>ERZ1023858.36-NODE-36-length-24850-cov-11.729381_pt1 | contig 24850 bp, 24 predicted proteins | sample MGYA00380387_ERZ1023858 | MGnify/ENA primary metagenome ERZ1023858 (study PRJEB33179, sample SAMN07449010) | human gut metagenome | biome: Human-gut; feature: Human associated habitat; material: Faeces | host: Homo sapiens | place: India: Bhopal | collected...
TGTAGATACCGACCTACGTAATCAAAGCTCGCAAGATCCTTTTCTGCCGCACCCCCGAAGATGCCTTGATCGTGTATTACGCCATGCGTTCGCTCCGCCTTGACAAGCAGGATGTCGACCAGCATTTTGCTGATTGTTGTTGGTATCATGTAGCGTTTTCCATCGGGCGAAGAAACTTCTGGTACATCGAACGGGGAGAATGGAAGCAAGAAAGACTGGATTTCAGCGCCGTGCAATATCAGAAGATGAATCGTTTTGCTGAACGTGTCATCATCCTCTATCCCAACGACATCGCTTCGCAGCGCGACTGCGGTGCAATAGCTACCAAATTCAGCGCATTGCATTATGCCATGTTGCCAGAGCAGTTCCGCTCGCGTTATAACCAGCGATGGAAATGGCTCTTTGGGTGTTCACCGAGAAGTGTGCGTGACTACCTTCTGTCATACAATATGACCGATGAAGACAACTTTCAGTTTGACCACGACTTGCGCCTGCCGCTCTACTCCCGATTGCGCGGAGCGAGAAACACGGAGCCATTTGAAATTGAATACCCCCGTGACCCTCGTAGCGGAAAGCCTAAACCGCCAACCTGCAAAGTGTCGCCAACGCGCCTTTGGCTCTTCATGACTGCGCACGGATATTATCGCATGATTGACACTGAGAGCACCGACCTCGTTGGACAATACATCCACCTTGACCGTTGCTTCGTTGAGTATATTGATGCAAAGAGCATTATCCAGGCAGCCAAAACTTTGTTGCTTGAATATATTGAACGGAGCTGGCGACATAATGTCACCGAGCAGCGCTTGATGTCTGATTGCGCCAATATGGTTGACAAAACTTTCACGGAGAAGTCGGCAGGCGGATTGCAGAGCATGGTTATCAACTTCGCTGACGCCTTTAATGCCAAGACGGAATATTTCTATTTCCGCAATGTGGCGCTAAAGATTACGCCAGACAACATCCGTCCGGTGTCATACAACGACATCAGTTTCTTCATTCCTTCACTCGCACGAAAGCCGTATGATTTCACGATGCGTGTGTTTAAAACTCCGTTTGTCATTACCGAGCGTCAGGAATACCGCGACCGCCTGGAAGCGATAAACAAGAAAGAGGCCATGAAGAACGAGGATGGCTCTTCCGTATTCACCTACGACGAGATAAAGAAACTGCGTGGCGAACTCATGGAATGGGCACAGACTTATCGCTGGTTCGTTGACTGGCAAGGGCAACGTGAGCAAGACTTGTGGCCGATTCTCCGCATTGTGCGTGGTTTTTCCAATACACTTTGGGAACGGGAGAAAGAAGCGCAGCGCAACAAACAACCGCTCACCGAGGACGAGAAGGCCGTGATGAATGCTCACTTCGCCAATATGCTCTCATGTATCGGCCGTTTGTGCTTCCGTTCTTGGGAAGGTATGAAGAATGTCGCGCCTTACCTCTTGGAGGACAATATTGCCGACGAGAAACAGGCGGCAGGCGGTTCCGGCAAATCGGTATTAGTGAACACGGTTGTTGGCTCGGCTGTTAATGTGTTGCCCGTCGACATGAAAGACTTCATGGTGATAACCGATGCCAAGTTTGCCCTCACGGATTTAATCGTATATCCAGGGAAATATCGCGTTGTTCATTGGGAAGACAAACAAAAGAGTTTTCCCATGAAATACTTTTATAACAAAGTGACGCAAGGCACCAAGGTTGAGAAGAAGTTTGGCGACCCCGTCGGATTGAAGATGGAAGATTCCCCCATTCATGTCATAACGAGTAATAGTCCGCTGAGCGACGATGATCCGTCAACTATCGGCCGTTTCCCTTTGGTCAGTTTCTCTGACCGTTTTTCGCGAGAGAATCAGCAGAAGCGACAGCCAGAACGTTCGCCGGCCGAACTTATGAAGCATTTCGACCCTAATCCCGAAAAGCTCACCGACACCGACCGCAATCAGACCATCTATCTCTGTGCCTTGGCCGTTCAGTTCCTGATGCGCTACCACACTTTTGCCATCGCACCGCAAGGCAACGTGCGTCGCCGTCAAATGGTTCAGAAACTGACGGAGAGCATCGTTCGCTATTTCGAATGGTTCTTTTCTCGCAATGAGGTATATGGCGTACCCATCTGCACCGACGATATGTTCAACGAGTTTATGCGCGATTGGGCGGATGCTTCCGAAGGCAAGTCGAAGGAATACAGCCGAGCCACGTTCAAGAAGAAGATATACGACTATTGCGAGAATATGTCGATCACGTGCAATCCGAAACAGCTCTTTGAGAATGAGAGCGACAAGCAGCGCAAGTGCTTTAAATTGCAGGCTTGGGTGACGCAGGAGTATTTCACCGGCCGCGAGTGGGAGAATGACAACACCATCGAACCGAAGTTCATCCGCTTTCTCCAAACTTCAAAGCACGTATTCTTCTTTTATCGTCCAGGGAAGGACGTTATACCGAAGAACTATCGCGATTTGAAACGCATTGCAAAGCAATTTGCCGAGCAACCAGACCCTCTGCCATACCGCGATGACGACGGCAAAATCGTTACGCTCACCGACGAAGAAAAAGAACGTTGGGAAAACAATAAGATGAGAAGGCAGGGTAGGAAATTGGTAATGCCAGCAGCAACGTCCACAACGGCGCCCGCCTTGCCAGACATCAAAGAAGAGGACTTGCCGTTTTGATGCGCCTAAAACCTATAGGAAGAATTTTTAAATAAAAAAACGATGCGAACATATACCCCCCCAAGATGCGAAAACTGCATCTCATACGACCAAATCAAAAACAGTTGTCGTGAGAAAAGTTCGCCGTTGTTCGGCGGCAGTATTTCGCCATTCCATCTCGCCTGCGCTCACTATATCAGTTTTGGCGCGGTCTATAAGAAGAAAAACCGACCAAAGAAATGGTTTCGCGTAAAGACGATGGACGACATGAGTGACCCTCGCGGTAGGCTCTATTGAAACCGACAAATAATCATTCATCAACAATAAATAAAAAACAAACAAATCATGGCAAGTTACAATGGCAGTATTGACCTGTTGGCCTTGAATGGTGCACAGGTTATGACAGGAGTAGACCAGAAGAATCCACAACGTGCGTATGTCTGTATTCCTGTAGACTTCAACGAAATCAAACTGACTGTTTCGCGAAACGACCCCAGCAAACAGATTGCAGGATTACGTGTGAACATCTGGCCACTCAACGAAAACTATAAGAATGCCGTCCGCCGCTCGGCGCAGGAACGTGGCGATGCAAACGTGAATGTGCCGACACACGAAGTGCAGATGTCTTATTCAACGGACTATGTCAAGTACATCGCCGCCAAGGCACCTGGTATCGTGGAGCAGGTGAAGCAGCAAAACAAAGACCGCGACCCAGGTATCGTCACGCAGAACGTGCAGGATGAGACCTCACATCTCTTTAAAGCCTTTCGCAGTCGTATGAACAAACGTTTGGCTATGCTCTATCAGCCACAACAGCAGGCAGCGCCGTCAACCACGCCGCAACCCAACTATCAGACGGCAGGCGCAGCGACGGCTTATGTGCCGTCGGCCGAACAGGATGATGCCTATGCCTTTGGTGCTAACTTCAACGAAGACGACCTTCCATTTTAATAAAACAAACGAAGCATGAAATTACAAGCTCAATCCTCACGCCTGCTTGCAGAGGTCTTGCAGAAAGCCTCCAAAGCCATCTCCACCAAAAACTCGTTGGCCATCCTGGATAACGTGTTGCTCGTTCGCCAGGCCGACGGAGCCTTCTTCTTCGTGGCGGCAACCAGTAGTTCTCAGTTAACGCTGCCAGCCCCTTTGACCATCTTCGACGGCAATCTTGATTCCCCCATCGCGTTGCCGGTGAAGCCCCTTCTGCCGTTTATCTCCTCTCTTCCAGATTGCACGCTGACCTTCGATTTCGATGGCAGCAACAAGAGTGTTTCACTTTCCTATTGCACGGAGAGCGGCGGGCAAGTAAAAGAAGGCAAAGCCAATTTCGTTTACTTCGATGGCAAGGACTTTCCGATTTTGCCAGATTTGATGGAAGATAAGACGTGCATTACCCTGCCGTTCCCGTTCTTCTCAAAGGTGTTGGACAATTCCGCTCCGTTCACAGCCAAAGACATCATCCGGCCGCAGATGAACTGTATCTGCATCGATGTGGCAGAAGATTTGTCAGATGTGGCGTTTGTTGCCTCGGATGGACACGGACTTATTAAGACCAACTACACAAACAATCCAGCAACGGGCGGTGGAGATTTCTTCCGTGGTGGTCAGCCCGGCAGGATGTTGCTTCCGCAACTTTTTTTCCGCGCCGTCTCTGTGTTTGACGGATGTGAAGAAATCGGCATAGAATGTGACAAACATTCTTTGAGGTTCGTGTCAGGAGAGATGGAATACATTTGTAAAACTTGCGAGGCGAAATATCCGAATTACGGTTCTGTCATTCCGCGTGGCAATCCGTATTACGTTGTGTTCAACAAGCGCGAAATGCTGGAGACCATCAAGCGCGTTAGTCTGTTTGGCGACAAGTCGAGCAACCTGTTTGTGCTTGAGAAAAACGGTATGTTCTTGGATGTCTCTTCGCGCGACGTTGACTTCTCTACGTCAGCTGCTGACCAAGTGCTGGTCTCCAATGCCGAATGTCTTGATGGATTCCGCATTGGCGTCAACTCATCTTACCTTTCTTCTGCTCTTAGTGCCATCGATGCGCCAGACATCCGCATGCAATTTTCGGATGAGAGCCATCAGATGTTGTTTACGGCCGACATTCCTGCACCGTCAGTGCTCACCATGTGTATGCCGATGGTCATAGATTACTAACCAATAACGAATAAAATCTAAAGAAATGGACGATAACATGCTCTTCATCCAGCCTTGCTGCGTCGACAAGACCTTGCCAAAGGCGTTGATGCAGGCGGAGCGCTTTTCTCTCTCGTTTTACACGCACGGCGATGTGACGATGGAAAAGTTCTACCGTGCTGTTGCTTATCTTGTTGACGAAGGCCACGTCATGGTGCTCAGCCAGCCAGTTGTCGCTGCGGAGACTTTCGTTTTTCTCCAGCAATGTTTTGAACGTAAATGGATAAATGCGCTTGTGCTTTCAACGTCTGGCGACTATCAGGCAATGGTTGATCGCTATTTAGCCGACTATCGTTCGCGCGTGCTCTACATCAGCCACAGTGATGTTTCCGACCTTTCTGCCCATTTAGTGTTCTACAACGAAGAACGTGGGGTCATCATCCAGGGGCCGATGTATTCGCGTTACATTGATTCCGGGCTGACAGCCTACCATGCTAACTTTTATCCGATGCACGCCTATTCGCGCAAGGAAAGAGAGTGGAGCCATCCATTCCGCAATGTGCTCTTCCCCGACGTGTTGCGCCATCGTCAGCAAGTTCGCAAGGTGAAGCCAGCGAAGCTCTGCAAAGAGTTGATGTTGTTCCTTCACGACGAATTTCCGCCATATAACGACGATTAGTATGAGGACAAGACCAACCCAGAGTTTCACGGAACTGCGCCGCTATTGCGAGAAATGGCAATGGACCGACCCGCGCAGCCATCAGCAAGTGACTGGCTACGTTCATCCGCAGACGGCCACCAACGTTCAGCGCAAATCCTTCTACATAAAATTCCTCACAAAGACAGGCCACGTTGATGAAGGCGAATGTGTGTGCCTTTCCGTTGACGTTATGCGCCATCAGCGAAAAGTGCAGTTCGTCAGTAGTAAGGAAATCCGCGTGGTCAACGACATCCTCGTTTTGGAAGTTGACGGCACACGTTTCGTGGCGCATTGATAAACATTGAAAGTGTTATTGATTATTGAATAAGTACGGCCGCTTCGGTCCGTGAGGATAGAGGCGGCTTTTTCTTTTTAAAAATTAGATTATGTGGAAACGATTAAAAGCTTTATTAGGTTTCACGCGCAACAGAATCCTCTTGCAGGATTTGCGCGATCTGACAAAAATATTTGCCTATCTTGATGCCTTTGAGCGCAACGGCGCCATTCATTGGATGGCGAAAGACAACGCTTTGTTGATTGAAGAGCGTTTTGCCTTGCCCGAACTGGCGCGTGGTCGGAAGTCTTTTCTGAATTTTTTGAACCAAGTTTCGCTTTGGCAAAACAATCGCATTATTCAGGAAGCCTACGAACGCCACCGCATACAGGTGGAGACGGCCGCCGTTCGCAAGGCACAAGAACGAACGCCTGGACTCACAAAAGACGACCTTGTGCGCATCCGCGAATTTGCTCGTGAGACGATGCAGCCATTGCCGCTTGAATCGCTCAACTGCGTTAAGGAGTTCGATATTATGATTATTCGTCAACACGCCATCATGGAAGAAGCCACAGAAGAAAATGGCATGCTTCTCGCCGTTGGTCATTTCGATGGCAAGCAGGTGGAGCTGGCTTTGTTTGACGATGTTAAGTATAACTTATTCCGTTCCTAATTATGAAAAAAGTAAATAAAATCATGCGTAAATTCCGCATGTGGCTGATAAAGAAACTTGGTGGTATCACGCCCGATGCATGCCGCAAGAATGGCGACAACGCCCTTGACCTTGGTGCATATATCACCTTAGATTGTCTGATTGACTTTGCTGATAGAGAACTTTATGGTTTGTCGGGCGATGAATGGAGTGCACGGATGTATCGTCACCTTTGTGATGGGCGCCGCCAGATGCAAGAAAGAGTATCAAAAAACGGCCGCTCATGATAAGTCTTCGTTTAGATCGTTTTGATTTCGTCAGTGCCGTCGAAGGCTTTGCTCGCGGCAGTCATTTGCAACAGCACGTGTGGGAACAGATAGTTTATCCTTCCATACCACAGATGAGCTTAGACGAAATGGATTTCCTGTGGTATGTTTTTCGCCGCGACTTGTGGGATAATTACTTCTATGACATGAATGGACGCATTGCTCCTTCCCCAGGGCATAAGGACTATCTTCATACTTTGGCCGCCATGCATCGTGGCAATCGCTATCTGGTGACGTGCAAGACCGGTAAGTTCGGATGTCTTTTGTCGGCCGTGTGCTATCGCTTCAACGGCGAATATTATGCACTTTACGCCAACGTAGATGACGGATTCCAAAATTTTGTTCGTCTATTGCGTGATAAAGGAATATTAGTCTCTTATCGTTCGCAGAAATACATTCAGCGTTATAATTCCATCATTCCAACGGATTGGATTCAGACGGCTGACCGCTGGCCGATTCTGGAAAACCGTTACGTGCAGAGTGGGAAGGAAGATTGGTGGTATGATTTAAACGTGTACGACCATTTCTTGCGTTGCCTGCAGGCGGATGCTGAATTAAATAATGAGAACAAGAATTTAAATGTAAAACTTGTTGATGATGGGAGACCATAGTTAACAAGGGTGGACGCTACTTTACATGGACGAGGAGGAATAAAATGATAAACATTAGAGAATTAAGAATTGGCGATATTATCACCAAAGAAAATAAGTACGAAGGCTATAAATACTCTATCGTTGAAGGTATAGACGACATCAGCGGTACGATTCGTCATAGAGAGGTATATGAAGATGGAGGTAGGCAGATGGCAATATCTTCATACGAAGATATGTCGCCGTTTCCGCTATCAATAGAATTATTGAAGGCAAACGGATGGCAGAAGTCATTGGATGAAGTGAATGTGCTCTATGGAGATTTTGAGCCTATCACTATCGGACTTAGACCTCCTGTGTTATTGAATAACACGTTCTGCCCGATATTATTTCAAGATAGTTCAAAAAAAATACGCGATGCGATGTTCATGTACGAAATTGAATCCGTGCATGAACTGCAAGCGCTGCTTGATATGTGGAAGATAAAAGATGTCTCAAGAGTAAGAGTAAAAATCAAGCCCTGACAATCATGGATATTACAGAATACGAGAACCTCTAAAGAGCCGCAGCCACTATCGCTCAGGAAACGGGTGCGCAAGCCCCTGAGGGTGCTGACCCTGAAACGGGCGGAATAAAACAGCCCGCTGCCGAACCCCAAAAGAAGAAATCAAAGAAAACAACCAAAAAATAACAGTATTTATGGAAATCAAGATTGAAAACGCAAAAGCTGCTTTGAAAGCCGCCGACAAGAGCGTCAAAAAAGTACTTCTTGCTCTCTTACCCGAATTGAAAGAAACAGAGGCACAGACAGTCGCAAATCGCCCGATTATAGAACGTGTGAAGACCTTTGAGGACGCTTGCCGTGAGTTGGGAGAAGACAACCATTTTGTAGAGCAATATCATGCGATTGTGGATAACGGAAATTTTACGAGTGACGGTCACGACTTTATTGCATACTTGAAACTTCGCATCATCGCCGCCGCTCTGAATGAGGGTTGGGAGCCTCAGTTCACAGAAGACGAGTGGCGTTGGTATCCTTGGTTCACGCTATGGACGGAAGAAGAACTGTCAGAGAAGAGTGACGAATGGAAAGCCGACAGACACCTCATATCAACAGGCGACTATATAGGAGACAATGCGGGCTTCTCTTATTCGCTCTCGTATACCGCCCCATCGGATACGTATATGTACGCCGTTTCTCGCCTTTGCTTTAAGAGCGAAGCTCTCGCCACGTATTGCGGCAAACAATTCATCAGCCTTTGGGCTGACTTCAACATAATTAAGAAATAAGAAATAATTAATCAAACCCTGACAATCATGAATATAACTGACTACAAGAACCTCTACAGAGCCGCGAGAAAATTAGATGGAGCTGTAGACAAAAAATTACAAAAGCCATGAGTATCAACATCAATTCATTGCGTATTGGCGACATCGTCATGCGAGAAAATAATCATTTCAATGGCTACGTGTATTCCGTCGTGCTTGGTGTCGATAGTATAAGTGGAATGATACGCCATAAGGAAATCTACGAAAATGGCGGCACGCAAAAAAGCATTACATCAGTACTCAGTATGTCGCCGTTCCCATTGAGTGAGGCCATATTGAAGGCGCACGGCTGGGACTATGTGTATGGTGGTCCTTTGATGGTTAGATTATTTGACGACAAGTTAATCGGCATCCGGAAATCAGTGGACGGAGACGGATTTTACCCTTTTGTTTTCCCCGGATGTTTCGTGGATAGGAAGGTCGGAATGGTTTTGAACTGCATACACGGCGTTCATGAATTGCAAGCCTTGTTAGATGCGATGGGATGCAGATTAAGAGTTAAACCATTAATACTGGAACAATGAAACAGGAATATTTAGATAAAGCCAATAAAGTCTGTAAAGAGTTGACGAGGTTTAATGACACTCTGTTGTATTTGGAATCGGTCAAAGATGATTTCTATTATTTTCGATGTGCGAAAGGAATGGGTTACGTCGATTTAGAAGCTTACATAACGGCCGAAGAAAAAAACGACATCATCCAGCAAATCAAACAATACATCAAGGCACATCGCGACCAAAAGCAACAGGAATTTGCGGCGCTTTGATTAAAACCAAACGAATATGAATAATAAGATATTGAAGAAAACCAAGGAGCGGCATGGTTCCGTTGGCGTTGTTCGTGTGTTCAAGGAAGCGTGCGACGCTCTGGCCGAAGAAGTCAACCGCCAGTTGTTTGACGGCCATCGCAATTGGTATTGGGTGGCCGATGAGCGTGGCGGCGTCTGCGATTTTGAAGACGGCGATTTTCTTGGCGTGGAAGACATGGTGCGTGTCGTCGAAAACAGACTAACATATAGGAAATATGCTGCATGGCGGGAGGCCAATTTCGACCATGAGCAATATATCAACCTCAAGTCGTGGCTCCGAGGGGCGCGGCATGAGATGATGTAAAGTGTGAATAATGTAGTGAACTATTTAAATCATGAGTTAAGAACAAGTCTCTTAGCGAAGAGACGAAAAAGGCAGCCGTTGTGAAACGTCTGCCTTTTTTGTTGCGTTGTGGTTGCTATCTTCCACTTGGCATTGCCACCCATCCCCATCCACCGAGGAAGAGTTTAACACCGAGATATAGCGTGTCGAACGCGTCTGTAAAGTCCGTTCGTTGTTGGAGTGGTAGAGAATCCGAGTCTTCGCTCTCCGGCTTTTTTTCTTCCGATTTGTCCTTGTGGAATCCCCTGTAAGATATTTCCACTTCGCAGAGCTGCATAGCGATGATAAGGTCGGGGTTGTTTGTCTGGTTGATGCGGATGGCCGGCGGCGACTGGTGCGCCAAGCCTTCATTAATAATCTTGTGTTTGACATCGTGGCGTTCCGGCGCCCCCATGTCAATCGCCGTGACGTTCCATCCGCGTTTCTCCAGTTCCGAAATAACGGTCATGTAGAAGCGTTCGTCTGTTGAAGCGTATGACGCCCCCTGCTTGGCCGTGGCATCATAAAAGAACGTCACGTCGGGGTTGATGGCTCGCTTCGGCGCATAATAGTCGGAGAAATCCGCAATGAGTTCGCGCAATTTGCGCTCGTTCTTCACGTAGAAACTCTTTATCACGTTCAAGCAATCCATACCATCGCGTTCATACCGTTGCCCAACAACGAGCGTGTTGATGTTTGCATTATAGTCGAACGCTATATACAGCGGAAGCGCGTTGATGCAGTCGGCATCCATGCGGCAGTCGTTTCGCTCAGCGAGTTCTTGGAAGTCGGGCTGATAGCTCTCGCTCGTGATGCGCTTGCCGTTGATGATGCCCGTGGCCTTCTGAGTTTTAAAATGGGCGGCAGTGAGAGGGTCTATTTCATCGGGGATATATCCATGAACATGGTCTATGTCGAGGTTTGAATAAAAACCGTCGTTCGACTTCTGCACCTTCACATTGAGGATAGAAACCTGGAAGGCGCAGGGCGGAAGATCGCGGCGCATCTGCCTTATGTAACCCTCACCCAAAACATCAACATTGTCGAGCGATGATGCCCGTCGCACACAGAAAGCCACGCGGCGCAGTTCTCTCAGATAGCCCTCGGAGAATTTCTTTGAGCGCAGGAACATTTGCATTTCAAAGTCCTCTTCTGGCGTAATCAGATACTCGTAATCATAAATGAGTTCGGCATCGTCTTGCGGCACCAACTTATAATTGACAGCCATATCCACCATGCCCCTTGTCACGTGTTTGCCGTGGTTGGGCATGATGCGAAACGCCCCTTCGTGGTTCATCATCTTCAGCGCAACGGCGCGTATCATCGTGCGCAGGTCGGCGTCGATCACGTGTACCCCGTGCCCCGTCTTTTTCGCGTTATATAGAAGGTCGTTGTAGCGTATCACCTTGTCGGCATATTCCTCCAAGCGTTCCTGCACCCAACGATACGTCTTTCCCTTGAAAGGGCCAGTCTCTACTTCCTTTTCCAGCTTTTCTTCTTCTTTTTCCAGCCACGAGCCCTTCGCCGTGAGTGAGGCATCAGAGAGAAAGCGTGTCGACTTATACCAAGGATTGTAGTCTGAGAAGTTGATATTGCCCAGCGGATGCGTTTGACCCGACAGTGCCGGCATCAGTTCGTCCGTCACCTTCTTATAAGGAAAGAATCTGGCTTCGTCGCCCACCATCGCCGAGAAAGTATAGGAGTTGGCAGATGCCGTCTGCGAGAGAGAAATAAGAACCCATCCGGCACCATTGGCAAACCAAATGTAGTTGTCATAGTTCTTCGGTTTGAAAATGCTCTCTCGCGCATGCTTCGGCGGTCGTCCCCATCCAAAATGAATGCCTTGCGTGAAGCCAAACATACGCTCCATTGCGGCCATCGTCCCTGGAATCGTTTTGCCAAATCCCTGTTGGCGCGACACCGCCACCCATGCGCCGAGCATACCAGGCATTGAGTTACTTGCCGTCCAGACGTAAGGAGCCACAAGTCCGTCCGTCTTACCCACGCGGCGGGCCGCAATCACGCGCTCATCCTTCGCCCCCATGTAGAGCGACTGTTGCTGGAATTTGGTTAGATAAATGTTGTGCGCTTGTTGCATCTCTTGTTCTTGGTTTTGAATTGTTCTTCGTTCCTTAGTTTGCTTTGTGCCCCACGTGCCATCTCTGGCACGCCCTGCATCGGTAAGCCCGATAGCCCTGCGCCATCATCTTTGGATTCTGTTGCAGGAACTCCCACGCTTCTTCCTCCGTTTCGTAGGCCACTTTTGCCTTCCAGGAGTGTTGTTTCCGTGTGTAGTGTTCCGGGTCGGGCTTAAAAGGCGGAATCTTATTGAAATATTTGCTTCGTCCGTGTTTGCTCATTGTTTAAGTGTTGGTGTGTGTTAGAACAGCGTGAGTTGCGCTTGTTCCTTTTGGATGCGTTTGCAGGCTTTTTCGTAATATTCCTTGTTGGGTTCAAATCCGACGAATTTGCGTTTTTCTCGGATGGCTGCAATGGCAGTAGTGCCGCTCCCCATGCAGTTGTCTAGGATTGTGTCGCCCTCGTTGGAGTAGGTGCGGATGAGATACTGAAGAAGGGCAACAGGTTTTTGCGTTGGGTGCATTCCCAGTTGTTTCTCTTTGGGAAAGTAGATAATGGATGTTGGGTATTTCTCTGTGGTCACTTCCTTGGAATAGATTCCTATGTCGTAACTGCCGTAGCAAGCGTTTCCCTTCGTCTTCCCGTTTTTGTGCCCTCGCGGATGAGATGGAACCCCTTGTTGCATTTGCGGATGGAACGTCGGCAAAGCGCGATAGAACACGGCGATGTCCTCATGTTTCCGCATCGGCATGCGCTTCGCGTTGAGAAAGCCAGTAGGTCTGTCCTTCATCCACACGAGGTTATATCACCAGTTTTTCCGTTCTGCCATCATCAGTTGCGCCGTGAACATTCCTTGGCAGAAGAGAATGACGGGCGCGGTGTTTTTTGCCACACGCCAATACTCCCGAAATAGCAGTTCCGTCGGGATAACGTTATCCCATTGCGCTTTTTCGTTTCCTTTATTCAATGCGCCGTATGGCAAGTCACACACAATGCAATCAACGCTTTCGTCCGGAATTTTCTTCATTCCTTCGAGGCAGTTTTCGTTGTAAATTCTATTGAGTTCTATCATTTCTTATCAGTTAAACCATTTGATGGTTGTCTCACCCTTATATCCTTTCTCCCAAATAAACCAGGCGTAGGCTTGCGCGCTGCTATCCATCGACGAGAAATCACCGTTCATGGCGCATTTCAGTCGTGACGAGCTGCACCATACCCGAATGGGTGGGGGTAGTACGGAAAAGATGGCGACGGGCTTTGCCTTCGAGGAACGTCAGTTTGAGGAACATCGCCACCTTCTTGCCTTCTGGAATGATGCTGAGTGCCTTCTCCACAAACTCCTGCGCATATCGGTATGGCGGGTTGGTCACGATGTTGCCATCCCATGCCAGATTGTCAATGGCAAGAAAATCCGCCACCTCGCCGTAGCCTCTATCTATCAGGTCTCGGCTCACCACTTCATATCCGGCCGTCTTCAACACCTCGCTGATATGTCCTTCGCCGCACGATGGTTCCAAAATCCTGCCCGCGAACTGCTCCAATTGACAGAGCCATTCCGTGGCCTTTGGCTCTGTGGCATAATAGTCTTCTCGTTGTCGTTCCCCATCTTTGTGGTTGCTCGCCCCTAATGTTTTGAAAACGGCAGCCGTGCCGCCCGTCCAGTCTTTAGCCATTGTTAGTTTCCTCTTTAAAATCCAATTTCATCTGTTGAAATTTCTCAGCATACCATTGTTTGTATGATTTTCCAGAAATCCACCAGTCGTAGATGTTCTCCGCTATTTCGTTTTCTTGCTCATCGTTCAAGCGGTCAGAAGATGAGCAAGGTGAAAACCCGAACGTTTCCTCCCGTCCAGTGTCGCGGGGCTGGATGTTTGATGTAGCCGTCTGCGTCCTGAGCAGTCCGCCGACGTTTTGCAGTGGCATCCAGTCTCTGCGGATGTTCCACCAGATATATTCTCTTTTGAATACCCCCCCATCACGGATTTTTTTGATGGCCCGAAGCCAGCCGCGTTTCACGTGTGGGTAGCGTTCGTTCTCCAGTGTTTTCTGCTTGAACGAACTCATTGGGCAGCCGATGCAGCCTATGCGGTGCCAGCCTTCATCATAGAGTAAGCAATGTGGCACTTTTACCACGTCGTTGAGAAATCCCCATACATCTTGCTCCGTCCAGTGGATGATGGGCGAGATGAGCAAACTCTCTTTGCCGTGGATGCAGCCTAATGTTTTTTCTTCGTCAGCGTTAGTGATGTTCACTCCCTGCTCTTTAGATTTGCGGCGAGCTCGTTTAGCCTTTTGTTCCTGGCGGTATTCGTCAAGTCCGTCGAGGTCGCCGCTGAATTTCCGACTGCTGATTTCAACCTCGTTGCGTTTCGCCCGCCGTGCGCTCTCTGCTTTTCGGATGCCGATTAGCGTCACTTTACCCGCTCCTGACATCTCCTTGTATTCTTCGCAACACCAGCGAACTCTCATCGTCGGAAGAATCTGCCGTTCAATTGCAATTTGAAAGATGGATTTCTTGGGCTTGATAAGTTCCACTTCGGGATAATTCAGTTTAACGAAACGTATCACCTCCGGAGGGTCAACGCTCGTGAGGTTCATGTGTCCCTGGTACTTCACGCCTGCTAATTGCGCAATGTGGTAAAGTGCCTGCGAATCCTTGCCGCCGCTGAAGGCTAAATAATAACCTTGCTCAGCATCATAGCTAAGCGCAATTTTCTCGGCCTTTTGCAATAGTTCCACCGAGTGGCGCATCTTCTTTCGCAGTCGTGCCGAAGCGCGGTCTAAGGCTTCGGAAAGCGTAATATTTATGTTCATTCCTTTGTTGATTTGTTACATTTTTTCCAAGCCATCAATGGTATGTTTTTTATTGAGGTTCGAACCTTTTGATGAAAAGAGTTGAAACTTTTGATGAAAAGAGTCGAAACTTTTGACGAAAAGAGTCGAACCTCCGCTTTTTAAGGACTAAACGATGCCCATTGTTAGCATGAGGCTACACCTCTAATTCTTTCCAATATTCCTTACACTGGAATCCTTTTCTTGGTGAGAAGTCCTTAAAGTCGGTAGTGCAAAAAATCATTCGCTTGTTGCACCATTGAGCCATATCCTTCTGCCATTTCGGGATGATATGGTTTGGATTCGTAGGGTCGCGGTAAGGTTGTGCGTAAGCATACACAGCTCTGCCTTCGTGGTTCTCGCGAAAGTGTTGCAGACGTTCCCACCAATAATGCAGTCGGTGGTAACATTCGTGAAAGTCGTTCTTTCCGCCAATCATCGTATAAAGGAAATATTCACCATGGAAACCGGAGGCGTTGATGAGCTGCATTGCACGTTCGCATGCTGTTATCTGCGCCGTGGTGTCGCAGCCGAAGCGTATGCGTGAATCTATCCATTTCACTTTGCCCAATAGCTCAGCATATTCAGGAGTTACCAATCGTGCGTCCATCGCTTGATTGAAGTCGATATGCAGGCCGAGGTCGATTATTTTTTGAAGCTGCCTTTTGGCATAGTCGCCAGCCGCCAGGATGTTGTTATCCATCAGTACAACGTGTGTGCGGCCTTCGATAGCAATTTCTTCAATATCCATGTATGGGCGTATGCGTCCTTCTTTTTTTGGCACGACACACCAGAAGCATTTGTTGGGGCATCCTTCGGTCAGTTTGCCTACGGCCTGATTTTTCGGTAGCCAAGGAAACATCGTGTAGAGAGGTTGGAGCTTGTCTATCTCGTCTGGCAGACGCTTATAGATGTCGTAGCCTGTACCACCCTTTTTCAGTCGGTCGTAGGAGAACTGCCGAAAGTCGATATCGGGCGAGAAGTTGAACACTTTGCTGGCATACAATATGTCGTAATGACGCCTGTCGAAAAGGTCTATAGGTTGCGCCCATTCAACATCATCTCCTCGCATGGTATGCCAACGGGCAATCTTCCCGAGGGCCACGTTAGGGTATATCGTTGCGCCCCATTTCTTTTTCCCGTGTCGTCCATCCACGTCGATAAGTCCTATTCGCATGGTCGTCTTCTTTAAAGTTGCTCTGTATCTTCCGTTGGCTCATAGCTCATCGTTCCATTATTGCCGTGCCTAATCGTATCTTCCTTCCCCTCCAAATATTCAAAATAATCTGGCTCTTTTTCCTTCTTCCCTCCGCTGAGTAGTTCTTCATTTTCAATCTCTTGGAGGTCTTTAGTCGTAAGGCCATATTTGCGTGCCATGCGCAGTTTTTCTTCGTCGGTATAGTTGACACGGTCGCGTTTCACGATGCTCACGTCTTGCGTGATGGCAATGCGGCTCATGTCGGGCATCTCGTCCGTTGCGTCGCGTTCTTCGTCGAAATCCTTGTAAACCTTTGCCAGGGCCTCCATGCCCTTTGCCACGGCGCGGTCGTTGTTTTGTTGTTTGCCCGTTCGGATGAGCCATTCCGCCGAACCGAGGAACATGGCCTTGTGGCGTGGACTCTCATCCGATTGAAAGAAGCGGATGAGATGGTTGCACACCATAACGTCGTTGTTGAGTTCCGTGACGGTGCGTGGGCAGATATTGCCCTCGTCGTCGAGCGTGATCTTCAGTGCAAGTATGTATGCCTGCGCTTCCTCGTTGCCCTGCGCGGCTTGGTTGAAAAACATTTCATAGTCGCGCCGGGCAATGTTGCGACACACGGTGCGCGGGTCGATGTCGCGATTTTGCACCCATCGTTTGTAAAATTCTGAGCAGACCTGCATGCGATAGCGTTGTTCTAACTTTGGAAAGGCCGCCTTGATGCTCGTGCCGTAGCTCAGCCATTTGTCAATGCGGGCCAGCGTATTGTTGGTTAATCCAGACATGTTCGTTTTTTGTTAGTTAGGTCGTAAAGTTAGTATTTCTCTCCTGCTCCGTCCGGACAAGGCAACAGGGGGATGTCCGATGCGCCTCATGCTTGTTTTCTATTTTTGCCCCATTAAACACAAATACTAAACAGATATGAACACAACCTTTTCCCTTGCCCGCGTAGTAGCCAGCATCATCAGTGTGGTGTGGTGCTACATCGAACCGAGTTTTAATTTCATTGCCGTGTGCTTCTTCGCCCTCGTGCTTGATTGCTACACGGCATGGCGCTGCAACCGCCGCATCTATTCCCGCTTCCGAGAGCAAATCAAGAAGAATCCAAAATGTAAAATGGATGGCAAACTAAGGTCAAAAAAAATGGCCAAAATGGTGCAGGACTTCTCCGTGCTTATAATGGCCATCTTCTTGGCAACGGCCATTGACGATGGCTTGTTTGGCTATATGGACAAACTGCACCTTGCCAACTACCTCGCCGCCGTTTATTGCGCCGTTCAGTTCGTCTCCATCCTCGAAAACGAGAGCACTTGCAACGGAGCGGCCTGGGCGCGAGTGATGCAGAAAATCGTGGCCGATAAGACAGAACGCCATTTTAATATAAAGTTGAAAGAACTGATAGAAGATAACAAGGAAGACGAAAACCAAAAGAATGAAGCAACCAAGGATGAAAAGACGATGGATGAAAAAGCAGAGGAAAAGGCAGGAGAGTAGGCCACGAAGATGCTGAACAATGCTATAAACCAACAATCATTCAAACATTCATTCGTATAAACGTTTTTCTGTTCAATTGTTCGTTTGTTCAATTGTTTATTCAAATATTCATTCTTCCATTCGTTTGTTTCCAACGACACACAACCCAATTAATCATCATGACAATCAGCAATATTCTTGAACATTGGGCGACTATCTACAAGCCTTTGTCCCATAATCCGGAGAGCGAGCGCCTGGAAGACCAGCGTTTCTTTCGCATCCGCTATATCGACCTTGAAAACACGTTTTCCCGTAATGCCAACGTGCTCCATTCGCCTTGTATGTTGCAAAGTGTGGTCACGACGGGCGAACTTGTGGACGCACGCAAGGCCGAGGTGGCGCACCAAGTTTGGTTCTTATCCAAATTGAAAGACTCCTCGCAGACGTTGGGCCGCTTCAATGGCACGCAATTAGAGCGGGCCACCGATGACCTCATGCAACATTGCTTGCAACTCATCTCATGGCTGATGGAAGTGAAGCGCACGGGCGTTTGTCCCGTTACGGGGCGAAAGTTTGCAGAAGACGCGCAGCTCCTGGCGGAGGTGCGCAGCATCGATCCGGCATCATTCTCCTTCGGCGTGATTCCGAAAATCTACACGGGGCAATGGCTGGTGGCTGGCGTTGATTGGAAGACGTTTAAGCCGCTCTATGCTTTTGCTTGCGGAATGAATGGGAATTATATTCTACCGACAGAGGGTGAAACAACTAAAAATTAGTCATCATGGCAAAACCGATTCAAGACCCGGCCTTTGAGTTTAAAGACACCGCCAGATGGTATCTTGGCGATGTGTTGCGTCAGTTGAAAATCAATACGCAGACGCAGTGCATCTATCCGAAAGAGATCTACAGTGGCTTCATGGCTGTGAATGCCGCCCGTGCCGCCCGTGGGCAATGGCATGCCGAAGGCGTTGGTGTTAATTCATTCCGTGGAAGAATAGTGAGTGACACGCCAGAGAATTGGACGTATGAATTTACGTTCAACGACTACATGCGCTTCGTTGATATGGGCGTGGGGCTCGGAACGAAATACGACGACGTCGACAGTGTGCGAAAGGCGAATTATGCTCGCCGATATGTTAAGTCTTGGCAGCGTACTGGCGCAGGCCGCTCTCAACGTCCAGCCATTATGATGGAGTTGCGCCACCTGCAATCGCGCATGCAGAATTACCTCGTGGATTTCTACGGATTCAGTGGCGAAACGGCGCTCATCAAGGCCTTTGAGGATTCAGAGATTCACATTCCGCTCTAACTATACAAAAACAATATAGACATGGCAACTGAAAAATTAGCAAAAGTGGTCATCACCGCCAATGCCGCAACCGCCAAGCAGGTATTGGAGGAGATTGACCGACTCGTCGAGAAATACACCGCCGATATACAGAAGATGACGGCGGCCGGGGAGGCCAACTCTGCGGCCTGCAAGAAAGCAGAGAGTACGTTGAAGGCGCTGTCTCAGGTGCAGCGCGACAACATCAACGATACGAAGCGGCTTAGTGAGGTGGTGGAGGATTTGACCAACACGAAACTTCGCGACCTCCGTCGGGCCCTTGGTTCTGGAAAGGCGGAATTGGCGAAACTCACAGGGTCGGAAGCGGACTTGAAGCGTGCCGAGGAAATTCGTAAGAAGATGAAGCAGGTGGGCGACGAGATTCGACTTATTGAAGGTCAGTACGTGAAGATTGAGGAAGGGTTGAAAAACATATACGTTCAGTCCGACCAATGGCTCGACAAAGCCATCAAACAGCAGCACGACCTTGTCGGTTCGTTGCAGAAAACGGATGCTTCGTATCAAGCGAATCTCGACACGTTGAAAAAGTTGGAGGCAGAAGAAGACCGCCGCAAGGGAAAGATGAGCGAGGCAGATGCGTCCGCCGCTGCCCTGGGCGCACCAGACACGACGGCCTCCGACCTGCGCCGTGCCCGTGCCACACTGACTGAGGCGCGTGACAACACGTCGGTGACTGACACACAGGCCATCCAAAAATACAACGAGTTGTTGGCGCAGGTTGAAGAGCGCCTGGAGGCGGTGTCTGGCAAGGCACGTGAAGCCACCATTAGCTGGAAACAGATGCGTCAGGTATTGTCTGAGCCTAATAAGGCATCTGGCGAAGACATCAAACGCACGATGGAGGTGATTGCGCAAAAGATTCAGCAATTGCCGGCAGGCTCTAATGCCGTTGCCGCCCTTCGCAAGCAATATGCGATGCTCGAACAGACGCTGAAAGGCACGCGATTGTCGCAGACGAAACTCAACGACATCATTACTCGTAGTAAAAGCGGGAAAGCCTCGCTCGAAGAACTGCGCCAGGCTTACAAGCAATTGGAAGAGGAACTGAAGCAGGTGAACATCCGCAGTAAACAGTTCGTTGAGACACAGAAAAACATGCAGCGCATTAAAGCCGACATCGACAAGGTGACGGGTTCGGCAAAAAAGCAAGGCGGTGCTTGGTCGACGGCGTTGAAGAATCTGACGGCATACGTTGGACTCTTTCAGGTGTTCAGCATGTTGCAGGGGGTCATTACTTCGGCCATCAAAAAGAACTTTGAATATTCCAGTTCGCTGACCGACATCCGAAAGGTCAGCGGTCTCACCTCGGAGGAAATCGAAAAACTTTCGGCTTCCTTGGCGCAAATCGAAACACGTACAAATTTGGAAGGCTTAGCAAAGTTGGCCTACGAGGGCGCGAAGCTTGGCATGGGCCAGTATGGCTCTGAAGGTTTGGCTGGTTTTGTGCGTGCCGCCGACCAAATAAACGTGGCCATCGGCGAGGAAATGGGCGAGAAGGCTTTGCCCGCCTTGGCCAAATTGGTGGAGACGATGGGCTTGATTCCGAAGATGGGTGTTGAAAAATCGATGTTGGCAACGGGCTCAGCCATGTTTAAGTTGTCGGCAACGAGTACTGCGACGAGCGGAAACATCGTGGAATTTGCCAAAAGGTTGACGGGTGTCTCGCGAACGGCAGGTATCACGGCCGACCAATTGTTGGCCCTCGGTTCAGCCTCCGATGCTCTCTTTCTTGCACCAGAAGTCAGCGCCACGGCGATTTCCAAATTCATCGTGTCGATGCAGCGCAATCATAAAGAGATTGAAGCCGACCTCGGCTTGCAGAAAAGCATCATCTCAAAGATGTTTGAAGCCGGAAAGAGCATAGAGGCGATGGTAATGATTTTCGAAAAGTTGCGTGAAAAGGGCAATATGAGCCAGATGGGCGACATCTTTAAGCCGCTTGGTTCAAACGGTCAGCGTCTGGTAACGACGATGGTGACGATGGCGAAAAACGTGGACTTACTGAAAGACCATCTCTACGAGGCTGAAACGGCTTTTGAAGAAGCAACGGCTGTCACCAATGAATATGAAATGCAGCAGACGAGTGCCGTCGGCATCCTCGACCGCGCCAACAACCTTTGGGAGAAGGCGTTCGTATCAACGGAAGGCGTTGAAAATGTCAAGCAGTTGGCTCAGATATGGTATGATATGTCCAACGAGATGCTTAATAGTCCGTTGTTCCGCGGAACTTTGAATCGTGCTCTTGCGTTGGTTTTAGGCAGCATCAAGTCGTTGGTGTATCTCCTGCCTGTGTTGGTCAATTTCTTTGTGGCTCGCGGTTTAATCGCTGGTGTCAAATTATTCGCGCAGATGGGCGCTATCATCAAAGGGGCGATTGTTTTCATCCGTGAATATACTGCCGGTCTTGGTGCTGCAAAAGCCGCGCAGGTGGCATTCAACAATGCCGTCAAAGCCAATGCTCTCGGGGCATTAATTGCTTTGGTCATGACCGCCGTCGAAGTTATTATGTCGTTTGTAGATGCTGAAAAGCGAGCAAAGGAGGAAGCAGAAGAGGCACGGCGCAAGGCAAATGCTTGGAAAAGCACGTTGACGGATGCGGCGGTGGAAGTTGGGAAACTGCAAGATAGGCTGAAGCACTATAAGGAGCGATTGGACGATGCTAACATGTCGCAGGAGAGTAAGCAAAAACTGATTCGCCGCATCAATTCGGAATATAGGCAATATCTCACGAACCTCGGTATCGAAATCAAATCGGTGGACGATTTGCGTAAGCACTATAACAAGTTGACGACGGCTATTTCACAGGCGACTTATTATCGATTCAAGCAAAAGGCGCTTGAAGAGGTGGGTGACAATGGCCGCAGGGGGAAGGAAGGGGCTGCCAAGCAGCTTCTCAAGGCCCTGAAAGAAACCCCTGGCTTTTCGCCGGATTCTTATGACTTGATAGTAGACGAGCTTGAAAGCGGAATGGATGTGCGAACCGTCTATATGAGGCATGTTAAGGAGGCCATAAATAGTGGAAAACACCCGTTATCCAACAACGCTTCAAAAGGTGCTAAAAGTCGCAGAATCGAAATGGATCGGAACTGGAAAGTGGGTGGTTACACCATGACAAATTATGGCCAAAATGGGGAATATTTGGGTAGTATAGGCTACGGCGAAGATAAAGTATGGAGAGCTCTTAACCAGTATCGTAATAGAAGCAATGATTTAGTTAATTCATTGAACGAAATCAATGCCATGTACAAACCTTGGATTGGCAATTACGAACCTCCCGTCGACGACCTTGGCACCTTATCCGACGAAGAAACCGAAGCCGAAAGGAAAAAACGTGTGGCGCGTGAAAAGCGTGAGCGTATTAAGGCGCAGCGCGATGGTTTGAAAGATGCGCAGTCTGAAGCCAATGCTTTGATAGATAACGTCTCCAACTTTTATGACCGGCAAATCAATGTCAAATTACAGGAGGCCATTGAGCGCGGCATGGACAAGACGGAACAGGAGATGTATGTGGCACCTCTGAAGAAAGGGAAAAACAAGGCGCTCGAACAGGTACGACTGGCCATTGCGGGAAAGGCTAACGTCTGGGAGGCGATGAAACAATCTTTGCGGGAGCAGATGTTGGAGCAGGCGGATGCCACGGGGACGAACCTCTCCGAGGAACTTCTTGAGAGCATTGTGAACAGTGACGTGAATGCACTGAGAAAGAAAATCGGCACGCTTGCGAAAGCGCTTGGCATCCCCATGCACTCTGTCCTGGCTGAGATATTCAAAAAGGCCACCAAGAATGCGAAAGACAACTTGACGCTGGAGGCGCAGCAGCAACAGGAGCGTCAGAAGGATATTCTTGGACTTGACTTTACTAATGCCGTGAAGAGTGCTGCTTATGAGTCGTTCAACCGCTCTGGCTATGCCAATCTTAGCGACCTGGAAAATCAAGACAACAAAGAGGGGCGGGCGGCATTTAACAAACGCAAGGAGGCTATTATGGAAATGTTTGAGCAGGCACGGCGCGAAATCGTGAAGGTGCTCGCGATTGACGTGAGCAGTGCGAAAGGCCGTCTCTCGCTCATCAACCTGCTTTTTGGCGACGACGCAAGCGGCATGGGCAACCGCATCATGAAGACGCTTGGCGACAATGCGGAGGAATGGCGACTATTTCAGGAACGCCTTATCAAGTATGACGAAGACTACACGGCCGCGATGAAGAAGAACGACCAGGAGCGCAAGAAATTGAACGATTATAGCTGGAATAAGTCGAGTGAATATAAACGAGGGCAAGCCGCCATTCAAGCGCAAGAGAGGGCCAACAGTGAGAGCGCTCGCCGATATTCTTTTGGCGCAAACGCCGACACGGTGTCGCCGTGGGGACAGAGCCAGGCGACCGACCCAGAACTGGAATTGCTGAAACTGAAACTCGACCAGGCGAAGGTCTATTATCAATATATTGAAGCACACAAGGGTAGCGATGAAGACCGCATTGCGGCCGCACAGCGCGTTTCTGAACTCAACGACTCGTTGATGGATGCCGTGGCAGCCAAAGCGAAAGCAACGGCCGAAGCGCAAATGAAATGGTATAAGCCGATTGAGCAATATGGCACGGCCCTGGGTGAAGCTTTGACCGACGAGAGCAAAACTGTTAAGCAAGCCACGCGCGACATGATAAATTCCTTCATCGACCTTACGAGCGAATATGTCAAACAGAAGCTCACGCAGTTTGTCATGACGAAGCTCTACAACACTTTGATGGCTGAGTCGGAAGTGGAACTGTCTGCCACGAAGCAGGCACAAGCCGTTGTAGACGCCAACACCGCCGTTGCTAGTGCCAGTGTCGGAACGGCCGCGGGCAGTGCTGAAGGTTCTGCAAAGACCGTCGGTAAACTCGGCTGGTGGGGCATTCCGCTCATCGCCGTTATTGGTGCGGTGCTTGGCGGTCTCCTGTCGATGGCTAAGGGGGCTTTGTCGAGTGCCTTTGGTGGCAATAAGGCCGCAGATACCAACTCCAATAACTTCAAGGTGACGTCCGGAATGCTGACTTACGATTCAGGAAACGTTCAAGGATTGCGGCCATACGTGGCTGACACTGGAGAAATCTTCATGGCACGGGAAGACAACGCGCGGCATGGTGGCGTGAACTTACTGACAACGCCAACGGCAACCACCATCAACGGCCAACCATCGCTCGTTGCCGAGAATGGACCAGAAATCGTTATCGGCCGCGAAACGACCCGCGCCATGATGCTGAATAGTCCGCAACTGTTGAAGGCGCTTGTTAACTTCGACCGCAATTATTCCGGACGCAGTGTTCGCCGCACCTTTGACGGCGGCAATGTGAAGGAATCCGCCGACCTTTCTGGCGCGTCTCTGCCCGGCGATTTGATAGCGAGCAATGTTGCGGCCAATGACGCGCTTTTGCAGGCCGCAAACGCGCTCTTGAAGCGTCTGAGCGAACCAATCCCCGCCAAGATTGATATGTTCGGCCACGGCAACCTCTACGACAGCATGAACAAGGCAACCAAATTCATGAAGGGCAAGTCGTGACGCTTATGAGCGGTAGCAGTAACCCATGTGAGCGGCAGTGTCTCTCTTATGAGCGGCATTGCCGCTCTTTCTATCTGCATCAGCATCGATGGTGAGCGGCTTCGGCATTCTTGGTCAACCGCCTCCTTCCCGCATTTTGTTCTATTTCGCAACAACGCCACACTTTCGTTTGAAGCGGGCCGCCATCTTTCAGCGATGTCGCAGCCCGTTTTTTGTTTTTCTCCTGTCCGTAGCCGTCCATATCTGGTATGAACTTTGTCTAACTTTACGAACTTTTCTAACTAACTGATTTTGTGGACTTTCAGCATTTTATTCATACCAAAAGTCCAAAAATCCACCCAAATCACCCAACACTATATAGAAATTTCGCCGTATTTTTATATTTCCCAAAATCAAAATCCCCGAACCTCAATCGTGTAGTAGGTAGCATCTACGACTTTGTCGTAAACTAAAGACTTTCAATGTATTAGCGATTTTGTGGAAGGCAAATTGGGGGGGGAATCGCCATGTCTCTTAAACAAAACTCCGAGCCCACTAGAACGATAAGTATATAGAATGCCGACTTATGGTTGAAAAAAAAAAGTGTTGGGGGGGGGT
>ERZ1023858.39-NODE-39-length-23952-cov-30.440934_pt1 | contig 23952 bp, 12 predicted proteins | sample MGYA00380387_ERZ1023858 | MGnify/ENA primary metagenome ERZ1023858 (study PRJEB33179, sample SAMN07449010) | human gut metagenome | biome: Human-gut; feature: Human associated habitat; material: Faeces | host: Homo sapiens | place: India: Bhopal | collected...
TGGTAGAGGCGATGTCCTTCTTTGCCAGCAATATGGCCTTCTGGAACTGGATGTTCTCTCCGTAGTAATCCACGTCGATGGTCTGCTTGCTCACTGGCACCTTCACATGTCCGATATTCGGCAGTGCAGGCATCACTGGGATGGCAGATACGGCTGGCATCAGCGGGATTTCGATGCCCGAACCGGTGAACTCGATATCAGGAATATCCGGCTTCACCTCCGGCAGCTTCGGCTTGTTCACAGGGTCAACGCCTGGACGGATGGTAGGTGCCTTCGGATTCTTCTTGCTGGTAGGCACCTTTGCCAGTGGGTCGGTAGGCAGTGCCGGCACCTTGGTAAGGTCTGGCTTCTTGTTGATGTCGCCCAATCCACCTTCAGGGATATCGATGCCCGAACCGGTGTAGTCGATATCTGGAATATCCGGCTTCACCTCAGGCAGCTTCGGTTTGTTCACAGGGTCGATGGTAGGGCGCACCTTAGGTGCAATCGGACTCACTGGCATCTTAGGCTTCACGGTCACCGGCTTTTCCGGCTGCTTAGGCTCCGTATAGGTAGGTGGAGTCTTTGGCTTAGGAACCTGTGATCGTATATCTCCCTTAAATTTCTTATACTCTTTCCACACGCCTTGCATGTACTTATCGTAGTCGGTAAGTATGGTGTTGCGGAACTTGTTGTAGTCGTCCATCATGCCTTGTCTTGCCTGCTGGAACTGCTTCACGAAGTCATCATTCTGCGCAAAGGTTGGTGTTGCTTGCAAGCCAAGCAACAGTATCATGCTGAGTGTAGGATATATTCTTTTCATAAGCTCTTTTTTATGTTGTACACTATTATAAAGATAGATATCTGTTGCAAAGATACTATTTTTTTCTTTATAGTCAAAGTTTTCTTTTAAAAAAAGCTCTCCATCCCATTATTTTTTTGGGATAGAGAGCCTGACAGTATAGTTCTTAGAAGTTACCTGGCCCGATAATACCCCAATCTCTGTTCGAACGGGGCAGGTTCGAATTGATGTTCGGGTTGCGGTCTGGCTGCCAGGTTCTTACCTTGATGGATGGATTCTCCGGGTCGTTGAAATCCACCATCAGGAACAGGTAGCCATGATCGCCATAGTTGGATGAATAGTAATCCTGTTTAATCTGGATGCCGTAGGTCTCGCCGCCGGCACCCATCTTCACCACGTCGTTGTCGGCAAAGCGGATATTGATAAACTGGTTGCTCTGGAAGCACATCTTCAGCTTTCTCAGATACTCGCTCTTGGTCTGACGGGTATATTTTATCAGCGGCTTGTTGTCGCCGAAGGTTGATGCCTGATCCTCCATGCTGAGTCTTGGATTCCTTTTGATCACATGACCCGTGATGATGGTGGCATTGTCGTCGAACACGCTCTCCAGATAGTCGAGTCGCTTCAGGGCGAAGGCGGTCTTGTAGTTCTCCAGGAAGGTGGCTATCACCATCTTGGCATAGTCGCTCCAGGCACCCACACCCTTGTCGAAGATGTCGGTCTTCGCCTGGCTGCCCAGTCCGAATGCCACGCATTCTATCTTCCTGTCCTCGCCGAAGGTGAAGGTTACGTCTTCCACGAACTTGCGCTTGTTGTTCCTGAAGGAGAATGCCATCGGTATGCTGCGGCACACCACGCGCTTGCCCATCGTGTAGAACGAGAACTGCGGGTTGCCCAGCAGTCGTGCCTGTCCGTAGTTGAGCAGCTTCTTGTACATCTCCAGACCGTCGGCAGAGAAGCAGTCGCTTACGCTGTCATATTGCCGGGTCTTGATGGCGTTCACCACGCGGTTCATGATTCCGGCGAGCTGTTTCTCGTCGTTCACCTTGCTCAGCGTTTCCAGGTTGGCAGCCGATTCCGTCTTCACCGATTTCTCGAATTCTTTCCTGGCTTCGCTGGATACTGCCGATTTCTTGTCGAGGTTGCTGATGTATACGGATGCGTTCTTGAACGGTGTACCCTTGAAGAGCTGCATCACGCTTTCCAGCTCCTTGTCTATCTGGCACTGGTCGGCGTATTCATATTCGTATTTCAGCTGCAGGCTGTTCACGTCAACGCCTGGGCGCAGTTCCACGATTCCCATGCCGTCTTTGGCACTGTAGAGGTTGCTCCAGGTCTGACCGTCGAAGTAGGTGTAGTCGATGCTGGTCACCGGTTCGTTTTTGTATTTGATGAAGAGATTGATGTCGTTGCCGTCTTTGCTGGCTATTTGGGTAGATAGATTACTCATGATCTCTTCTATCTGTTGTGGAATCCAGGTTACGAGCAGTCGCTGTTCGCCGTCGATGTCCATCTTCACGCTGTTGGGATACTGCAGACTTCTCACCATGGCGAAAGCCCAGTAGTAGTTGCGCAGGGCATCGTCAATCTTCGCCTTTTCCTCGGCTCTCATTGCCGAGCGCACGTAGTCGAACACCTTTTCCTTGCGTTCGTCGAATATCTTGATCACCTCGCTGCTCTTGATGTATCTCAGCACATGGGTCTGTGGCGCATTGCTGATAACGAGGTTATTGGTGTTGGTGAGGGTAGCCTGAGCATAGCTGTTCATCACCGATGTCACCGCCGTCTTCGAATCGAATCCGCTGTTGGTGTTCAGTTCTTCTTCGTTAATCTGGAAGGAGTTGGAAACATGGAGCGAAATCTTGCTGATCAGGTCGTTGAGTGCAGCCTGGTCGGCAGAGGAATAGGTGTCACCCCATCCTTCTCCGCAGATGTAGCTCGCATCGTTTTTCAGTTCTTCCGCCTTCTGCTCTGCCTTCAGTTCTGCTTTCTGTGCCGCCTTTTTCCCGCTGGCACTCTGTGCGCAGCAGGGGATAGGGAGGCAGGTAATCAGTGCGAAGGCAAGGAGCATTTTCTGTAGTCTGTGCATAGGTTACTCTGGCTTGAATCCTTCCTTTACGAATTTGCTGACGAGACTTGCGTATTTCTGTGCGGCAGCCGATTCCTTAGCCGCATTCTCCAGGGCAGCCAGGCGTGCCTTGGTAGCCGCATCCTGGTTTACGATGAAGAAGCTCTGCATCTCGTAGGTGCCGTCGCCCAGGTCGTGAATCATGCTGAAGCTCTCCTGCATCTCACCCTTGATTTCCTTTTCCACCAGGGTCTGGTAGGCTGCATAGAAGTTGTCTTTCTCCAGACTGTCGCTGGCGGCGATGTCGCTCACGATTCTTGCCTGTATGTTGCTGCCAGCCTGGCGTGCATAGGTGTTGCAGGCATTGTTGATGGCTGTCTGATGACCGATATTCTTTGATTTGAACTTAGAGGCGATGCCTACGATTTCGAAGGCATTGTCTCCGCCCTTGGCGAGTTTGTCGTAATGGGAGAGCAGCGCAACTTCCAGGGAACGTGAAGAGGCATAGATCTGCCATTTCTCTTTCTTGAATTGCTTCATCTTCACCTTGTATTCTTTCTTGAGCTGTTTCTCCAAGATGGAATTCTGTGCTTGTGCTGTGGTGCAGTTCAAGGTCAGTGCCAGGGCTGCCACCATCATGATCATAATCTTTCTCATAATTATACCAATTTTTATTCTATTATCACTTGTTTTTTATTTTCCCTTAAGGCTAAAAATAATTAGCCTTAAGGGTAAATATATTTAGCCTTAAGGGAAAATTTTCCTGTGGTTCCGGATGTATATCTTTCCCTTCACCATCTGTTTCACTTCCCTGCCGCTCAAATCGTAGATTCGGCGGTCGGCTGGTTGCTTTCTGTCATCTGCCGTCGGGGCGATGATGCCGTTCTCCACATCATCCTGTCCCGGGTTCTGTGGCTCGCCCGGAGCATCCGGGTCGTAGACGAAGTGGGCGGTAAGTGTGGTGTGGGCTTCCGGCATCAGGAAGTTGAAACCTGCCTCTTCGCTTACCAGACTGTCGCCTTCGTACCAACCTTCAAAGCGGAACCCCTGACTGGCATAGGCTTGCAGCCATACCTCCTGTCCTGCCTCTGTCTTCTCGCCGCTGGTTCTGTTGAACGAGCAACTGCCTTCCTTGTTGGTATTCAGGTAGAGGCGGTAGGGGTTCGAGGTGACAGGCTCATCGGGCGGAAGAGGGTCATAGCCGAATACAGCCACAAACTTCACGTTCTTCGCCTCCATCTTGTAGGTGAACTCCTGGTCGGTGGTATATTCCTTGCCATCCTTCAGCCAGTACTTGAAGTAGTAGTTGCTGTTGGATGAGGAGGTTCTTATCTGTACCTCCTCGTCCTCGAAGTATTCGCCGCTTCCCGAAGTATAACCATACTCCGCTTCCACGTTCACCTTATATCTCAGATAGGGCTCGGGTGGAGCAGGAGGGTCGAAATCGGGGGTGGTTGCCCCAAGCTGACCGCTGCCCACAAGGAGCAGCAGCCATGCCAGGATATGATATCTTAATAGTCTATTCATGATCATTCGATTTTCTGACTATACCTTATTATATATAACCTGCTGAGGCTTTACTTCACCATCACCTTGGTGCTCATGCCGTTCACCTTGACGATGTAGACACCGGCTGACAGGCGGAGCATTCCGTCGCTGTTGCTTGAAGCCACCTGGGCACCGTTGAGGTTATAAACATCTACGTTCTTGCCGTTGCAGCCATTAATCTGGATGCCCTCTTCGGTAGGCAGAATGTTCACGCCAGTCTTCTTCACTACGTCGGCGATGCTGGTTACGCTGCTGTTTGGTGTCAGCAGGAATCGCTTGTTGAAGGTTCCAGCCTCGCTGGTAAACTCATAGTCGCCGTTGGTGAGGTCGATGGTGATACCTGCCACGTTATCCTTCAGCAACATTGGCTGGTCCATGCGCACTGCCGAGATGGTGAAGGTGCCAGACTTCTTGGCGGTGAAGCCGAGCTGAACGCTACCCATAGGACGCTCGTTGATGGCGAACTTGGTACCCTTGCCTTCCACGCTGTAGAGCTGAGGAGCCTGGGTCAGGGTCATGAACTTGGCTGCATCGCAATCCATTTCGTAGTTGCGGCTCTTCTTGTCGTTGAATACCACGCGGGTCTTGTCGCTGAGTGAACCGTCGCTTACGTTCAGGTTGATGATCATACGGCTAGGAACGAATCCGCGAGACAGTCTTCTAGCCTTGGTTTCCTGCGCTCTGATTTCGCTTCCGGTCTTGGTGAGTCGGTCTTCAGCCTTGAACTCGATGGTGCTTGAAGCGGTAGGCTTCTGTACGAAGAATGCCTGGAATGGATGCAGGGTGTAGTCATCGTCGCCAGGGCGTACAGCCTCGTAAGAGTTTCCGTTCCAAACGGTGATAGGCGCCTCGTAGCCGAGGTCGTTCACGTTGTAGTAGCTGGTCTGAGGGTTACCGATGAAGTTCCAGCTTGCATCGAAGTTGTTGCCAGAAGGGAACACATCGAGTTCCTTCATGATGTTGTTGGCATCGAGTTGTCCGAACTTCTCCTTGGTTACCTTGAGGGTGAGTGTTCCAGCCTTGTTGGTCTGGAAGATATAACCCTTGCCCTGTTTGAGCCATTCCTCGTTATCTGGCAGATTAACCCATCCGCCGCTGCCTTGGTCGGCACGGATAGAGCCGTCGTACATCTTCCATTTGTATTCTCCCGGAGCCTTGGTATCAGAGAGTTTGATATCGAATGGGAAGCTGAAGAAGTACCATTTATTATCAGAAACAGAGATATCGAATCTCATTTTCTTGGCGTTGAGGTTTCCGTCGGTGATGAGGGTTCCTGAGTTTCCTTTATCTCCGTCGCCCTTGATGGTAACGTCGCCTGCTTCCTGGTTGTCCTTTCCGTCCACCTTCAGTCCTCCGTCTTCCTTGATATCAATATCCGGTGTTCCGTCGAATCGCTTGTCTTCGAGTGTAAACTCCTTGTCGAGATAGAAGTATTTATAAGGTTCATTAAACTCATGTATCTCCTTAAACTGGCTCCACTGCGTATTGAGATAATAGTTATCCACGCTCTGGGTTGGGACGTAGAGGGAGATGTTTGAGAAGTTGTCGAATGTGTTCTGGTTGATTGAGATTGGGAGTACGGTGTAAGCGTAAACCTTCTCAAGATGGCAGCCAGAGAATGCTGATTCTTCAATCTTTTCCAAAGTACTAGGTACTCGGAGTTCTTTCAAATTTGAGTTGTCTGCAAATGCACGATCACCAATATATGTAAGCCCTGGGAGGCTGACGCTGTCAAGGGTACAATCTTGAAAGGCATAGTTATAGATTTCTTTTAATGATGGTGGAAGACTTATCTTTCTTAAATTTCTACATAAGCCAAATGCACCTTGGTCTATTGTTTCAACTCCATTAGGTATGATTATTGATTTAAGAGAATTACAAAAATAAAAAGCACTTTCTCCTATTCTTGTAACACCTTCTGGAATTTTTATTTGTTGTATTGCGCTGCATTCTTTGAAAGTGCTGGTTCCAATTTCTTTACAATTATAAAATATAACATTTGTGAGATGAGTACAACCAGTAAAAGAACCATTCTTCGAGGCCCAATAACCCTCTTTATCTCCTACTTTATCTCCTAAGTATTCTAGTTGTTCTGGTAAAACGACAGATTTTAAATTGTGGCAGCTTGTAAAAGCTCCGTATATCTGTTTGACGCTTTTAGGGCATTTTACTGTTATAAGTTTATCTAATTCAGAAAAAGCATTATATCCCAAGATGCTATCTTGAGTGCACCTTCCTTGATAATATTCGTATGGGTTAGCCACAATATCAGCATCCGACAAATCTAGGTGATGAAGATTGCCCATCTTGTTGCGGAATAACATAATATCATAGCCATTAATCGTACCGCTAACCTTTAGCGATACGATATTATTCAAGTTATTTCTATCCAATTGCTGCAACAAACCTGGTGCATTGTCCTGGGCTGTCGTTTTGACATCATAATCTAATTTTGCTCCAAGAGCAAAGATTTGACCAGCAAAATCTTTCCAGACATCAGCTGTTTTATAAGCATTGAGTGCTTCTTCAGGAACTAATACAACAGTATTTTCTCCCAAAGAACCGCTACATCTTGGTACTTTGGTAGTATTGATAGTGACATAGGAAATACCATTAAATGCATTTTTTTCTATAGAAGTAATCGTTGCAGGCAGTGTAATTTCTTCCAGTCTAGTACCTTCAAATGCAGAAGATCCTATTGTAGTTACCTTTGGTAAATCGACCTTTGTTAAGTTGCTACAGTTTTCAAATGCATTTTGTCCTATTTTAGTTACCTTTGGTAAATCGACCTTTGTTAAGTTGCTACAGTTTTCCAATGCATATTGTCCTATTGTCGTTACCTTTGGTAAATCGACCTTTGTTAAGTTGCTACAGTTATTAAATGCAAAAGTTGCAATTTCCTTGGTCGCAGGTAGTGTAATTTCTTCCAGTCCTGTACCTGCAAATGCAGATTCACCAATAGATATAACACTTGCAGTTTCTCCTACAGAGATTAAATTTGTACAATTAACGAAAGCTCTATCTTCGATAGTTTCACAAACTTTAAGGATCACAGTCTTTAAATTCTTGCTACTATCAAAGCCTCCAACATATTTACAGTTACTTAAGTCTATTGAGGTTAGACCAGTATATTCAAAAGCTCCCCTACAACATTTAGTAATGTATTGTGAATTGACGACTTCTGCCAAATTATGACAATTTCTAAAGGCTGTTTCTATTGTGATAGAATCTTTTGGTAATATTACTTTGGTTATAACTTCTGAATTCTCAAAAGTATAGTATAAAGACTCAACAGTATAAGCAGTTTCTCCATCATAAACTTTTTCAGGCACAACGACTTCTGCCCCATAATTTATGGCACCAGTAAGTGCTGCGTAATCTTTAACCGTTCCAGTTTCTTCATCAAAATTTGTGTAAGTACTGCTGCATGTCCATGTTACGCCATTCTCATCCGTATAATCGAATGCGAATCCATGCAATATGAAGCAGAAAAGCATCAGGGTTAAAGTAAAAAATCGTTTCATATTTTAAATGTTTTAATTTGAAAATATACTTTTAAAATTCGAATAACTTTTTGTATCTCATAACAAGATCGTTGATGATTACGATGTTGAAACCAACGTTTTTCAGAAAGAACTTCTTTCCGTCATCTAAGTCAGAACTAGAACAGATATACCATCCTGTCTGCTTAGAACCAATGCGATCTAGATATTTCTTGCGGGAAATGAGGAGCCATCTCAGATATGTCTCATCGGAATTTAATCCCAATCCATTGATACATAGTGAACAATTATAGAAGATTTCTAACCATGAGAATCTGTAGTTGGCTTCTTGAGACTCTGTTCCATATTTGATAATACCCCAAGGGTCACCTTCTTTTTTGACATTAAAAAGGTTAGCTCCTTTCTGTAAGTAATTTCTTGTATATGTAAGTAGTCCCATATAGTCGGCAGTGCCCAATCTGATACTCTTTTGGTGATTGTGCCTTCCGTGTATATGCCAAACACTAAAAGCATGTCCGTAATTGTCCTTTGTAATCTCAGAGTTTGAGAAATACTCTTCAAGGGGATAAACGCTGGATGCTCTAACTGTATGTTTGTGGAGCTTCCCCTCAATGCTACTGTCATAGTTGGTAGTCAAGACCGGAACCCCAAGAGCTTCCAATTGCTTTTGTAATTTGTCATTTAGAGGCACACTCTTGAAAGTATCGATGATGTCTTTTCTATAAGACTTGATACTTTCATCCCAACTTCCTTTTGTCTTCATGCACATGATGTCAAAAACTTCAGTGAGAGACAAGCCATATTTGGAATTAGGAAAATCCTTTGGGTCTAGTTTCGTATTCCATAATCCTTTTAGCAACTCTTCCCAAGAAATAGCATCTTTGCCATGAGCGTATTTATTGATGCCATTACCAAGAACAAAAGCAAGCTTTCCTTTGCTTTTGGCTATGGATAATTCTTCATGCAACTTTGACAATTGCATGCTAGGATGTATCTCAAACAAATAGGGCTCTTGCTCGAAGTTTTCTTGTTCTTTTGTCATAAGCCGTTCGTTTTATTAAGTTATTTTTATTATCATTCGCCAGTTCATAGGCTTTTCGCCTAATATTACCTTTTCGCCGGCAAAGGTACGAAAAAAAAACGAAAGTGGATTGGTTCAATTTGGTTCAATTTCATTTTCCATCAAAAAAACTTAGTGGTTTCTTGTAACTTGCTTCTTAAACGTCTTGTTTTGATGATATAAAAAACCTGCTTCGTTGGTAACAGATGGTCCCCGAAGGGGGCCAACTTTCAATAACCGCTGGTGGAATGACCGAAGGGAATGGAACCTGCGGACAAGTATCAGGAGGGAGAAATCGTCCCCAAAGGGGGCGAACCTCATCCAGTCTTGCTCCTGTTCGCCCCCTTCGGGGACGATTGGAGAGAGCATCTACTATCCGCAGGTTCCATTCCCTTCGGTCATTCCACCAGCGGTTATTCACATTCGCCCCCTTCGGGGACGGTAGGCACAAAGGTTTGCTAAATTTCTTGATATTCGAGGATTGAAGATTATCACATGAGAAAGTTCTATAAACTATAAAAGAATTAGATTCTGTATGGGCTCTATGAAATAAAAATCTTAAATTTACAGTCGGAAAGATTTGCAATGATTCCGACTAAAATCTAATTGATAAAACGATATAAAAGTCTGTAGTTGAAAAGATTAAAAGAAATATAATGCTTTGTAACTTCGGAGAATTTTTGGGGTAAACGTATATATATAAAAAAGCCCCACGCATTTGAGCTTCGTTGAGAGGCTTGGTGGGAACTGACGCTATAAAGATACACATAATTATCGGGTATCGTCCGTATTCTTGCAGAATATCCCGATATTCGTCGGTTGGAAAACGACGTAAACGGAAAAGAGTTTAAGGTAATGATACCGAGAACTATCCAGAAGGACAATAATTCTATCCCAAAGGCATTAGAGCCTATACAGGCAGAAGTTCTAAGATACATAATGGCTCATCCGCAAACAACCAGAGAGGAAATTGCTGATTCCATAGATGGAATTTCGTTTGGTGGAGTAAAATTCATTATAGCAAAATTACAGAAGAAAGGCTTGTTGAAACGTATTGGCGGAAGAAAACACGGAGAGTGGCAGGTATTAATTTTAAAAAGAGGGTGTGGCACAAGCCACACCCTCTTTTTTCATCGTTTAAATCCCAGATAATCGGGATGGACTATCATTTGATAGCTATCTTCTTCTGGTTTACAATATACACTCCGGAAGGCAGAGACTCTATGCTTTCTGTTTCTCCGGCTGCAATCTTCACGGTCTTGATGAGCATGCCCTTCGTAGAGAAGATGTTCACCCATCTCGTGATGTCGCTGTGGATATAGAGCGTCTTGCCTACTGACCATGCATCCAAGCCCGCTACCTGCTTCATCGGAATCGACTCGATGGCAGTGGTTGCCTCGTCGAAGACGGCCAGACAACGGGATGCCGTGGTGGTTACATTCTGGATATACGCCTGGAACGGATGCACCACAAAGGCTTCACTTACGAAGACACTGCCCGGCTTGTAATCCTGGTACGCCTCCCCAACATTCAATGCATACACACCATCCTGCTGCGACAACTGCTCGAAGTTGCTGACGAAATCCTTCTGACCATTGCTCTCCACCTCATTGCGGGTCACCGCAATATTAGCGTTCTCGGCAGAGAAGGTAACCTTGCCGGCCAGGATGTATTCATCAGAATAATACTCCGAGTTAGGCATACAGATAATGTATGGCTTGTATGCCTGGATATCGGCAGCACGGGTAAAGGTGGCTGCACCCTGACTCAAATCGTAGAGCCAGAATGGCTTCGCCTCGCCCGTCGGCAAGCCCTTGGCAAATGGTGCTATCTTGCCATTGGTCTCGTGCGTTATATCCTGTACATCGAATGGAAGGGAAATCGTCTCGTTGCCCTCGCTGGTTCCTATCACTGTGGACTGCTGGAAGTTACGGGTATACGTAATCTTCTTTGCCACAAAGGCTGAAGGACAGAAGAAGGCACCGTCGGATGCTTCGCCGTCGGCAATGTCGCTCAGCGTAATCGACTCGGCTACGCCCGCAGCTACCACGTTCTTCAGGGTGGCTGGTGCATAACTCTTGGCATTCACATACAAGAGGAGGTTTGGATTGTTGATGCCATCCAATACCTCGGCGGTGATGTTGATGTTGGCATTCCAGGTTACTGCAGCCAACTTCCTGTTGTTGCTGAACAACTGCTTGCCGCAGGCGGTGAGCGATGCAGGCAGACTGACGGTCTTCAGATTCATGTTGGCGAATGCCTGGTCTGCCAGGGTGTTATCGCCTACGGCCTTTCCGCCTTCGGTGCTGCCCTTGATGTTCGCCTTCGCCAGATCCAGATGCTGCAGCTTCTCGAAGGAAGCAATCAGGGCGATGTCCTCGGCGTTGAGGCTGCCCACTACCTGGAGCGTGTTGTCCGCAGGTTCGCCGTTGCACCATTCCATCGCCTTCGCCAGATTGCCCGCCTCGGTGAGACTTGCCGTCTTGCCGTTGTAGCAATAGGCAGGAGTATAGGATGCCACCTTCGATGGGTTGAGCCACTGCTTCATGGCGATAGCCTTCACGGTGCAGAGGGTATCTATCAGGATGCCAGTCTCTGCGTCGTAGCGCAAGGAAGCATCGTTTGGTTCGGTGCCGTCGGTGGTGTAGTAGATGGCTGCATCCTCGGTAGGCACATCAAGTTTCACGATTCTTCCGTTATAGGAAGCCTCCTTCACAGGCTCGCAGGCGAAATAGTCTGGCACATAGGTCATCACCTCCGAACTGTTGAAGCCCTCTGCCGTTACCATCGCCTTCACTGGGCGGTTGTCGGTCAGCGTCAATGTATCGGTATAGATGGTAGAGCTGCTGGTTGGGGTAGAACCGCCAATCTCATAATGAATCACGGCTCCCGCCATGTTGCTGCTGATGGTAAGCTTGCCATCGGCGAAGGTGCAGGTAGGCTCGGATGCCTTGAAGTAATCCACCGTATAACTGTTAACCACGGAAACCAGCAGTCCGTCCTTCACGGCAATCGCCTTGTAGGTGGCGTTGCGGTTGAGGCTGATAGGACCCGTATATTTCTGGCTCTTCACGGTAGGCGTCGTGCCGTCGCTGGTGTAGTAAATCTCCGCCCCCTCTGTTTCCGAAGCGATGGTCAGCAGGTTGTTGGATACGTTGAAGGTAGGAACCTTGCAGACGTATGGACTGAAGATGGCTACATCCGAAGTGTTGAAGTCCTTGGCAAAGGCGATAGCCTTCACGGTCATGTTCTCCGTCACCTCGATAGGTTCGGTATAGATAGGAGAAGACTCCGAAGGTTCCTTGTCCTCGCCAATCTCATAGTGGATAACCGCACCTGGGGTGCTGCACGAAATCACCAGTTTATCATCAACGATGCTCATCACCGGAGCCGCTGCCTGCATGTCGCTGATTACGAAGGTAGCCGTGGCAGAAGTGATGTGTCCGTCCATCGCCGTAAGTGCCTTGATGGTTCCATTGTGCTGGATATCAATCGCCTTGTCATACTTCTGGCTCTGGGTGGTAGGCTCCGTTCCGTCTGTGGTGTAGTAGATGCTGGCACCCGCTGTGGCGGTAGAAAGCTCCAGCTTGTTGCCGGTGCGCTTGAAGGTTGGCACGGCACAGATCAGGTTATCCACATTCAGTTGATAAGTGGTAACTGGCGAGTCGTGGTAATCGTTGCGCAGGGCTATCGCCTTCACGGTGCAGTTCTTCATCAGCTCCACCGGACCGGTGTAGAGATTGCTCTTGCTGGTAGGCTCTGTTCCGTCCAGCGTATAGTAAATCTTGGCATCGGCGGTAGGGGTGGTGATGCTGATGTGCAGATTGCTGTAGCTGATGGTTGGCGCTGCCACGGCATAGCTGTCTATCTGATAGGTGGCGATATAGGAGTCGGCACAGTCCTTGCCGATGGCTATCGCCTTGACGGTGGCGTTGTGGTCGAGCTTGAATGCCTCCTTGTAGAGCTTGCTCTGGGCATTAGGCTCTGTTCCGTCGAGGGTATAGTATACCTTGGCATCGGCATCGGTGCAGGAGATGCTCAGCATCTCGTCCTTGTAGTTGATGACCGGCGTAGGCATCGCATTCTGCTTGTCAGAGAGGCGCAGACTGGTGTTACTGCCCAGGTTGTAAACCACGGCGTAGTAGGTGCCCGTATTGAAATAGGTGGCCTTGCCCTGCTGGGTATCAGTTTCGCTGAAGCGCTGCATCTCGGTTCCGTCCTCGTTGTAGAGGGCTATCCTGCTCGCCTTGGAAGATACCAGATAGTAGGTGTTCGCCTTGTCGATGGTGAATTTCACGGCATGGAAGTCGCCCCTGCCTATCTTGTCGAGACTGATGCTGCTGTATGGCTTCAGCTCCACCGCCTGCCTGTTGATGTTGTCGGCAATCACGGTATCCTTGTGTAGGATGTTGCTCCACTGACGGTTGCTTCCCTGAAACTGCATGCTGAAGTTGAGTTCGCTTTTTCGGCTCATCTTCACGGTGCTGCTAGCCTTGTCGATGGAGAACTTTCCGTCTTCCACCTTGGCAAACTCGGTAGGGGCAGGGATGTCGAAGAGGGTGTTGGTGAAGCTGATTTCCTTCAGGTTGTCGAGCTTCACGTTTGTCACCGACTCGTTGAATCCGTATTTATATCCGATGAGGCTTGCCTCTGCCTCCGGAGTTGTGTCTGGCTTTTCCGATGGGGCGATGTAGAACTTGTAGCTGTAGTATTTGTAGCTGCAGTCCTTTGCCTTCATGCGGATGTTGAGTGTATGTAGTCCCGGTGCATAGCCTGCGATGTCTATCTCGTTAGAGAGATTGCCTGTAGCCGTCTGGGCAGTCTTGGCGTTCTGGATGTCGTTGTCAATCCAGTAGGTATAGTTGCCCTGTTGGGTGTCGGCTGTCGCAGCTTGCGTCATGCATCCGAGGAGTGCTGTTGTAAATAATGTCTTCCACATAATCTTTTATTTTGCGGTTACTTTTGCGTTCACTTTTACTTTGGTCTTGGTGTCGTCCCAGTTTACCGATGCATTGGTTATCTGCGGACGGTTGGTTGGAGCAAGCAGGGTGGCTGCATCGCTGATGTTGCTCGGAATGCTGCCGCCGAAGATGCCCACCACGGTGCCGTCGGTGCCCAGATAACTGCTGGCTGCCAGTTGCTCTTTGGTGAACTTGCAGGTAAACGGAATCGTAGTTCCTAAAAGTGACTCTTTGATGAGGATGCAGTCCTGCAGGGCATACACCTGGTCGGTGGCGTTGTAGAGCGAATTGGTTACCACGCTGGTTCCGTTGCCCGGGTTGCCGTTGAAGTCGGTGTTGCTGATGCTTCCGATAATGGAGTTGGTTATCAGTGAGTTGTCGGCTCCGCAGAGGTTCTTGATGTAGCAGTGGTTGGCACGGACGTTGTCGCAGTCGCCCAGGTTGATAAGCTCACTGTTGTAGAAGGATGCCTTGGCTGGTGTGCGCAGGGAAGTCATGTAGGAAACCAGGCATCGGCGGCATTCGATGTCTACCGCAGCAATGTCGGCATGGCTGGTTCTGAATTCCAGGATGCGGCTCTTCTGCAGGGTGAGTTTCACGGGATGGGCGAGGGTATAGTAGGTGCCGTCTTCCATCTCGTTGTAGAACTCGATGCGCAGTCCGTTGCTGGAGGTGGCATTGAGGTTCTCCAGGTTCACCTTCAGCGAATCCTTGCCCGGAGACTTGATTTCGATGCAGTCGCTGCTGTTCTGGCAGTTGATGTAGGATGCATCGGCGCCGATGATGGAGATGCTTTTGCTGATGGTAAACTTGCTGGCGTAGTTGCCGTTAGCCAACAGCAGGGTGTCGCCTTCGGCAGCCTGTTCGATGGCCTTTGCCATCTCGCCCGGCGCAAAGGAGCGGGCGATGACGCCTTGGTGCTGCAGGAAGATTCTGCCCTCGTCGGCTGTTGTGGCTGCATGGCTTACTGTAGCTGTCAGCATCATGCCACAGATGCAGAGGAATTTATAGAGTCTGTTCATCATTTTATGTCGAGATTAAACATGAGTTTATGATTGGAACTGTTGATGTCGAGCACCGGATTCTGAAGCTGGGGTGCTTCGAGGGTGAGCGAGTAAGGAGTGGTTCCTCCCAGGGCACCCATCACCGTGTTGTCGTTTCCGATGCATCCCTTCGAGGTCAACGTCTCGGTGGTCCAGCGGCAGGCACCGGTGGTATCGAGAATCTCATCGTTCGAGAGCAGGGCGAAACTGTCGGTCTGCTTGCAGATCTTAAACGGATTGTAGGCTTCCGATGTCTTGCGGATCAGCACGTTGGTCAGGGTTACGGCTGGATCGAAATAGCGGGTCTCTCCTTCCACCTCCTTCAGGTGGTCGATGATGGAGTTGCTGATGTCGCCCTTGAAACTGTTCATGTATTCGTCGCCGTCGTCGCCGCTTCCTCCCAGTTCGTAGATGTTGCAGTGGTTCAGACTGATGTGCAGGTTGTCGGAATCAACGATGCCGAAGTTGCAGCTGTTGATGAGACAGTTTTCTGCACGGAAAGTCTTCAGTTCTGTGCTCCATCCGTTGATGCTTAGGTTCAGCTTGCTGGATTTCAGCTGTGTATCGTCGATGCTGGCATTGATGCTGAGCAGCACATAGCTCTTCTGGATATCCAGTTTGGCGAGACTTTGTCCGATGGCAAGGTTCGACTTGATGCCGTAGAGATGACATTCCTTCCTGGCATCCGTGATGTCGATGGCGAGTGCACCGATGTAGGTATCTTCTCCTTCGCCCACGATGCAGACGCTCTTGCTGATGGTGATCGGTTTGGCACCGTAGTAGATTTCCTTGCCGTTGCTCATCGCCTGGAAACCGTAGTTGCCGTTGGTGAGGAAGAGGGTGTCGCCATCTACACTTGCCTCCACCGCCTCTTTCAGTTTGTCGGCGGCAAAGAGGCTCACGGCTCCCTGGTGGTGCAGGAAGATGCGCTCGTTGCCTGTTGGCTTGCCCGGCATGTTGGCAGCATGAAGCTGACTTCCCGAAAACTGGAAGCCGCAGAGCTGGATGCCCAGCAGACAGGCTATCATGAATAATACATATCTATTTTTCATATTTCTGTTTCTTTCGTTAGATGATTTATATCTCTGGAGTCTGATGGTCGCCCTCGCTTGGTGTCTGACCCTCGGTCTTGAAGGTGGTCACTGGGCTGTATTCGATGCCGAGCGGACCGCGGGTATAGAAGCGGAGATAATAGGTGGTAGCCGACTTCAGGTTGCTCAGCTTGGTAGCGATGCTTCCCTGGCTTGTCGGTGCCGTTCCCACTTTGACACTCAGGGTGTTGCGGTCGTCCTCGCTGATGACAGGCTCCTTGTTTGCATAAGAGTAAACTACGCCGTATTCCTGCACCTCGAACATCGCCGAGAAACTGCTGGCCACGGTAGCCTCATATCGGGTGATGCCGCTCTTCTGCACCTTGCCGAAGGTAGTAGCATCAGCAGCCACCTGGTTCACGGTGATGATTTCCTTGCCCTCCTTGCCATAGTTCACCACGATGGTAGCCTGGCGTGGCTGCAGACTCTTGTTGTCATCCAGGGTCAGGGTGAAGGTGCCGTTCTCTGTTCCGCCGGTAGCGCTCAGGTGAATCCATTCAGCTTCCGTTTCCACGCTCCAGGTGGTGTTGGCAGTTACCTTGATTTCCTGACTGGCATTCTTGGCAGCAAGACTCACCTCGTTGGCAGAGAGGGTAGCCTTGGCAGCCGCCTGGTTCAGGGTCACCGTCTTCTTCTCGGTTCCGTAAGTCAGGGTGATGATAGCCTGGCGTGCCTCCAGCGAGGTATTGTCGTCCAGGGTCACGGTGAAGGATCCGTTGGCAATGCCGCTGCTTGTGCTCACGTGTGCCCAGGTAACATCCGAGCTTACGCCCCAGGCGGTGTTGGCAGTAACCTGAATCTCTTGTGATGCATTGCGGGCAGGCAAGTCTACCCTCGAAGGTGAAACCGTTACATTGAAGTCAATCTTCGTAGAAGCATAGACATCCTCTTCCTCCTTCTCGGTGCACGACTGCATGGTGCCAGCCAGAGCCATCAGGATGGCGAATGCCATGCTCTTGCTATATAGTAGTTTCTTCATATATACCTATTTTAATATATTAAGTTTAGAAATTCACGAGGATGCCGGCATGGGCATAGAAACCGCCTTCGGCAAATCCGCCCACATCAGCCACCGATTTATAGGTGTCGCTCTTCTTGTTTGGGATGGCATACTCCGGATTGAGGAGGATGCAGAGATGAGACACGGGGGCGATGAGCAGTTTGGCACCGATGGTGAAGGAGCCGCACGAGGTGCCGTCGGCATATTTGCCGTCGCTCTTGAGCATCTGGGTAAGATAGCCTATCTGTGGAGTGATGCCCACACGCATGCTCAGCGGGAACTGGTAACCCAGTTTCACGGCGAAGCTGTTGAGCTTGTAGGTGTCTATCTCCTGCTGCACGTTGGTTTCCTTGGAATACCAGTAAACCTCGTCGCTGCTTCCCAGCCCCATGGTGTAGGAAGCTTGAAGGTCGAAGTTGGAGATGTTGAGGCCGATGGTTCCCGTTACGCCCATCGTGCTTCCGCCATAGGTGAAGGCAACGCCGGCATAGATGCCCGTCTTCTTCAGATAGGTGATTGGCTTGAGCTTGATGGTATCGTTGATTTCGGCATCACGCAAAACGTTGTAGGTCTTGGTGAGCGGACGGTAGCCTTCGTGTCTGTAGGTGATTTCGTTGGTTCCGATAGGCAGCTTGGCGAAACCGTTCTCCGAGAGAAGCTTGATGTCGTTGTAGATGCCCACCACCTTCGGACTGCTTACCACGAAGAGGGAACCGGTGTATGGGATAGGGGCTTTCACCTCGATGGTCTTGTCTTTCTTGGCTTCCACCTCGAAGGATGTGGTCTGGTTCTCGCAGTTCTTCTTGCGGGTTTCCACCACGTAGGTGCCGTATTTCAGACGCTGGTACCAGGAACCCGTTCCCACCTTCTTGCCGTCGAAGTAGATGTCGGCACCGTCGGCTACGGTCAGGTTCACGGTTCCGTAGAGCAGGTCTTCATCCTGCATCTGCAGCTTCAATGATTTCGGACTTTCTTTAGTGATGTTCACGTTGCTGTCATAGTACATGTTGCCGTTTCGGGCTGCGATGTGGTGGATGCCGTAAGAGAGGTAGACGGTCTGTGGGGTCTTTCCTATCTTCTCATCGTCCACGGTGATGGTAGCACCAGCCACCGAAGCTTCCAGGGCAACGTCCATACCTTCCAGGGTAAGCTTCATGGTGTAGGTTCTTGCTGCCTTGATTTCCGATGGGTAGTAATACTCGCAGGCACCGTACTTAGGATGTCGGATGGTAATCTTCTGTGCACGCTCCGGCACATAAACCCACCATTGTCCCGTCTTGTGCTGGGTGGTTACAATACCATAACTTCCGCCGTCGAAGGCGAGGTTGTCAAGATTGGTCTCAATCTTGAGCAGGGCTGCCGTCCTGCCGTTGTTGTCTTTCTTTTGTGTGCCCTTGAGGTTGGCTGTCTGGTCATACTGGTCATACTTGAAGTTTCTGATCACCAGGTTGTTCTGTGCCGACACAGCTATCGCCGCAAAAGCCAGGATACAAAAGAGTAAAAGTTTTCTCTTCATATTATCAAGTTTAGTTTATTATCATTTGCAGAAAATTCACCGCCAGGTTACCTGGCGATGAATTTCTTGTGGTTTCTGATATAGACCTTGCCCTTCTGGAGCTTGGTAGCGTTCGTCCCGTCCAACTGGTAGATGCGGCTGGAGCAGGCTGATGGGCTTAGAGTAACTTCATCGATGCCGCTGCTATTATCTACATTGCCCTGTCCCGTTCCGCCCGGGTCGCTCGGACTGCTCGGACTGTATACGATGTGTGCCCTGAGCGTAACGTTCTGCTTAGGCATCTCGTATTGAAAGTCCTGGTCTGTGCTGATCAGCTCATCTCCCAGGTACCATCCCTTGAAGATGTACCCCGAACTGAGATATGCCGACAGCCAGACGAAGCTTCCCGCTTCCACCTTTTCGCCGCTGGTGCGGTTGAAGGAGCAGTTGCCCTCATCGTCTGTGGTCAGATAGAGGCGGTATCGGTTCATGGGCTGAGGTTCCGACGGACTCACCGGCTTGTAGTTGTAAACCGCCTCGAACTTGACGTTCCATTCTTCCACCTTATATATAAAGGAGGATTCCTCTGAGTATTTCACTCCGTTCTTCAACCAGTAGGCAAACTGATAGTTCTCGTTATTGGCAGAAGTACTGATGTAGGCTTCGTCTCCCCAGTTGTAGGTTCCGCCTCCCGATGTATATCCGTATTCCGAATACGCCACCTCCACCTTGTATTTCATCATCGGGTCGGGTGGGTTTACGGGGTTGAAGTCGTCGTCTGGCAGAGCTGCCATCAGCATGGTGCTGCTCAGGAAGAGCAGCAGCCATGTGGTGACGCTATGGATGATGATTCTTTTCATAGGCTCGAATTTTATTTCCGTTGATCATTCTGCGTATGATTACTTCACCATCACCTTGGTAGAAAGGTTGTCTATCTTTACGATGTATACTCCCTTCATCAGGTTGAGCATGCCGTCGAAGGTGCGCGATGCGAGCATGGTGCCGTCGGCAGCATAGATGGTAACCTTCTTGCCGTCCACGCCGTTGAGGTTGATACCTGCATCGGTTGGCATGATGTTGATACCGGTCTTCTTCACGATGTCGGCGATGCCTGTGGTGCCTCTGCTAGGAACGAGAACGAAACGGTTTTCGAAGGTTCCGGCGTTGGAAGCAAACTGGTAGTCGCCTTCTGTCAGGTCGTAAGTAGCACCCGTCTGGTTGTCCTGCAGGAGCATAGGCTGGTCCATTCTCTTGGCAGAGATGGTGAAGTTGCCTGCTTTCTTGGCAGCGAAACCGAGTTTCACGCTACCCATTGGTCGCTCGTTGATGGCGAGATTGCCTGCCTTTGCCTCGATGGTATAGAACTGAGGGGCATCGTTGATGGCAGCAAACTTGGCTGCATCGCAATCCAGCTCGTAAGCCTGGCTCTTCTTGTCGTTGAATACCACGCGGGTCTTGTCGGTATGGTTGCCGTCGCTCAGGGTGAGGTTGATGAGCAGACGCTCTGGGTTGATGCCGCGACCGATTCTTCTGGCGCGTGCATTGTTCTGCTTGTTGATGCTCTCGCTCTTGGTGATACGGTCTTCAGCCTTGAACTCAATGTTGCTTACATCCACTGGCTTCTGTACGAAGAATGCCTGGAATGGCTGGAGGGCAAACTCGTCGTCGCCTGGGCGCACAGCCTCGTAGGAATTTCCGTTCCAATAGGTGATAGGAGCGTCGTAGCCGAGGGAAGCTGCATCCATGTAACTGATCTGTGGGTTACCGATGAAGTTCCAGCTTGCGTTCTGCTCGTCGGCAGATGGATAGCTGCTCAAATCCTTCACGATGTTGTTGGCATCCAGTTTTCCGAACTTCTCCTTGGTTACTCTCAGGGTGAGGTTACCGCTCTGAGCTGTCTGGAAGATATAGCCTACGCCCTGCTTGAGGGTAGTTTCGTCGCTAGCCAGGTCAACCCATCCGCCTGTACCCTGGTCGGCACGGAGAGAACCGTTGTATTTGCGGAACACGTATTTGCCAGGTGTCTTGATGTCAGCGAGGTTGATATCGAATGGGAAGCTGAAGAAATACCATTGGTTGGCATTGACAGTGATGTCGAATCTCAGTTTCTTGGCATCCAGGTTTCCGTCTGTAATCAGTGTTCCGGCAGAGCTGTTGCCATCTCCCTTAACGGTTACTTCGCCTGCGTTCTGATTATCCTTTCCGTTTACGGTAAGAGCACCATTGTTCTTGATGTCGATATCAGGCGTACCTTCGAATCTCTTTTCGAGTGTAAACTCGTTGTCGAGATAGATATAGGTATAAGGCTCATCAAACTCCTTGATTTCCTTAAACTGTCCCCACTGTGTGCTCCAGTAATAGTTGTCGTAGCTCTGGGTTGGCACATAGAGAGTAGTAGACTTGAAGTTAGTAAATGTATTCTGGTCGATATTGATCGGCAAGACGGTGTAGGTGTATACCTTGTTCAAGTTGAAACAGTTTTCAAATGCATTGTCGCCGATACGCTCCAAAGTACTAGGAAGCTTCACTTCTTTCAGACGGCTACAATAAGCGAATGTGTTTTCTGAGATGCTTGTAAGACCTGGAAGGTTGATGCTACTAAGGTTGCCACAGCCAGAGAACGCATAAGATTCGATGCGCTTCAATGAAGGTGGAAACTGAATGGATGCCAGGTTATTACAATATTCGAAAGCATGGTAGCTGATAGTTTCAACTTCGCTCGGAAGGATAATGTCCTTAAGCTGACTGCATTGAGAAAATGCATAGCTTCCAACATGCTTCAGATTCTTTGGCAATGTGATTTCTTGCAAAGAATTACATTGGTAAAAAGCACTTCCTCCAATTTTCTCGCAATTATGGAACATGATATTTTCAAGATTGGTGCAATTACTAAAGGCTTCACCACCCATGCTCCATTCATTATCTAGAGTATCGCCTACGCAAATCAGATTCTCTGGCATTTCAACAGAACGCAACTGGCTACAGTTGTTAAAAGCCTGATTGATATACTTCACGCTTTTTGGCAACTTGACAGTCAATAGCTTGTCAAGGTCGGCAAAAGAATGAGGACCCAGAATGTCATCTTGAGTGCTAAATCCCGTATAATAATCGTATGAATTACTCTTGATATCTGCATCAGACAAGTCCAAATGATGGAGATTATCCATCTTATTACGCATAACCATGATGTCGTAACTATTGATAGATCCCTTTACCTTAAGAGTCACCACGCTTCTAAGATTCTTCTCTCCAATCGCTTTCTGAAGTCCAGAAGTGCTAGCTTGTGCTGTAGCCTCTACATCATAGTTAAATTGAGTACCCAATGGGAAGATTCTCTCGCTCATTGTATTCCAGACATTGGCTGACTGATAAGCTGCGAGTGATTCCTCTGGTACGATGATTAATATGTTTTTGCCTAACGCTAAGGTATCAGATTCTTCCATAGTTCCAGGATAGCGTTCTAAGGCAGGTACATTTTTTGCATACAATGTCAATGTAGTATTTCCGTTGAAGCACTTGTATCCTAACGATTTAATTGTATTAGGAATAGATGCGGATTCCAAGCGGGAGCAGCTAGCAAATGCATTCATACCAATTGATTGGCAAACAGGGATGTCAATTGACTTTAATTGCGAACATTCCTTAAATGCGCCTTCTTGAATTGTTGTACATAGAGGCAATGACAAAGTTTCGATGTCTGTATCCTCAAAAGCATAAGCAGGAATCGTTGTGAAATTCTCGATTCCTTTTATCGTTTTAAGGTTTGAACAACCCTTAAAAACACTCTCAGCCAAAGATGAGCATGACGACAAATCAACTTCTGTCAAATTGGTACAATTATTGAAGGCACCATTTCCAAAGAGCTTGCATTTCGAAAGGTTTATATTGGAAAGATTTGTACAGTTCTCGAAAGCATAACCTCCAATAAATGTGCAATTTGATAAGTCGATGGTGGTTAAATTTTTACAATTCTGGAATGCTTGTCCTTGGATAGAACTTAGCAAAATTGTGTTTCCGACGGATGTCAAGCTTCGGCATTCATTGAAAGCATTAGCTCCAATCGATGTACAGTTGCTTAAATCGATACTTTTAAGGTTTGTGCAACCGATAAATGTACCATCGTTTATTATGTTTATCTGTTTTGAAAGTTTTAATTCTTCAAGTTTTGAACAATTTAGAAACACGCATCTGTCTAAAAAGTTACAATTACTAATATCTATTGATTTCAATGCGAAGCAAGAGCCGAAAGCAGTATCCCCTATTGTTGTACAAGTTGAAAGATTGCCTACAAATTGTAAATTGCTGCAATCTGAAAATGCATAACTTTCAATAGTCTTGCATTTCTTTAGGTTGACAGATTGTAAATTCTTACAATTTTCGAAAGCGTTGCTATTAATAACTTCACAATTGCTCATATCAATGCTCTTAAGAGAGCTGCAATTGCTAAATGTAGAGTAACCGAATCTCTGAATTTGTTCTGTATTCACTACTTCGGAAAGAAGCGTACATCTTTGGAAGGTATAATCCAACGAAGTTACAGATTTCGGCAAAGTAACCTTTTTCAGAGTTTGGTTATTGCTGAAAACACCATTAAGGTGAGCGATGATATATTCTTTTCCTTCATGTTTGATAGCTCCTGGTACTTTAACTTCTTCTCCATAGTTACTGGCACCATCAATGGTTGCATAGGTACTGGTTTTGTAAGTTCCATCGGGCATCATTATACTTGTGGAATACAAACTACATATCCAATTCACTCCATTCTCGTCTGTATACGTGAAGGAGGTTTCTTGCGCAAATCCTTGCAGCACTCCTATACAGAACATGACTGATAAAAGTAAAAGTCGTTTCATACGCTTTGTTTTTAAGTTATAGAATTTATTATTATTTATTATCATTTCCTTCGCCTTTCACCTTAAAAGGTGAAGAGACATTATCGGATGCAAAGATAACAAAAATATTCGAAACAAAGTTGGTTCATTTTGGTTCAATTTCATTTTGCATCAAAAAAACTTTGTTTTATCATATAATTCAAGTTTCGCAAGTCGCATTCTTCCGTCCCCAAAGGGGGCGAATGTGAATAACCGCTGGTGGAATGACCGAAGGGAATGGAACCTGCGGATAGCGGATACTCTCTCCCATCGTCCCCAAAGGGGGCGAACATGGAGCAACACTGGATGTGGTTCGCCACTTTGTACCCACGAACATGAGTACTTATGCCCGGGAACATGAGCAACCATGCCCGGGAACACGGGTGCTTTTAACCGGCAATCCCGGTTAAAAGTGCCCAGAGCTCCGGGCAAAGTTGGGCAAAGCCTCGGGGAACATTCCTTGATGCTTGAAATGAGTTTTCTTAATACTAAATACGAGCTTTTCTGATGCTTGAAATGTGTCTTTTCCTA
>ERZ1023858.41-NODE-41-length-23300-cov-11.138438_pt1 | contig 23300 bp, 20 predicted proteins | sample MGYA00380387_ERZ1023858 | MGnify/ENA primary metagenome ERZ1023858 (study PRJEB33179, sample SAMN07449010) | human gut metagenome | biome: Human-gut; feature: Human associated habitat; material: Faeces | host: Homo sapiens | place: India: Bhopal | collected...
GCACAACGGAGATAGGCACCACCTGTCCGTCAACAGACACATAATCGTTGAACTGTGCCCTTTCTACATTTCCTATGCTCAAGCCTTTTCTGTCCACCTTCAGTGTGGAAGAGAAATTGCTCAAGCCCAACCATACGAGAACTGCTATCAAAACAGCTCCTCCTGCTATCCATACCCAATACTTGCGGGGCACGAGATATTTTTTCTTTTCTATTTTTATATCCATAATTTAAGTGAAGAGTGAAAAGTGAAGAGTGAAAAATCCAATTGTGTTCTATTTATTTTATTAGTCTTTCTCCTTGGTAATACCCCACTAACCTTTGTTTGATGACGAGCAGCATTTGCATCTGGAGCTCTTTTATTCTACTCTCAAGAAGCGTTTGTGCTGAGGTATGAAGGTCGAAGGTGGAAAGCATTCCTTCCTCAAACTTACGGCTCGACATGTGATAGGCAAGCGAATCAGAGGTTACCTTCTTCTGCATCTGATGCAATTCCTTGGCGTAGCCTTCCGCATCCATTATTGCCTGGGCTATTTGGTCGTGAAGCTTGCGACGGGTTTCTTCGAGATTCACCTGAGCCAGTTGCCAGTTGTTGCGTGCCTTCTTCATACTGTGCCAACGGTCGCTATTATAAATAGGTATCGAAAGGGTCAATGCGAGATATTCGCCTCGATTGTTGCGAAACTGCGAGGCAAATCCATCGTATTGCCCTTTCAGAGAGAGATTCTTGTAATAGTTGGTAGTGATGCCACCACTGAGCGAGAGCGAGGGCAACAATCTACCCTTTGCTATCTTATAGTCATATCGTGCCAACTCCACCTCATACTCTGCCGACTTCATATCGGGAGAGATATTCAGGAAACTCTGATAGATATTTTCAGAGTTCGGCTTGTCGCCTATAGTAAGCTGACATGATGCAAGACTTTTCTCCTTATCTTTAGATTGAATATCCAACTTCAATTCATCACCTATGGGATAATTCATAGCCGATTTCAAGGCAAGCAGACTCTGCCTTGCCATATTCTGCTGATGCGTAAGACTGTATTCATCTTCAGCCACCTGCGATTCCATCTGCACAACATCCGGTCGTCCTTTCTCGCCCAATTCATACAGACGTTGCATCTTAGCCAGCATACGTCGGCTCTCACTCAACTTCTCGCTTGCTATCTGTATGCTTGCCTCAGCGTACGCAGCATCCACATATTTCTGCATCACATCGATAGCTATATTGTCCTGCGCCTTCTGCATCGCCGTAGCAGAAAAGTCACGGCTCAGTCGAGCCTGCTTGAAAGCATTGATTGTGGCGAAACCATCAAACACATTCAGTTCGGCATAAAGCTGATAATAGTTGTTGAATGTTGTCACATTATTATATGTATTGGTCTCAGGGTCGATGTTTCGTCCCCAAGCATATTGGCCCTGCACTCCACCGGCTACGGTAGGCAAGAAAGCAGCCACAGCATGTTGGTAGTCTTGCTTGCGTTGTCGTACGTTGATAGTCTCACGCTTCACATCCGTAGCATGCTCTGCTGCATACCTCATACAGTCGTCAAGACCCCAACTCTGTGCCGAGACTACTGACGCAACCATCAACCATCCTATCAGTAATACTTTTCTTTTCATAATCCTCATTATTTTGACATTATAAGGACAAGGGCTGTGCCAAAACAATAATTCTACTGATAATCAAAAGATTAGCACAGAAACCTCATAAAACATAATGTCCAATAATTAGACACATCCGTCTAATTATTGGACAAACAATCAAGTGTTTTTGCTTAAAAAGATATAAAATCTTCGTATCTTTATATGTAGTATCAAACTTAAATATTAACTTTACATTTGAAATTCAAGAACAAGGTTTCCTCATTTATGAAAACTTGGTTCGAAGAGTCTTTATAATAGAAAGAGAGTTTTAGGATAATGCACAATTTCAACAATAGAAGAAAGAGGTTTGCATGGCTGCTGATGTTGGTGTATCTGCCAATGATGCTCGCCATTGCCTTCCACCACCATTCGGAGGCGGAGGGAGCCACCACCACATCCTGTTGTTACGATTGTGTGCATCATATCCGCCATAATGGGCATCTTAGTGCCAACCAGAGTTTCATGCACGATTGCTTGCTCTGCCAGTTGCACAGCTTGCCCTATGTGGTGCCAACCATTGTTCGCATAGCAGTATTTATTGCTATGGTTCACGTCGCTTTTGTCGTGTCCTGCCCATTTGTCAAGACTCGCCAAGGCGACATTCATTCCACCCGTGCTCCCCCAGTACCTCTATCTTTGTAGCTTTTTTTTCAACAACTTATTGTCATGCGCTCACATCAAGTGCTAAGGCTATCTCCTTGCCTTAATATCCGGTGAGGATTTCGTCTCAGGCAGACAGCATCAAGCGTATGGCGAGGGACGGTGTGTCCCCCTATAAAAGAAGACGTATTTAGAATAAGATACTTTTTAAGATAAAACAAAACATAGTAAGAAAAAATGAAATCAAAGAATTGTCAGTTGATGCTCCTCACTGGTGCATTGACAGTCTCATTTGTGGCTCAAGCAGCCGATGTTAAGAACAATAGTATTGTAAAGGACAGCAACGACACGGAGGAAACCATAAAGAACACGGACGCCAATGTGTATGGTCATGTGGTTGACGCCAAGACGGGCGAGCATATGCCATATGCAACAATACAAATCAAAGGCACTACCATTGCCACAACAACCGACAAGACGGGACACTATTTCCTGAAGAACTTGCCAGAGGGTACATTCACGGTAGTTGTGAAATGTTTAGGCTATAAGACAGTGGAGAAAACTGTTAGCATAAGGCATGATGCCACCCAGGAACTCAACTTCTCTCTTAAAACCGATGATGTGGCTCTCGACGAAGTTGTGGTTTCTGCCAACCGCAACGAGACGGCAAGACGATTGGCTCCCAACCTGGTTAATGTTATCGGCAGCAAAATGTTTGACATAACACAGTCGACATGCCTGGCACAAGGGCTCAACTTCCAGCCTGGTGTACGCACGGAAGACGACTGCCAAAACTGTGGATTCACCCAGGTGCGCATCAATGGCCTTGACGGACATTACTCACAGATATTGGTAGACTCACGTCCTGTGTTCTCTTCATTAAACGGTGTGTATGGTTTGGAGCAGATTCCTGCCAATATGGTCGACCGTGTGGAGGTGGTTCGTGGTGGAGGCTCAGCACTCTTTGGTGCTTCTGCCATTGGCGGAACCATCAATATCATCACCAAGGAACCTATACGCAACTCGGCTTCCTTCGGACATACCTTTATGTCGCAGGGTGGGGCCAGCTCGTTCGACAATGTGACAACGGGAAATGTATCCTTGGTGACAGACGACAACAAGGCAGGTGTGTATGCTTATGGACAGACACGCACCCGACAAGGCTACGACCATGATGGCGATGGCTATACCGAGGTGCCTGAGTTGGACAACCATACTTTTGGCCTTAACTCCTATCTGCGCCTAAGTCCTTATTCCAAGTTGAGCCTGCAATATCATGGCATACATGAGTTCCGCCGTGGCGGCAACAGGCTCGACCAAGTTCCCCATGAGGCTAATATCACAGAGCAGGTGGAACATGACATTCAGGGTGGTGGACTCACTTATGATTTCTATTCTCCTGATGAGAAGAACCGCTTGTCGGCCTATTTCTCATTCCAGACCACAACTCGCAAGAGTTATTATGGCGGTATCGGAGAGGGAACGGAGGAAGACAAGGAAATAGCCAGCAAGGCCTATGGCACCACACATAACCTCACATACGTAGCCGGAACACAGTATGTTCGCTCATTCGGCAAGATGCTCTTCATGCCATCCGACTTGACACTTGGCGCAGAATACAACTTCGACGGCTTGAAGGATGTCATCCTCGGCTACGACCGCCACTTCAAGCAGGATGTGCGCATAGGTAGCTTCTTCTTCCAAAACGAATGGAAGAACAAGCAGTGGAGCTTTCTCTTGGGTGGACGATTGGACAAGCACAACTTGATTGAAAACGTCATCTTCAGTCCTCGTGCCAATCTCCGCTTCAATCCTACAGAGAATGTGAACTTGCGCATTACGTATGCTGGTGGTTTCCGTGCTCCTCAAGCGTTCGACGAAGACTTGCATGTTGGTGTAGTTGGTGGCGAGCGACTGGTTACGGTATTGGCAGACAACCTGAAAGAGGAACGTTCAAACAGTTTCAGCGTGTCGGCCGACCTATACCACAAGTTTGGCAATGTGCAGACCAATCTCTTGATAGAAGGATTCTATACCGACTTGAACAATGTGTTCGCACTACGCCAACTCGACAAACCTGACGCACAAGGCAATACCGTGCAAGAGCGTTATAATGCTTATGGCGCAAAGGTGTTAGGCTTGAATCTTGAAGGCAAGGCTATGTTCACCCGCTGGTTTACGCTCCAGGCAGGACTCACCCTGCAGCAAAGCCATTATGACGAAGCAATAGCATGGAACGACGAAGTGCCAGAACAGAAATACAAGAAGATGATGCGCACTCCTAATACATACGGTTACTTCACGGCAAGCTTTACTCCAGTGGAACGTTTCACCGCCTCAATCACGGGCAACTATACTGGCAACATGCTTGTTGGCCACTCGGCAGGTTCGGGTGTAGAGAAGCCTGTGGCTGTGACTACTCCTAAGTTCATGGAGGTGAACATGAAGTTGTCTTACGATTTCACTATCTACAAGTATCTTACTCTTCAGGTGAACGGTGGCATACAAAACATTACCAATGCTTACCAGAAGGACTTCGACAAGGGATGGAACCGTGATTCTGGCTACATCTATGGTCCGGCGCTTCCAAGAAGCTACTTTGTTGGCGTGAGGGTGAACTATTAAAAATATGGTTACATTAAAGAGGTACGGCTTGAAACCGAACCTCTCTAATGTAACCATTATCTGTTTTTTTATCACTCTGGCTCATGCTCCTTCGTGACATACCGTTGCCAATAGGCAATAAGTAGTGTAGTGAGCGGCAGGGCTATAATCAGTCCTATGAATCCGAGCAACGCTCCCCATACCGAAAGCGAAAGCAGCAGTATGGCAGGGTTCAATCCCATAGCCTTGCCCATGATTTTGGGCGTCACTATCATGTCCGTGATTATCTGCACAACGATGAACAGTCCTACGGCCAAGCCAAACACCATCCAGAAGTTCTGTCCTGTGTCAGCTGCCTTAAGCATGGCAAGGAAAGCCGTAGGTATCAGGGCGAAGGTGTGGAGATAAGGCACAAGGTCCATTACGCCGATAAGTATGCCAAGACCTATGGCCATGGGGAAATCCATTATGCTGAAACCTATGCAGAACATCACGCCCATGCACAATGCCACAAGACTCTGGCCACGGATGTAGTTGTTAAGCTCTCGTTCCACATCTACGGCAAGCTCACGCCAGAAGGGACGGTTCTTCTTGGGGAATATCTTGATCCAGTTGCTCGTGAGAAACTCATAGTCGAGCAATATGAAGAACATATATAATAAGGTGATACACGAAGCCACGACACCTTTTATAATATACGCCGTCTGTCCTATCACGGCAAACACCTTGGGCATGGTGGTCCTTAATGTCTCCTTGAAGTCGGAACTCTTGAAGAAATGCTCTATCTCCGTCTGGTTGTCCTCTATCCAGCGCTTCACAAGCGTGGTAAGGTCGTTGGTGTGTGTGGTCTGGTGCAGCCAGTGCATCAGATAGCTGTATAGTTTCTGAAACTGGTCGAACATGGGCGGGATGATGAAGTACACCATCAGTCCTATCACGCTCAGCACAGCAAGCATGGCTATTATTATGGCCAATGCCCTCACCTTGACGTGCATCCTATACTGAATGAACTTCACCATAGGATAGAGCAGATAGGCAAAGAGCCACGCTATGAAGAAGGGCAACAGCACGCTGCTCAGATAATTGGTGATGTAGAGCACAGCGAGCACAAGTGCTCCCAATCCTACCCACCGCACAAGTTTGTCGAATGTTATTTTTTCTGCCATAAACTCCCCCTGATTCTTAGTCCTTCAGCTTATTATAGCACTCCCGGCATAGCGGCTCATACTCAGTCTGCTCGCCTATAAGCACCCTATTATCATTGTGAACAAGACGATGGCTGACATAAGCAAGCGAACCGCACTTCACGCAAATGGCATGCACCTTGGTTACATCGTCGGCTACGGCACAGAGCGAAGGAATAGGTCCGAAGGGGATGCCCTTGAAGTCCATGTCGAGACCAGCGATAATCACACGCACATTGCTGCCAGCAAGCTCATTGCACACATCCACGAGACGCATGTCGAAGAACTGAGCCTCATCGATGCCCACCACATCGATGTCAAACTCGCCATCCTTGGTTCTGGCAAGCGACGTGATGATGTCGGAAGCCTTGGCTATGGGTGTCGACGGAATCTCGTTGCGGTCGTGGCTCACTACATTAGCCTCAGAATAACGCTTGTCAAGCTGCGGCTTAAAGATTACAACTCGCTGGCGTGCGAACGTGGCACGCTTCATACGGCGGATCAACTCCTCGGTCTTTCCCGAGAACATCGACCCGCAAATTACTTCTATTCTACCTTGGCGATGCTTCTCGCCCACTAAATATGCTGTCATGATAGGTGCAAATTTACAAAGACGTTTTAAAAATTGCAAAGAAACACCATTATTTTTTGCCATTCTTAGAGAATATAGCTATATTTGTTGCCTAATATGGGTATATTGTATATTGTGCCCACTCCGGTGGGCAATATGGAGGACATGACAATGCGTGCCATCCGTATATTGAAAGAGGCCGACCTGGTGCTTGCCGAGGACACGCGCACATCGGGAATACTGTTGCAACACTTCGGCATTAAGAACCGCCTTGTGTCGCACCACAAGTTTAACGAGCACGGTACAAGTGCCGGAATTGTGGAGCGTCTGAAGGCGGGCGAGACCATTGCGCTCATAAGCGACGCTGGCACTCCTGGCATTAGCGACCCTGGCTTCTTCCTCGCCCGCGAGGCTGCAAAGGCAGGCATCACGGTGCAATGTCTGCCGGGAGCCACGGCTTTCGTGCCTGCTATAGTGTCGTCGGGATTGCCTTGCGACCGCTTCTGCTTCGAAGGTTTCCTGCCACAGAAGAAGGGACGACAGACATTGCTCGACTCATTGCAAACGGAGACGCGCACTATGATATTCTATGAGTCGCCCTATAGACTGGTGAAGACGCTTGAGCAGTTTGCCGCCACATTTGGCGAAGACCGCCAGGCAAGTGTGTGCCGCGAGATATCAAAGCTGCACGAGGAGAGTGTGCGTGGCTCGCTGAAGGAAATCATTGCTCATTTCCGTGAGACTGAGCCTCGTGGCGAAATAGTCGTTGTTGTGGCAGGATGCGGTGAGGGCGAGATGTCGGCATTGAAGGCTCTTAAAGCCCAAGCCAAGGAGAAGAAGCCCAAACTGAGCAACAAGGAACGCTATGCTCTGCGCGAGGCTGCTCCGCAGGAGTTTAAGAAGAAGAAGTTCAGAGACAAGGAAGATGAAACAGCTGAATAGGAATAAGTTGAAACAAAACAAACAAAGGGAAATAGAATAATTAACAAAAAAACCAGACAAATATGAAAAATTTATCGTTTTTACTATTTGCATTGGCATTTACGTTGTTCGTTTCATGCGGTAACAACGAAAAGAAGCCACAAACTGAGAAATTCGAACAGAACGACTCTCTCCAGAAGATTATCTCGCAGAAGGACAATGAAATCAATGACATGATGGAAACCTTCAACCAGATACAGGAAGGACTGCGCGAGATTAACGAGGCTGAAAACCGCGTAAACATCGTGAAGGATGGCGAGGGTGCCAACAAGCGCCGCCAGATTGTGGAAAACATTCAGTTCATTCAGAACACTATGAAGCAGAACCGTGCTCTCATAGAGAAGCTGCGTCAGCAGATGCGCGAGTCGAGCATCAAGGGCGACAACATGCGCAAAACTATCGACGAACTTGTGAAACAGCTTGAGGAGAAGGACCAGCAGTTGCGTCAGCTTCGTGCGGAGCTCGACTCTAAGGATATTCATATTGCTGAACTCGACAAGACTGTGAGCACACTCAACGACAACGTGTCGACTCTTAAAACCGAGTCTTCGCAGAAGACAGAGACCATCAACGCCCAGGACAAGCAGCTCAACACCGCATGGTTTGTATTCGGCACCAAGAAGGAGCTTAAGGCACAGCACATCATCGACGGCTCACGCGTTCTGGAGTCTAACTTCAACAAGAACTACTTCACCAAGATAGACATACGCGTGGAGAAGGAAATCAAGCTCTACTCTAAGTCGGCCAAGATTCTCACCATGCACCCCTCAAGCTCTTACACTCTGCATCAGGATGCCAACAAGATGTACGTTTTGCGCATCAACAACCCGCAGATATTCTGGTCGACAAGCAAGTATCTTGTTATTCAGGTGAAATAAGTTTTTTTATAGTTATTAGCATATATAAAAAAAAGGAAGTTATCCTTTTCATCTTAAAAATAGATGGAGGTTAACTTCCTTTTTTGTATTATATACATATTATTTGATAAAGTTCTATTCCAACGGCTCTGTCTTCAGTTCAACAATAGAACCAGTAGTCGGGTCGAGCACAATGTGCGAAGTGAACTTACGTCCGAAGAGTGCTCCATTGAGCAATTCCACCTTACCAAACTGAGCCGCTTCGGTCTCAAAAGAGCCTATTGACGAGCCTTTGGCATCAACCACATTCAGTCGAATCTTGCCTGGGAGGTTAACTCCAAGCACGAAATCATCCTTTTGTTTGTCAGCCATTGAAGCCTCTTCAGGTATTTTGGCAAACACGCCCTCGTCCTCAATATCCACATAGTAAGGCTCACCCGAGAAATCATCGGCTGTTGTGAGTCCAAAACGCTTGGAAAATCTGAACAACAGTTTGTGCTTGTCGGCACGCTCTGGCACGAAAGTCATCACGGTCTCGGTGGTGTCAACGGTTGTAGTGCCAGTGAATAGCTGCATCAAGGCACGCTCCTGAAGGTCGAGATGTTTGTACATCAGTCGGAGCTGTTCGCCATCCTTAGGCATATTGTCTGCCTCACCACGCGAGAGTTGGTTGCGTGAGTCGCGTATGTCATATATCTCTTGAGCCACAAGCTGAGCCATCTTAGGCAGATTGGCAGCCGTGAGAATGTCTTGACTCATATAGTCGCGCGGATTTAGCGGAGCCTGTTTCTTATCCTGACGATACTGCTTAGGCTTGGTGCTCATTGGGGCTTTGGTATTAATGGCACGCAGAGTGCCATTTGCATCACAATCAACAGACAGCACACTATGCTTCTTGTCCACAGCTACAGTGAAAGGCTTGTCGGTGTCGGGTCGTCCCTCTGCCTGGAAGCTTACTCCCACAATACGATAGGACGTCTGAGCCGCCGTAGCTCCTGGTTTCTTAAAATAGAGTTCTGAGTAGTCGGCAAGTTGTCCCGGCTCGGTTGATGTTTTCTCTACCAGTACCTGCATACGTACTGCTGTCTTGGGCAAATAGTATTTCAGCCCTTCCACCTGCTTCTCACCTCCTGCCATAGCCGATGTGGCGGCAATGGCAGAGAGGACTATTGATGATAGGATTCTCTTCATAGAATTTATGTTGTTAAAATATAAATCAATACAACGCCTTGAATGCCTCGGGCAGAGCGTTAATAATGTCGCTTGCCACCAAGCTCTCCTTGCCTATACGCGATACAGCAATATCGCCTGCGAGTCCATGCAAATACATACCGGTGAGACAGGCATTCTTGCGCGAATAGCCACGCGCCAACAAGGCTGTTATGACGCCCGTGAGCACATCGCCCGAACCTGCTGTTGCCATGCCAGAATTGCCCGTAGTGTTGAACACCACTCCTCCATCAGGCAGACAGAGTGCCGAATAATGGCCCTTGAGCAAGATGTAAGCACGCAGACTCTCAGCCATGTCGCAAGCCACCTTAAGGCGTTCGCTGTCGCTATGGCATGTTGTTGAAGCAAGGCGGTCGAACTCGCGCGGATGGGGAGTCATAATCATATTGCTTGGCAACTGGCTTATCCATGTGCCATGAGAGCCGAGCATGTTTAGAGCGTCGGCATCAAGCACCACGGGACACTGTGTCTGCTGCAACTGCGACATAAGCGCAAGGGCAGAGTCCTCTTGTCGGCCAAGTCCCGGACCTATGCCTACGGCACTGAATTCATCCGATATAACCGCCTCTGAGTAATAATTCTCGTTGTCGATGGCAAGCACAGCTTCAGGCACAGCTATCTGCATCACCATTGAGTTGCAACGCGGAGTGAGAGCCGTCACCTTGCCTACTCCACTACGCAAACATGCACGTGTGGCGAGCACAGCAGCTCCTGCCATGCCTTCGCTACCAGCAATGAGAAGAGCATGTCCCATAGAACCCTTGTGTGCGAAATCGTCGCGCTGCAACATCTGCTGGCGCACATACTCGATATCGATAGTTGTATAGGGCGACGGTATGCTCTTGATGTACTCCTTGGACAGGCGTATGTCGAGCACCAACACCTTGCCAAGATAAGGCTGACAGTCGGCAAAGAACATCGAGAGTTTCTTGAGCTGCATGGTTAGTGTCAAGTCGGCACGGATGATGGCAGAGGGACTGTTGTTGGTGTTGTCCTCTGTCATAAGACCCGATGGCATATCAATGCTTACCACACGCGACGACGACTGGTTGATGTATTTCACAAGTGATGCGAAACCTCCTGTAAGCGGCTTGTTCAGACCCGAACCAAAGAGAGCATCAACAACAAGTGTATCCTTGTCGAGCTTTGGAGGATCGAAATTGGTAGTCACCTCGGTGAAGTTCTTCACCAAACCATCGTTCTTCAAGCGGTCGCGGTTCTTAAGGCAGTTGTCCGACAACTCGCCATGAATATTAAATAGATATGTGTCTACGCTATATCCCTTCTCCGAAAGCATACGAGCCACAGCGAGTCCATCACCACCATTGTTGCCAGGACCTGCAAACACCACTACGGGAGTCTGTGGGTCAAAGCGTGTTGTCAAGGCTGATGTTATGGCACGCGCTGCACGCTCCATGAGTTCAATTGATGCCACCGGTTCGTGGTCGATGGTGTATTGGTCGAGCTCATGAATCTGAGCTCCTGTGAGTATTTTCATATTTGTTTACTGTTATTTTGTCTATAAAATTAATGTATGTGGGGTGGAATAATAATGCAAAAATACAAAATAAATAGCAGAAAGCATTGCTTATTACTATTAAAAATGCTAACGTACGGATACAAAAAAAGGGGCTCCGCCGAGTCCCAACCTTTGTTAACCTTAAATCTAATACCATGAAAAACATTGCAAAGATACACATTTTTAGCGTATCTGCAAATAATTTGCAACATAATCTTCATTTTTACGAACAAACTCACATAATTTATTGACATATATCAATGTCATGTAAGATAATCGACCAAAATAGTGGCATTGTACACCCACATCCATAAAGCAAGCCCTGCAACCATAAAACGCGGCAAAACACCTTTCATACGGCGCAAAAGATAGCCTACCGCTATAGGAATGACAAACGCCCAGTGGGCTGTCATGATGTAAACTTCGTTGAGTCCGAAACCAAATCCAAGGTGAATCAACATGTCGAAGGCAAACCAAGAAGCCACAACAATAAAGAAACGCTGACGGCGCGCCACCAATGCCCCTGCTATGAGCAACAGCACAACGATAGCCTCAACTACATAATTCATGTAGGAGCGATAGCCTACAAACACGGGACGTTCCTGCTGCACATCCTCCAAGAGATGGTCTCTATGCAACTGCAACGACTCTCCCATAAGATTGTCCACTACTGAGCGAAGGCGCGATGTTGTCATGTCGCTCCATTCAAGCATGGGCACATTGTCGGCAATAGCCTTGCCGTTCTGCTGCTTTACGAAGTCGTCATGCTGCTTCAATCGTTCTATTCGGGCAGGGTCCTTCTCCTTGATAGCTGCCTCGATGCGCTTTATGCCCTGTTCTTGCGGCTCTATAATAGCCTTCTGCTGCCATAAGACAATGAGCGCAAGCAATACTGTTGGTACTGCAAACGATACAATGCTTCGCAGCGAGAACACCTTCTTGCCATTAACCACCCATGCCGCCAACGCCACCTTTACGCCATTGGTAAGCGTCATGCCTGCCGTCAGGAAATAGAGCAAGGCGGTTTGAAACAAAGTGAAACGCTTGCCTTCCTGCAGTTTACGCCCCGCAAGAAGAAGCGTTAGAAGGAGTAAAGGCAGTGACAACGCAAAATGATCGGGCACCATCGAAGCTACCATCACATGGGCAAAACCATAGAAAAGGGCTGTTAGCAATACAGAATCAATGCGACTGCACCCTACTATGTCACGCAGTATGCGGTGCATAAGCACCACGCTCCACACGTCACAAGCCACAAGCACAGCTGCCATCAGAAAGACAGCAAAATTGAATTCGGTCTGTGGCATGAGCCAATGATTCAACCAATAGAGTGGCAACAGCACAGCCACAAAGAGCGGATGGCGCATAGCATCCCAATGCAAACGCATGCAGGATATGAATATAAGCGAGAACACATCGTAGCCCGACATGTTGAGATGGTTGTAGAACACCGACCAAAACCCCACGTGCGCCCCACGTGTGAACGAGTCGTAATGATTGTAAATCAACAACCCGTTGAGCAGGGCAAACACTATGAGAGCTATTAAAGCTATCGGACGTTCCTCTTTTCTTATTCCAATCATTTTCATCAGTTTAAATTGACAATTCTGATTTATCAATTAGAAATATAAGTATTGCACTATCAGCGCCACATTCCACACCCAAAGATACACAGCCACTACTGCCATTATTGCCTTAAGAACAAGCGACCAACGGCGACGCAACCTGCTTCTCATCAAATAGGCTATGGCAATAGGCACCACATATATCCAATGGGCAGACATAATGTAAACCTCATTGATGCCGAAACCAAGGCCTATGTGAAGCACCATGTCGAGAGCAAAATATGACATACATAGCCAGAGGAACCGCGAACGTCTGCCACACCATACTCCGGCAACAAACAGCATAGCTATGATTGCCTCAAGGATGTAGTTGAAGGCATGACGATAGTGCACAATCATGGGGCGGCTCTTCAGCACATCACCAAGCAGATAGTCCTCGTGCAACTGTATTGACTCACCAAAGAGATTCTCCACGATTGACTCTGAGCGTGAGGTCGTGATGTCAGTCCAACCTATAAACTCGCCGTTGGCTATTGGCTTGCCATTCTTGCGGCGACGCACTGGTTTGGGTTTGGCCTTTGCCACAGAGTCGCGCTCAACAGAATCGCGGCGCAATGAATCCATCTGCGCTTCTGTGAACGAAGCTATGCGCAACGAGTCCTCATGAGCCTTGCGTGCCTTCTGCTCCTGTTGCTTTTTCTGCTTTATTGCCTTGGCCTTGGCACGTGCGGCCTTGGCTGCCACATCGCGTGGCCACACTATATGGTCATAGCTCAAGCGTGCGGCTCCCCATGTTAGTGCCGCAGGCAGAAGTATTGCAAGAAAGAGAAACTTAGGACGGAAGATGCGCCAGCCGTTCACAAAAAGTTCCGAAAGATAAATCTTCAGTCCGTTGTTGAGCGAGGTGCCGGCAGTAAGAAAGAAATACAACACCGACTGCCATATAGTCAATCGGCGACGCTTCTGTATCAGTTTGCCCGACACATATAGGGCGAGCAACAGCAACATCATAGAGATGATGAAATGGTCGGGCACCATTGCAGAGAGCATCACGAAGGCGAAACCGAAATAGAAGAAGGTGAGCAGCGTCGCATCAGTACGGCTCACTCCTACCACCTCGCGGAAGATGCGGTAGATGAAGAGCGAGGAATAGAACGCTGAGAAGGTCTGAATGGCCGACACTATGAACACGGCACAGTTGATGCCCGTGAGCCATATAAGTGCCTGATTGATGAGATAGGGCACATACATATAGAAAGCCAACAACGGATGACGATAGACATTGTAGCCTGCCGTCCAGTCGCTCACCACACTATAGGTGATAGGGTCGAAACCCGACACATGGAATGTACCAATAAAGAGATGCCAATAGTGGGCATTGAGTGGTGTGAACACATCGTAATACTTGCACACAACGAGGGCGTTGAGAGCTGTCAACACGAGGAGCATCACCAGGGCAAGGGTGCGTTCCTCTCGTTTCACACGAAAGAGCGAGGAGAATATGCGCACAAAGGAGTTGTCCTTAATATTCATTCTGTATTTCTTTACCTTATTATATATAACTGTTTTTCTATTTATCTCATCTTTTCAAGAAGAACCTCACCAACAGGAAGTTAACAGGCACACATACGCAGAACATCGGAATAGGTGCCCATTGCTTTGAGACACCGAGCCATATAGCAAGATTGAGCATTAGCATCTGCAACACATAGTTCACAGCATGGCTCAAGGCAAAACCTGCACCTCGCTTGGCAGAAGCCTCAACACGGAAGGTGTAGCGTGTGGAAGCCACGAAGTTGAAGGCAAAACTAATGGCATAGCCAATGGTCATGGATATTGTAGGCGCGAGCCAATGGATCAGCACCCAATATATGGCGTATTGCAGCAACGTGGCGAGCACACCTACTATGCCGAAGCGTATGACCTCGCCTAACTGTTGGCGGCGGTTGGAAGAATTGTTGTTCATTATGATTTATTATCTGAATGGTCTATAGTGGGCCTCATCGGCAAACTCCAGCATTTCCTTGTCGCCACGGCTATCGCCATAGGCTATTATCCAGAAATCGTCGCGTTGGTTGTTGAGTATTGGCAGTTGCTCCTTTATGCGTCTCACCTTTTCCTCACCATAGCAGTTGGGAGTGAGAAAGCAGCCTGTAAGCAGTCCTGCTGTATCAGTCTCTATCTTGGTGCCTATCACTTGGAAATCGGAGTGGCTGCCTTTAGCCAAGTTTTCGAAGAACGGTCGCACCCAATTGTCGATGCTTGCGCTCACCACACACGCTGTCTCGCCATAGTGAAACACCTCGCGCAACTTGTCGAGAGCCTTCAGTCGCAACAGACGCTGGTTGTGACACGCAAACCTACAGCACACATCATCAAAGTCGTCGAGCGTCATGCCCTTGAAGTACCAGGCAAAAAGACGCTCCTTGGCGCGATAGTTGGGATAGAGCTTCAGCTTCATCAATATCAACAACGGACTGAACAACGCAAAACCTAAAAAGAAACGACGTCGGCCACAAGCATAACGGATGAAGGCGAGCAGAGTGTCGGCTGAAGTGAGAGTGCCGTCAAAATCGAATAGATATATCTTCTTTTTCATCTTACCCACCATATTTATATCACGTAAATCATCAGCAGGAACGTGAGCAGCCATGCCACAACAACCACCTGCGAGAAATGGTCGCGAAGGATAACCTTCGTTGGGTCGCCGCTCTTCTGGTCGACCACTGCTATCTGAATGTAGCGCAAGAGTCCAAGGAGCACAAACACAAACGTGAGGTATAGATAAGGTGTCTCGAATCGCTCCGCCACCTCCGGCGACACACAATACATGATATAGCATACGAGCGTAACGGATGCGGTGATGGTGATGGCCTGGTTGATGAAGGTGAGATTATAGCGCACTGTATTCTTGCGCGGTGCCTCTCCCGTCTCGTTCATGCGCAGCACATCATCTCGACGCTTGGCAAACGACATGAATAGGGTGAGAAGGAAGGTCATTATCACTATCCAGTTGCTCAACGCCAACTCACATGCGAAACCTCCAGCAAGAATGCGCAGCACAAAACCGAAAGCCACTATGCACACATCAAGTATGGCATACTGCTTGAGTTTGGAACAGTAGGAGAGATTGAGCACATAATAGAAGATGACGACAGCCATAACCTGGCTCTTTACTTCGGGCGGCAATAGAAACATCACCGCCACGCCAAGCACGAATGTCATTATCATGAGCATGTATCCCATGCGCACGCTCAATGCCCCCGAAGCTATCGGACGATGGCATTTCACCGGATGCTGACGGTCGGCGTCTACATCCACTATGTCGTTGTAGCAATATATCGACGATGCCACAAGACTGAAAGCTACAAATGTTATGGCAGTAAGCCAAAGCGAATGGGTGTCGAAGAGCTCACCACCAAAGAACATGGGGATGAACACGAAGAAATTTTTTATCCACTGCTTGGGGCGAGTGAGCCGCAGAATATCCTTTATCATATTGTATTTACTTTTAGTGCTTAAGCAAGCAAATCATTTTTTTTACTTAATTCCTGACTTTTATATTTTTGCCTTTGACGTAAGAAATCCTACCACGCGTTGCACCATCCACGCCAACGGCAATGTTATTGCCACTGTTATGAGGAACGTGGGCCAATAGCCAAGTCCATGCGGCTGCACGTATACAAGCACGAAATGGATATGGATGAGATAAGCCTCAAGACTCAACGCTCCTACAAAGCGGAAAGTCCGGTTCACCCACTCTGGCGTGCGGCGGAAGATGCGGTTCATCAAGAGCACAGAGCAAACTGTGAACGGTATGTAGAGCATACGCTCCACAAACAACGGGAAATGGCCATGGCGCACCTGCTCAAGATACAGACTTGTGCCGAAGGTCATAAGAAATGTTATCAGCAGCAGCCACACGGCATCGCCCTCAACCTTATAACCCGACTTGACCAAGGCTCCACAGTTGATGCCTATGAAGAATATTGGCACTCTGCTCCAAAATATCTCCAAGTGTCCCACCGCATGATGTATAGGCAGCACCCACTGCACCATGACACACCATACTACCATCAGCAACGGCAACCAACGATATATGGCATGACGCTCTATCAGCCTCATATACCAAGGAGCCAACAGATATAGCAGCATTATGGCAGGCACATACCAGAACGTAAGCTCGTCGTGGAGCCAGAAGTCCCAGTTGATAGTGATGTCGCCTATGAGGTCGACAATGCTTGTTGAGAACCTTCGTGCACCGAGATAGTCGGGCAGATAGAAGGCTGTGGAGCATAAGAGCCATGTGGGCAGAATGCGCAACAGACGTCGGCGATAGAAGTGGCTCACGCTTGGAGTCTTTGTCCAAGAGAACCACAACCCCACTCCACTAAGAAACAAGAATATGTCGACACCCACGTTGCCACAACGCCTAAGACCGTAGAAGGGGTCGCCACGGTCGAGTGCTACATGGAACAGGATGACGAAGAGCATTGCCGCTCCCATCTGTTCGGCACGATAGCGCGAGATGTTCTTAAGTTCAATGTCGGGTATCTTCATTGCGTAGCTTAAAGTTATGATAGAACCATGCCAGGGCTATGGATGCCACGATGTAGAGCAACAGTCCGGTGTAGACATCGCCATGGCGTGATATAGGGATGAATATCTTGCGTGTAATGGGGTGAAGCACAAATAGTGCGGCTGATATGGTGCCCACCCACGCTATCCATTGGTTCAGTTTGCGTGGCATGAGCTTTGCCAATCCTACAGAAGCCGAGCACACGAAGAGCGGAGCCCAAAGCCACAGCTGGAAATTGAAACTGAAGAAGAACACGAGCACAATGCTCACTACCGTCTCTGTCACCCAAAAGGCATGGCTCATCTCTCTACCGCGGCGTGCATACAGCAATCCGGCACAGAAAGGCAGAATGCCACCCATGAAGTTATAGCGAATGCGGTTGAGTGTCTCGCCCTCTGGATCGCAGAAAGCCTGCATCGCCCAACAGCCTGCTATGAGCAGAATAGGAAAAATGATGCCCTTGCGCCACAGCAGCAGTCGATAGACAATGTAGAGTTGCATCATCAGTCCGAAGAACCAATACGGGCCTGGCCATATAATATGGTCGGGGTCGGGCATCATGTTGTTGAACATGAACAGCTGTCCGAGAATGTCCATCACTTGATATTTATGAGGACCAGGAGTTATGGCATCCACCATTGTGAATATTACGAAGCCTACTATCATCATCTTGAACAGTTTCTTGTAATGATGATAAACAAATGGCAAGAAAGCAGTCTGCTTGGCCGACGGCTTGCGGTCGCCACGGTTCTCGTATTTCATCACAAGTCCATAAGCCGAGAGGAATAGGAACACTGGCACTCCATAATGACCAAAGAACGATACAAGATGGATGGGCAGGTTCCAGTCGGGCGACATTATAGCCTGAATGAGCTGCGAACTCTTCGACATAGTGAACGTATACTCATTTTCCTTCACCGCAAACCCAAGCCAGTGGCAATAGTTGTGCAGGAAGATGCCTATTATGGCGAGTCCGCGCAGGGCGGAACATTCTGTGCGTGATAACATTTTCTTAATTATTAATTATAGTTTATCGTAGTCGGCAGTATTCTTCAACACTCGCGGACGACTCTCATTGTATTCAGGCGACAGCAGATTGAGCGAGTCGCGGTAGTAAGGACAGTTGATGCCTGCAAGATACAGCAGCATGTGGGGCAAGGCATCGGTCATGAAGCGTCGGTTGCGTGCGTTCACCACCTCGCGGAATATCTCCGGACGGCGTCTTATATACTTGCGCGAGCACCATATCCACATAGGTATGTCAAACTCGGCATGTGCAAGACGCGCGTCTACCTTGGCCGAGTGCATACGGCAGAAGAAGTGCATGTCGCCCTCATAGCATTCCTCGCCATGGTCGGGCACATAGATGACAATGGCATCCTCGTTCTCAAACTTCTTCACTATCTCCGTCACTACAGAGTCGTTGTAGAGTATGGCGTTGTCGTAGTCGGCAAGTATCTGACGCTCGCGAGCGTTGAGATTGGGTTTAAGCTCCTTATAGTCGTCGCCACTGAAGCGTTTGCGGTCCTTTGGCGAACGCTGGCGATACTGCACATGCTGTCCGAGCAGATGGAATATAATAAGGTTGTTGTCGCGGTTCTGGCTCTGCAACTCCTCATAGTCGCGCAGCAAGTCCTCGTCGAACTCATGCAACTTAGTGTTGCGCGAGTCGAACTGTGCCGCCGATAGCGTAGGATTGTTGAGGAAGAAGCCGCCACTGAAATCGTACACAGCCTCCTTAGCCTTAGGCAGGAACTGGTTGGTGATGAATGTCACATGATAGCCAGCCTTGCGGAACACCTCGGGAAACAGAGGATAGTCGCACCACTCACCCTTGTCGCCCACAGTATATAGCGAGAAGATATGCTTGAACACAAAGCTCGTGAGGTTCCACGGACTCACCACGTCAGTGTATTTCACAAGTCTTCCCTGCCGCTCCAGTTTCTTCTGTCGTGGTGTAGTAGGCATTGTATATCCATACTGAGCCGAGTGATGACGGTTGTAGCTCTCGCCAATGATAAGCACTATATTTGGCGAGCGATAGGAGCAGGAATCAACCTTCACCTTGTCGGCAGTAGCCACAAGACGGTCTATCTGCTGTGCGGTGAGCGTATTGGCATACACACTGAACACGAGTCGGTAGAGAGGTTGATAGAGCACAGCGTGGTCTTTCTCGGTAAGCGTGTGCTCCACTTCGCCAATAGTCTTGCCCGACATTAGCTTTACGGTAGCACCCTTGTTGTGTGCACTCGTCATGACTGACGCTATAAGCAAAACTAATATCACAAGCGCCGTGACCGGACGCACACGGCGAAGCATATACCTTGACCTTATGAGTATGGAGCGCACCAGATAGTACCACTTTCTTGGCACCGAATGCGGAAAGCGCAGACGCAAGACTGTGAGTATATGCACAAAAAGCAACATCAGCACCCATCCCACCTGACTCAGCAATATGTCGGGCGACACACAAGAGCGCAAAAACTCACCCGCCTCACGCGAGTCGGTCTCACCCACAAGCAAGAGCATGGTAGGCGTAAGAGTAGACTGAAACTTCACGAAGCAATAGACATCAACCACAGCCGACGCATACAACACTACATAGAACAATCCTCTCACCCATACTCTCACCTTGCGCGGCAACACCGTGAGAACAGCGGCAAGAACATATACATCGAGAAACAACTCGAGATAGAGGTTGTCGTAAAGCTTCGCCCCACGCGCATTAGGCAATGTTGCCCATGCTGTCAAGCATCCAAGCAGATACATGAACACGAAGAACGCCTTGTTGCGGCATAACGGCATAACAACAAACTCAAGCAGGCGCTTCATCATTTTTTGCATTTTCATCTATATATAGTGTATATTAAATAATTTCTGTATTCTATTAGCTTTTATACGTCTCACCCTAACAGATGCTCCATTTCCGACTGCTTTAGCATAGTGAGCACACGCTTGCCATCTGGAGTATAATTGAAATTAGAGCAAGCGAAAAGGTCGTTGACTATATTCTCCATCTCGGCATTTGTGAGCACCTGCCCGTAAGCCACAGCTGCCGATCGGGCAAGGCCGAGTGCTACAGAACGGTTGATTTCTTCTACTGCCGACGAAGTATTGTCATGGGCTGAAGCCACAAGGTCCTGCACAAGCAATACGTAGTTGACACCTTCGATGCCTGCCGGAACTGAGTTAATGGAGTAATTGCCTGAGCCAAGGTCGATCAACTCAAAGCCAACAGCCTCCAGTTCGGGCATGATACTCTGCAGAATCACCGCGTCTGCGGCGGAAAAATGCACCGTCTCAGGGAATAGCATCTTCTGGCTTACCGACTTTCGCTCGCCTATCTGTGCGAGATAACGCTCGTAGAGGATGCGCGTGTGAGCACGGTGTTGGTCGATAATCATCAGCCCCGACTTCACTGCGGTCATGATATACTGCCCCTTGTACTGATAATGCACAGGCGATTTCTCCTCAATAGGCGATTTCAGCGAAGCTTCAGAATCAGTAAGCGAAGACGAGGGCTGAGCGTTGAGCGACGAGGCTTCACTTGCAGAAACGTTGTCCACTATCGGTTCGTCAGCGTTAAGATCGGCTATATCAGGCATGGCAGCAATGCTGCGCGACGGCATTATGCCATAGTCATGGGCTGGCATACTGCTGGCTTTTGAACTAAGCACAGTGTCTCCCGAGTCGAAAAGCGATGGTTGTGTGGCTTGTTTAGAACCAGACGCAAGTCCATCGTACAACTGCTCCCACTCCTGCGGAACGCTGTCTGCACGACGAGGCGAAGGCTCATTGAACGGATTGTAGGAAGGATTGTATTGCAATCGCGGAGCATTCACCTCGCCTCCCTCGCCAAGCGCGGGAATATCGGGTTGTCCCTCGGTGTCGAACTCAATGGCTGTAACATCGTTGAACATTCCCACGGCATCCTTCACTGCCGCAGCAAGTATCTGCCATATCGTTGGCTCGTTCTCAAACTTAATCTCAGTCTTTGTGGGATGTATGTTTACGTCGATATCCTCAGGCTTCACAGTGAAGTAAATAAAGTAAGGTATCTGCTCGCCCTCTGGCACGAGTCGCTCATAAGCCGACATCACCGCCTTGTGGAAGTAAGGATGCTTCATATAGCGGCCATTGACAAAGAAGTATTGGCGTGCGCCCTTCTTGCGTGCCGCCTCCGGCTTGCCTACAAAGCCATGAATCTTGCACATTGTGGTGTCGATGTCCAATGGCAGAAGATGTTGGTTGATTTTCTTGCCAAACACATCCACTATGCGCTGTCTGAGTCCAGACGCTTTCAGATTGTATAGTTCGTTCTGATTGTTGTGGAGAGTGAACGCCACGCCGGGATTAACGAGCACTATGCGCTCGAAGGCAGTGATAATATTGTTTAGTTCGGTGGCGTTTGACTTGAGGAACTTACGCCTGACGGGCACATTAAAGAATAAGTTCTCGATAAGGAAGTTTGAGCCCACGGGACATGAGCACGGTTCTTGCGAACCGAAACGCGAGCCTGAGATAGTGAGCTGAGTGCCCACATCATCACCTTCAAGACGTGTCTTTAGCTGCACCTGCGCAACAGCGGCAATAGAGGCAAGAGCCTCACCGCGGAAACCCATAGTGTGAAGATTGAAGAGGTCGTCGGCTTGACGTATCTTCGAAGTAGCGTGTCGCTCAAAAGACAGACGCGCATCAGTCTCCGACATGCCCTTGCCATTGTCGACAACCTGTATGCTTGTGCGACCAGAGTCCACACACACTACATTTATAGTGTTGGCACCAGCGTCTATGGAATTCTCCACAAGTTCCTTTATAACGCTTGCCGGACGTTGTATCACCTCGCCGGCGGCTATCTGATTGGCCACCGAGTCGGGTAGAAGTTGTATTATATCACTCATAGCAATTGCAAATTTAGGGATTATTATCCATAATGGCAAGTGTATGGCTGCAAATTATTCGGCAGAAATAAAATACTTTGGACATTAGGCTGCTTATTCACTCCCACACACTTAACTCAAGGCAAACAGAAGCAACACTGCCAACAGCAGCACTGCCAACAACATACAACCAGGAAAAAGCAACATGCCACGTATGCCTCCATTGCGCGACACACCATAGCGGTTGCGCTTGGAGCCATCACTGTTAGCCTCTTCCATTGCCTCACGATACGACTGCTCCGCTATCTCCTCAGGCGAGACACCACGACGCAGACTCTCCAATATATCACGTTGCTCATTGCCAAACCTACGGGTGTAATGAAAACCACGCGGACGGCGATTGCCAAAATACTTCATAACTAAAGCTTGTTTCTTATATAACGGATGAAATTAATTCTTATTTCTTTTTTTCCCTTATTCCACAACAAACTTCTTGCCATTATTAACATATTTACGGCTTAGAAACTGAGTGGCACTCATTATTTCGCCATCAACAGAAAAATTATCTAAAAAGCCCTGTTTTTGTTAATAGTTGTATAATATACGACAATTTTATACTTAACTTTATAAAATATGTAAATATTGTAGTATTTTCCACGAAAACATTTGGTAGTTTAAATATTATCCACTACCTTTGCACTCGCTTTAGAAAACTAAGCAATTCTATAAAGAACAATAGTTAAAGCAATCGGGCGTTTAGCTCAGCTGGTTTAGAGCATCTGCCTTACAAGCAGAGGGTCGGCGGTTCGAATCCGTCAACGCCCACATCGAAAGGACAAATCTTATGATTTGTCCTTTTTTCGTTTACACCCCACTCAAAAAAAGATGTTTTGAAGGACAAACAATAACAATTCGAAATAGGTTATGAATAATGAGAAGCACGATTTCTTCCTCCATTCCAACGAGGTGAATCATATCAACAAGGAGGATTACGCCAAGATAGAACTATTGGTGAATGCGGCAAAGGCTTTTGCCCGCAGCACCTACCAGTGTGTCTATATCATCGACTATTTTCATCAGGACT
>ERZ1023858.42-NODE-42-length-22965-cov-51.983370_pt1 | contig 22965 bp, 10 predicted proteins | sample MGYA00380387_ERZ1023858 | MGnify/ENA primary metagenome ERZ1023858 (study PRJEB33179, sample SAMN07449010) | human gut metagenome | biome: Human-gut; feature: Human associated habitat; material: Faeces | host: Homo sapiens | place: India: Bhopal | collected...
GTGGGGCAACCCATCCCGGTTCGATCCCGGGTCTGGGTACAAAGAGCTGCAAGTTCTTCAACTTGCAGCTCTTTTTGTTTTTATACACCTACCAAAAAAAGGGTGTGTCTTGAACTTATGACACACCCTCATAGATTTATTTTCTAAAAAAACCTTATCTCAACTTGATATTGCTCCAATCACTCATGCCATCAGCAGGAACCACCGTTGGCGACTGGCTCTTATGGTTGATAACCACCGACTGGCGGCGCACCTCCCTGTTCACATACTCGCTCAACTCGCCCAAGGTTACGTCACCCTTGGTATCCTGCAACTTCTTCAACAGATAATAGGTGAACAGACCATGTCCCTTCTCCTTATATGGATAAGCAGTCTCGTCGCCCGTAGCAGCACTGAATACCACCATGTTGCCCTTTGGCGCATCCTGCTTCACCTTCAACGCTACACCACGAGCCGATGCCAACATGCCATCGCCACGCTGGGCACCACTGAAGCAGGCATCCATGAACACCAATACCCGCTTGGCATGGAGACCATCAAGCGTATCATACAGTCGCTTGGTGCTCAGACATACCTCTGTGTTCTGACCGCTGGCATCCACAGGAAGCAGGTAAGCAGCCTTGTCTGATTCGCTTGGCACACCATGACCAGCATAATAGAAGATGACATTCAGGTCGCCCTCGAAGGCAGAAGCAATGCTCTTGATGTCGTCTAAGGCTGAAAGCATCGTACCGAATGTTGCATCGCGATACACACGGATGTTCTCCTTAGGGAGACCCAGGGTCTTCTTGCAGTAAGAAGCGAACACCTTGGCATCGTTCAAGGCGTACTTCACCTTGGTGACACGCTCGTAGTTCTCGTTACCGATAATCACGGCAAAGGTCTTCTTGTTCTCCTCGTTGGTTTCAGGAATATTGATGTCGAGCGCATTATCCACTACTTCCAACTGAGAGTTCGCGGTTCTGGCTGCACTACCACCATGCAAATCTATCTCCAATGGAGGAAGATTGGCAAGGAACTCGCTGGAACCGTCGTTCTTGTAGCTGGAAGCCGACTGATAAACCTTATCGCCCAACTTAAACTGGCAAGAAAGGATAGCCAGCTGGTCGTCTATCACACCATACTGAGGCTCAAGCTGAATCTGGTTCCAATATCCCTTGAAGAGTTCAGCCTCCTCGGCAGGCACCTTGGCATAGATGCGTCCCAAGCCATCAATGGAAACCGGGTAAGTACCATAATCGGTATCATATACGCCCAAGTTTCCCTTCACCATATTGGTGGTATAGGCAGCGATGTAGTTCTTGCGCACATTGTCAATCACCTCATCGAGCTTCTTCTCACGGTTTTCAGGAGTTACACGCTCCTTCCACTGCTGGGCAGTTTCATAATCCTTCTTCTTCTGCCAATCCGCCATTCGGCTGTTTACCATATCGAAGGCGAAATAGCTGAACGACTTCACTATCCTGCGCAGATTCTGACGGGCAAAAGGACTGGAGTTATATGGGAACTCAGGATACTCCTTGGTCATGCTCAGGATGTCCTTCACGGCATAGTTAGGACAGGATGCAGAAGAATTGCTTCTCACATCGGTCAGGGCTGGTCCCTTGATGCCCAAACTGTTGTCATCAGGCAAGTTCTTATCGATATTGGCAGAAGGCTGCATTCTTCTTGGCTTCTGGTCGGGCAAGGTGAGGCTCTTCAACTTGTTGCAGTAAAGGAAACAGCATACACCCAACTTCTTCAAACTGTTAGGGAATGCCAGTTTCTCCAGTTGCTGGCAGTTGTAGAATGCACCCGCGCCAACGGTCTCCACGCCCATCGGGAGTTCCATCTCCTTCAAGCCGCTCGCCTCGAAAGCCAGGTCAGCAATCTTGGTTACAGAAGCAGGCACCTGCAACTCCTGCAATGCATCGCATCCACGGAAGGCAGCCATCGGAATCAGGGTGAGCGAAGAAGACAGGGTAACCTCCTTCAGTTTCTTGCAATCCTCAAAGGCATGAGTACCCAGGCTCTTCACCGTGTTAGGCATCAGAATAGAGGTAACATCAGAACCCTTGAAGGCCTCCTCGCCAATCTCTACCAGATATTTAGGAAGCACGATGTCGGTGATGGAACCCTGTTCGTCCTTGGCAAAAGCACGGGGAGCGATGGCAACCACCTTGCGTATCTTGCCCTTTATCTTCAAAGAAGAAGGAATTGAAAGACTGGTAGATTTATGTTCCCAGCCAGTAACCTTTGCCGTACTATCCGACAAAGCCTCATAAATGACACCAGCCACTTTGGCGCTGATGACCTTCTGTGCGCTCATAGGTATCAAAGCGCACAGGATGCAAACCAAAAGCAGAAAAGTTCTTTTCATCTAAAGCTAATTTATATTATTCACGTTTATATTCATTCACTATTCGACTACAAAAATAAGCAAACTTTTTGAGATAAAGAAACTTATTGGCAGAAAAATAAAAAGAAAAGCCAAAAAAGCATTCAATTGGCTGCTTCGAAAACGTTTACGATGTTTTCCACCCTCTATTCTACACTTTGATTTGGAAAATCAAAATATTATTTCTATATTTGCACACAAAAGGAAACTATTAATAAAAGAAACTCTATATAATAAACCCAAATAAACAAAGTAACATTCATGAAGAAATTATTCAGTTTTGTTTATGCCTGTGTACTGGCTCTCGGAATCCAGGCGGCAGACATCAACAACTATGATGCACTCTATGAGAATCTCCCGTTCAAGATGGAGAAAGTAACTCGACCACAGTTCCCAAGCAATGAGGTCAATCTGAAGGACTTCGGTGCCATCGGCGATGGTTCTACCCTCTGCACCGACGCATTCAGGAAAGCCATCGATGCCCTGGCTCAGAAAGGCGGCGGCAAGCTCGTCGTACCTCAGGGTGTCTGGTTCACCGGTCCTATCACCTTGAAGAGCAACATCAACCTGCATATAGAAAAAGGTGGTATCATCCTCTTCTCGGCAGACGTAAACCTCTACCCTCTCGTAGAGACTTCGTTCGAGGGTCTTGACACCCGTCGCTGCCAGTCGCCTATCTCAGGACGTAATCTGGAGAATGTGGCTATCACCGGTCAGGGAGCTATTGATGGTAACGGCGAGTACTGGCGTCCTTTGAAGAAGGCTAAGGTTACTTCGGCACAGTGGAAGGCGATTACATCCCGTGGCGGTGCCTTCAAGAACCCAAACTACTGGTTCCCATCAGAAGCAGCACTCAAGGCTGACGCAAAAGGTGCCGGCATGAACGTGCCTCTCGGCATTACAACAGAGGAAGGCTGGAACGAGGTGAAGGATTACCTGCGCCCTGTGATGGTGAGCCTCATCAGTTGCAAGAACGTATGGCTCAACGGCGTTATCTTCCAGAACTCTCCTGCCTGGAACATCCATCCATTGATGTGCGAGAACGTATTGATTGAAGATGTATTGGTTCGCAACCCTTCTTTCGCACAGAACGGCGATGGTCTGGACCTGGAATCCTGCAAGAACTCTCTCATCGTAAATTCTACCTTCGACGTGGGCGATGACGGTATCTGCATCAAGAGCGGCAAGGATGCCGACGGCAGAAACCGCGGTGTGGCTTGCGAGAATGTCATCGTTGACGGCTGTACCGTATTCAAGGGTCATGGCGGCTTCGTAGTTGGTAGCGAGATGAGCGGCGGCGTGAAGAACGTGATGGTAACTAACTGCCAGTTCCTCGGCACCGACGTAGGCTTGCGTTTCAAGAGTGCCCGTGGCAGAGGTGGCGTAGTAGAGAACATCTACATCAAAGATATGTCAATGTTCGATATCCAGACCGACGTGGTTACCTTCGACCTCTATTACGGCGGCAAGTCGGCTGTGGAAGTATTGAACGACGGCGACCAGAAGAAGCAGCAGGAGGTAGATATGAAGAAGGTGGATGAGACAACCCCAGCCTTCCGCAACATCGACATCAACCATGTAATCTGCCGTGGTGCCCGCCGTGCAGCCTACTTCAACGGTCTGCCAGAGATGCCAGTGCAGAACATCAGCATCAAGGACATGGAGGTGAACAATGCCGAGCAGGGCATCGTGATTAACCGCACTGAGGGTGTAACCCTGGAGAACATCAAGGTAAGCGCCAAGACTCATACCTTTGATGCCAAGAACTCAAAGAACGTAACCGTAAACGGAAAGAAATACAAGAAGATAGATGAAAAGGGAATCACCCTCGACTTCTAGAAACTTGAGATAAAGACAAGAAACATAAAAAGAGCCGCAGAGGTTTGGTCCTCTGCGGCTCTTTTTATGTTTCGCATATGATGCATGTATCTCATTTTATGCATCTCATTGCTGAAAGAAGATACAATTATTTCTCTGATGAAACCGTAACCTTTGTAGCCTCAATCAGATTGTCGATAGGACAAAGCTGAGAAGTATAATCATGATTATCTACGATGAGGTCAGTAACTATAAAGTTGGTTGTTATGATTTCCTTCTGAGGATTATAGGTTCCCTTCACCGTCAGATACATATATCCCGTATGCTTCACATCTTTAAAAGTATAAGAGAAGTCAAGCTTATTATGCTCCAAATCCTCCTTAGTCTTAAAGGTTAAATACCCTGCGCTATATCCCACGCTATCGATAGGACAAGAGAAGGTGAGGGCATCACCCGAAAGATTTGCATACTGATATTCTCCGCCGCACAACTTCTCCATGACTGCATCCATCGGGAATGTAGCCACATTGACATTGGCTTGCGAATCAATGTTGTACTTCACGGTTTTCTTCGTATTCAGAGGAGTGGTATAAGTACCTGCATAGCTACTTTTCATGTTCTCAAAAATACGATTAACCTCATTTATCTGGCTGTTCGGATCGTAATAATTCGATTCGCCATCACACGAATTTAGTCCTATCGCCACAAAAGTGGCGAATAGGACTATAAACATTTTTGCTATTTTATTATTCATCAATCAATTATTATTTTACGGTCACCTTAATAGCTTCACCAGCCACACGGATGATATATACGCCATCTGCTACGCCCAAAGCCTTCACAGCATTCTGCACCTGAGCCTTTGTTGTTGTAACAGTACCGATCTTCATACCATTAGCAGTGAAGACATCACCAGTAAACGCCTCGTTGGCAGCCAAGTGAGAGATGCCTGTGGCAACCACAACCTTCAGCACACCAGTTGGCTTGTAAAGGTCAGAAACATCCCAGCTCAAACCTGCAGGAAGCTCTGGCAAAGTCAACTTAGAAGGAGCACCACTGAAGTTCTGAGCCTTCCACAAAGTGAACGTATCACCCGCCTTTGCCTTGTAGTTCTTATAAACCTCAACCACAATTTCACCATTCATTGAGAATGTGCCTTCTGCAGCAAGAGAAGTATGGCTGTTGTTCAAATCCTTGTTGTTATAGAGGAAGAACTGAGCAGTAGATCCCTCATAACAGAAGATAGATGAAGCAGACTTCAATGCGCCTGAAGGTATAGAAGAGGTATAATTACCTGGCTTGAGTGTTCCGCCATTATTCACAATGATGTTATGAAGCAAAGCCTGACCAGCCAATGTACCAGAACCACTAACCACCATGTCGTATGCACCGAAGAACTCATCCTTTGAAGCTGAATTATTCAAGTTGAGCACACCACCATTAACGGTAGTAGTACCTGAGAGCTTATTCATCAACTGGTTGACAGTCCATAAACCGGCACCCGTCTTGATAATCTTGCATCCCGTGATAGAACCAGTGAACTTCACATCATCCCCCAAGTAACCGATGGTGAGAGTTCCGCTACCGCTAATGCTTCCGCTACCTACCAGGTTACCCATAGCAAACGACTTGCCGCTGTTCTTGAAGTTACAATAGATACCCACAGTAGCATTCTTCAATCCATTGCCATTGCTCCAGACAACCTCAGGGGTATAAGAGCCCGACTTACTTGCATTGAAATTGACATTTCCTGCAAACTGCGCCCAATTACCTTTCAATTCACCACGGATGCTCGTTACATTAACACTCAAAGTACCAGAACCAGTAAGAGAACCAGTATAGCCACAACGGGAATCAAGATACCAGGCAGACTTAGCATCTGAAGGAACCTCGATGTTTGCAGCATTCGTAGAATATGAATACAGATCATCATGATCGCGCAAGGTAGCATTATTCAAGACAACAGTCTTTGGATAGCCATGCTTGCTAGAAGCATTCTCAGAGCTCTTCACCGTACCGCCATTGACAATCAGCTTTCCGTAACTAGCCTCAGGAGCCAAGACCAAAGTACCATTACCATTCTTAGTCAAGGTATTGTTAGTACCGGTAATCTTGTTATCCAAAGTCAAAGTAACACCATCGTTCACCTCGATTGTACCACCATTGCTTCCTACAGCAATAGGATGCGAGGTCTTTATGTTCGCTGCAGGAACCAATGAACCACCATTCAAGTTGACAGTATTGGTATAAGAACCAAACGCGCCATCATTAGCACCATCTGCAACACCCAGACTAGCCACAGTAACAGAACCCTTGTTGATATTGACAGAGCCCTTGAAGGTATTGACGTTGTTGATGTTCACATTGCCCTCACCCTTCTTTGTAATGCTGGAATTACCGGTAATGGCCTTTTCACCAGCCACCGTATATTCCAATCCGTTGTTATCGAAGGTAACCGTGGCAGGAGCCACATCCTCTGCAAGAGTAACCTTTCCGCTCTTAGCCTCATCATTGAAGACGACGTTATCACCGGAAACGAAGACGTCGGCAGCATTATCAGCCTGCTGCTTGAAGTTGCTCTTGTCTGCCAAATTCCATACATCATCCTCTTCTCCTGTCCAAACCACAGAAGATGGAGCACGCAGGTCTTCTACATTCAAAGACAACACGCCATCAGCATACTGCAGGGAAGCCTTATGGCCTTTCAGACCCGTCAGGATGATATCCTTGATGTCACCATCAATTTTCTCTATCTCTGCAATTTTATAGGTACCCGAAGCGAGATTGTCTGAAATCACAAAGTTAAAGCGAGGTGCCAGATACTCTGGACCATTCTCCCAATCCTTCTTCTCTATCTTCAGGGTCTTTGCCTTGATTATATCTGCATTGCCGCTGCCATCTATGGTAAACTCAGCTATAGAACCGAAGTTCATATTCAGGGAAGTGGTCTCGATAGTACCAACCTTATCCTTGCCTCCAGGACAGATGACAGAACCATAATCGGCAGTGATTCCACCCTTGAAGATACCACCATCTGAGTGCAACTCTGCAAAGCGGTTCAGCCATACTGGACTGCTCTCCATGGTTCCATCAAACTGCAAAGTACCAGCCCAGACATCAGTCTTGCCAGTATAAGTCTGAGTAACATGAGGGAGAACCAAGATACCATCACCCTGCTTTACTAGACGCATGCTGCCAGTGAATGCACCACCCGTCAAGGTATGTGTATAATAAGCATACTTTATCTCAGTATCCTTGGTCTTGCACTCGCTTGGTGCAGTACCCTGCACCCATGAAGGAGCATTATCTGTGAAGATTGCAGGAGAAGCTCCATCAGCAACGCTCACAGTAGCATCGCCTGTTGTTGCAAGAAGCGCATGCTTGCCATTGAGAGCTGCATCAATAGAGGAAGCTACAACCTCGCGACCAGTAGTGGTGAGTGGTGGAGGAGCAATCGTGATACCTTCCTTCTCGCCCAGGAAATAAGATGGATGAGGTGGCTGGTTATAGCCGCATGGCTGCCACACCATCGCATTGCGATACTGATGATCATACCACAAAGAGTAGTTGCGCCACTCTGTTGGGATGGTTGAAGTATAAATGCGAATGTTATTGTCGGCAGTACGCATGATGACTTCTTCACGCCAATCACCAAAGATATCACCCTGATAACATGGCGTTGACTTTGTATCATTATTAGTCAAACTTCCTCCGAAAGATTCGATACGTCCCTGTCCATACTTTAAAATCTGACCGGCAGAATTTCTCACTTCCGTTCCATTGAAGGTTTCATCAAGCAAGTCACCGTCCCAATAAATACGGAAGTTCAAAGATATATTCTTCGCATCCAGCTCCGAACGCTTATTGGTTACACAGTTGATCAGTTTGCTTTCGTGACCCGAGAAGAACTGGCCTCCTACAAGATCATTGGTGAAGTTACCTGCCATACTGCGGCCATCATCGCTACCTCCAGAAAGACGATAGTATATCTTACTTGTTGTAGCATCACGATAGTTGTTGGATGGAGCATCCTCGTTACAAGCAGCCATCTCCTGTCCATGAACATAAGGATTGAAATCACCTATATGCTGGGCATCACCATGACCAAGACCTGTAGTAGAGAGACCCATACCGTTATCATCGATAACCATAGAACCCCATACAATCTCATCACGTCCATCCCAATCCACATCGGCAACGATATAGTTGTGATAACCCTGACCATACCAAGGAGAACCCGGCTGGTTGTTGGTCCACTTCCAGCGGACATTCAAGTCGTGGGTCTTTGGGTCTACATCGTATGCGATGAACTTGTGGCGGGTATAGATACCACGTCCCAGGAAGATGCTTGGATGCTTGCCATCCAGATAAGGAGCACCGAAAAAGTACTTGCTACTACGGTGACCATAGCCATCACCCCAAGCTGCCTTCAAATCTTTCTCTCCATCTTCCAGACGCTTCAATGGGAACTCGATACACTGGTATGGCTTACCGGTAGTACCCTCGCAATACCAGAGGAATTCCTTACCATAATGAGTAAACCACTCAGATGATCCCGCAGCCTTGGGTTCACGATAGTTGGTCCATGATGTACCATTCTTTCCATCAGCACCAATGGTATAAGTAGTTCCATCTGCCATGTGGACAGTAGAGCCTTCTTCAAGTCGCATTACGACTTCAGCCTTGCCATCCATATCCCAGTCGTAGCCAACGATGTTCTGCTCGTTGTTCTGGAAGTCACCCATGTTAGGACCACAGTTCACCCACCAAAGCACGGTACCATCCTGCTTCAGGCAAGCCAGCATAGAATACTCCTTGGTTTCAACGCCATCGATGGTTGGACCATTCTTCGGATAGCGCTGTGCACTCTCCTCCAGGTTGGTGAACTTCATCAGGATTTCCACCTCGCCATCGCCATCCACATCGGCACAGCAGGCATCATTAGGCTCATAAGTAGCCTTGAGCGACTTATCGTGCTTGATAATAATTTCCTTATAGTTATTACCGAGTACAGTAGCAGCTTTAGAAGCCTGCTGCTCTACTCCATTCAATACCGCCTTCACGGTATATTGACTATTCTCAGAACCCGAAGCATCGGTAAAATTAGATACATCGAGAGGTTCTGCATTTACTCTCGTACCATCCCGATAGAGATTGTACTTCACATCGTAATACTCATCGGCCTGGATACGCCATGAGCAATAGACACCCTTGGTGGTTTTCACTGCCACCAATCCACGGTCTAGCTTATCGGTGAATCGCTGGGCATTGGCACCCATGCTAACCAACAAAGCCAAAGCTGATGTTGCAAGTAATTTCTTATTCATTATAATCGTAGGTTATTATGTTGTTTGTTTATTCTATAACGATGCAAAGATACGAAAAAAAAATGAAGTAGCATCTATAAAATCTGATTAATTACTCTATTTTTTGAGAAAAAAACAAATCAATATAAATACAAAAAAGGGTGCATTACTGCACCCTTCATTGTATGATATTCTTTTCGGAATTACTTCATCTGAGCACCAGCCAAAGAGAATGTCTTGTTACCCTTAACGATTACGAGACCATCCTTTGTCAGTACCTTCTTTACTACTGGAGCAGCCTCATCGGCAGCCTTTATACCAGCAATACCTGTAGACCCGCCAACTGCGCTGTAAACCTGGATACGAGCCAAGCAGTCTGAAACACGATAGAGACCAATCTGCTCGTTACCCTTCAATACCGCAGTTACAGGAGCATTGTTGCTTGCCAAGAACTCAGCCTCATCTGCTACCACTGGGTGGAGTGCATTACCACCATAGTTGTTATAGCTGCTTACCTTAAGGATGTCCTTATCTGTCAAACCATTGACAACCAGATACAAAGTGTTAATCCAGCCACCAGAAGCATCATCACCCTTTTTACCTTCAAGAACCATACCGACACCCTGATAGAAGTGTACGTTTACAGAAGGCTTTGCAGTAAATGCCAAGTTATCGTAAACAATAGAATCTGCCCAAGCAGAAGCTACCTTTGTATACTGAGGGATGGTAGTATATGCAGTCTTTACAGAATCTGCATCATACCAGAAGAGACGGCCGTATGTAGCATACCTACCACCGACTTCGCCATTAACGGCAAAATTCATGGCTGCAAAATCATCAGCTGTCAAGTGAGCCAAGTTATAATCCTTAGCCTGCTTGTACTCAATATTGTTCTCCACTGAAGTCTTAGCCTCACCATAACCGAGAGCTGAAGTTGTTACGGTAAGAGTACCCTTACCAGGAAGAGAAACCTTAGTACCTGTAGGCAACTCCTCACGTGTCAATGTAGCACCACCATCAGCTGGCTTGAATTCGTATGACAAGAAGAGTGTTGGCTGCAGAGGAACCTCAGTGTTAGAAACAGTCAAGGTATATTCCTTAGCAAAGCCTTCCTCTACATTAGAGATAGTAGTTGTTGCAGTAGGCAATGCTACGATGTCGTTTTCAATCTCTGTAGAAATAACCTCAGAAGTTGCGCTACCTGCTGTTGTCCATGCCTCCAAAGTACCAGATGTGCAAAGATCTGTAACGTTTACATTATCTGGATCATAGTTAGGGTTGTTGCTCCATACATAAAGACCATCAGAAGTATCACCATAATATACTTCATTCTCCTCACCATTATACTTCAGGTGAAGTGTCTCACCATCCATGATTTTGATGTTGTAAACACGCTGGTGGTTATTTACACCAACAAGAGCTACAGATGGGTTGTTAGCAACCTCCTCATCAACCTCTGCCTGAACCTTGATGTTGTCAAAGTAAGCTACGTTCTGATAACGACCAGCCAAATAATAGATACCAGCTGCAGCCATATCTGTACCTGCAGGAACCTCATAGTTGTCGCTAGAAACGGTATTACCAACGAGGTCATCAATAGAGTAAGAAACAACTCTTGCTACAGTATCGATGTCCAACTTAACGGTATACCAAGTACCTGAGTTCAAAGTTACCTGCTTGGCAGAATCACCATTGACAGCAAAAGGCTGTGCACCTGAAGCAGAAATATTAGTCTGCTTGTTATCAGCATCATACTGAGCCAACTGAGTCAAATCGAACAACCAGTTAGCACTGCTGCCACGGAAATTGTTATTAGCCTTCTTTGTACAGGTTGTCTCATCAGAAACTACTGTGATTTCACTGGTTGTATGGTTATTACCGAAAGCCTTGAAATAGAAGTCAAAAGCTACGGAATATGAAGCTGTACCAGCACCCTTCACAATATCCTGTCCCCAGAGAGTATGGGCAGAACGGTCATTGTTCGCACCCTGAGAAAACTGGATAAACTTACCATAATCATCACTCAAGATACTTAAACCACCAGGTACACTTGGAGAAGTCCAACCTGCAGCTGCAGCATCAGTTGCCGACTCAAAGTCCTGATTATACAAGACCTTGATTCCTGCGCTGGCACTCATTGAGAATGCGCAAAGCGCCAAGAAAAAGAGATAAAACTTTTTCATAATCAAAATTTTTAATTGAATTAATAGGTTATTATTGTTTCTATTTTAGGATGTCTTGACCAAGGTCACCCTTGGTTCAAGACATCATTAAATTTTTATCTTACCATCCAGGATTCTGTGTATAACCACAAACCTTTGTATCTTTCTGTGGCAATGGGAAGAGATTGTACTTATCATTCCAGGTACGAGTTTCGTAGATACCAGGAGTGAAGGTCAATGTTCCATCCTCAGCTTTGTTGATGGTCATCTTGCGGATACTGGTCAGATACTCAGCACCCTTCTTCCAACGGCGCAAATCGTAGAAACGATGACCTTCGAAAGCCAACTCTACGAAACGCTCATTCTCATACTTCTTGGTGAACTCTTCGAATGAAAGTCCATTCTCGATGTTTGGCTGACCAGCACGCTTACGAATCTTATTGATGGCATCAGCAGCCGACATAGACAAACCAGCAGGCTTTTCGTAACCACTCTTAGTATAGTTGAGCACAGCCTCAGCATAATCGAGATAGAACTCACCCAAGCGGAAGGTTACCCAGATGTGGTAGAAGCTGTTGGAACCAGTATTGGCAATGATGGTTGGTGCGTTGCAGTACTTCTTCAGATAGTAACCGGTAGGAGTACCATAGGTTACTGACGAAGAGTTTGCACCACCCACGTATGTCTCCAGAGCAGACTTTGCTGCGTTTGGCCACTGCTCACCATTGGTTGCTACAATCTGGGAAAGGCGCTTGTCACGATTGGCGTATGGGTTCTGTGGATCATAACCACTATCTTCATCATCGATAGCCTTACCATTCTTCATCTCGAAAGCATCAACCAGGTTCTGTGTAGGACAGTTACCACCGCCAGCATTCTCCATACCGATTGGGAAATTATACTTCTCGAAAGCATTGCTGGCTGCATTGCGGCGACCAAAGATAATCTCCTTCTGTGCATCAGACTCCTTCCAGCTATCACTTACGAAAAGCTTGCTATAATCAGAAGCCAAAGTCTTTGACTGCTTGGAAGCCTGAGTGAAGAGTTCCTGGCAGCGAAGAGCTGCTTCATACCATAACTTATCATCATTCTTGTCGTTGAACAATGGACTGGCATGATAGAGTGCTGCACGGGCGCGGAGAGCCATCACAGCCAACTTATTGGCACGACCAGTCTCAGATACGGTAGGATAACCAACTGCAGAATAATCTTCAAAAATAGAATCCTGTATAGCAGCGCACTCGTCATCGATGAACTTGAAGATGGTATCACAAGGCACCTGAGGCAAGGCATTTGCCTCGTTGGCACCCATGTGCTTGGTCTTCAATGGGATGTTCTTATACTGGCGAACCAATTCAAAATAGAAGTAAGCTCTAGCCCAACGAGCCTCGTACTGATAGTTGTTGTACTGAGCCATCTCCTCTTTATAATGGATATCCAACTGATAGTTAGGGAAAGTCTGTCCCTGGAACTCATCAAGCACCAGGTTGCAATAGCTGATACCATCCCAGCATGTACCCCAAATCTTACTCTGGTCGTTAGAAGGACCCCAGGCACCATTGAAGAAATCTTCAACGGCATTACCTGGATGAGAATATACCGACTCATCGGTGGCAGAACTCAACATCGCTCCAGAATAGTTACCGAAGTCAGTATCGAGGTCATTATAAATTCTTGTCATGAAGCCACCCACACGGCCAAACATCTCCTTGATGTAAGCATCGTCGTAGACATTATACTCCTTGTAGTCCATCTTGTCTGAGCATGAACTCAAGGCTGTCAAGCCCAATGTAGCTGCAAATAATATATTTTTCAGTTTCATATTTATACTATTTTAATCATTTAGAATGTTACAGATGCACCAACGATAAGACTACGTGTCAATGGGCTTGTTGCACCATACGAACCAGCATCGACTGTATCAAGATGATCAAGTGTAAACAGATCTGTGCCTCTTACGTAAACCTTGACTGCGTTGACAAATCCAGTCTTCTGCAACCAGTTCTTTGGCAAATTATAGTAAACCTCAATATTGCGCAACTTGAAGTAAGAACGGTCACGAAGCCAGAAATCACTGGTCTGATAGTTGTTGGCATTAGAGCTTGAGCTCAGACGAGGGAATTCTGCATTAGGATTCTCCTTGGTCCAACGATTATCATAAACATACTGTGACAGGGTACGATTACTGATCAATCCCCAATAGTAACCAGAGGTATTCAACAGAGCAGAATAGCGGCCTACACCCTGGAACATGGCATCAAATCCAAGTCCCTTATACTCTGCGCCCAAATGAAGTGTATAATGGATTTCAGGGCAAACGGTGCTATAACCAATCTTGGTATAGTCGTTCTTGTCTATCTTTCCATCACCATTCACATCCACATACTTGATATCGCCAGGATGTACAGTTGTGAAGGTATGCTTTGGCACGTAGTTTGGATCAGTATCCGGCAAGTTCATGTTGTCAATGTCCTGCTGGGTAAGCAAGCCGTCTGACTTCAGACCCCAGATAGAGTTAAGAGGATAGCCCGTTGTTACCAGATTTTCGTAAGCACGTGGCTCCTCAGCCTGTTCCTTGATCTTATTCTTGTTCAGAGAGAAGGTTCCACCAATGTTAACCTGCACCTGACCAATCTGCTTGGTGTAATCCAAAGAACCTTCAAAACCCCAGGAGTCAACGATACCAGCATTTACGTAAGGAGCATCGAATCCGATAACGCTACCATAGGTACCAGAACCAGAACACCAGATATCGGAACGGCGCTGGAAGTAGCCATCCAACTGAAGATTCAAGCCTCCGAAGAGAGTAGCATCAATACCAACATTGTACTTATCAGCCTTCTCATGAGTAGGATTCTCTGTTGCCATCTGACCCAAGTTGGTACGACCGAAGTCTGAATCATAACCCGAATTGAATGGATAAGTCACACCATCAGTACTATATGACTGAGTGTAATAGGTCCAAACATTGTCACCCGGCAAGTAATCGCAGTTGATTCTACCGTAAGAAGCACGGAGTTTCAGGAAATCAATCCACTTCGCATTCTCCAGGAATTTCTCGTTGCTCAACACCCAGGCTGCACTCACCGTAGGAGAGAATGCCCACTTGGTACCTGGAGCCAAACGGCTGGAACCTGTCTCAACCAGAGAAACCTCACCGATATAACGATTCTTGTAAGCATAATGACCCAACCAAGAAGCCACCTGACGATATACTGTGGTATTCAAACCCGTCTGGTCTTCATACTCATACTGCCAGCGCAAAGAAGAATAAACGTAATGCTTATTATTGAAGGTACGCTCGTAATTCAAGCCACCATCAAAGTGCATACGGCGAGAATAAACATCCGTATTGGCACCCGTTCCCTGTGTACCATTCTCACCACCCGTGCTATACTTGCCTGCAGTAGGAACTCCATCTGCCCAAGTTGAAGGAGCATAGAAACCATAGAGGAAGGTCTTGCTATGATTCTCGTAGATGGTTGAATAGGTGTCATAACCCAAGCGGAGGGTAGCACTCAATCCTTCGAGGAACATCCCCAGGTCCTGACCCAATGTCATATCGGCATTCAAGGCACGCTGGTGAATCTTATAGTAAGCAGCACCCGCAGTGTTCGCTACAGGGTTGTTGGTTCCTGCCCAGGTAGAACTGCCACCCCAATCACCATTCTGGAACTTAACAGGGAAAGCAGCAGAAGGCAAGGAATAAACCAAGCCCCACAGATTGACAGCATTACCCGGCTGCGACATCTCACCCAACATACCCATGGTATTCACCTTCAATGTTGTAGTAGGAGTCAGATCAATATCCATGTTGATACGCAAGTTACCACGTACATACTTGTCCTGGGTATTGTTGCCATTATCATCCATCGTATTGTTGATGAAGCCCTTATCCGACAGCAGGTTGATACCTGTATAGAAGCGGAATCTCTGAGCACCGCCAGTTACTTCGGCACCAATCTTGTTGGTGATGCCATGATGACGGAAAGTTTCATCCACCCAGTTTACATTAGGATAGAGATCAGGATACATTCCATTACCGAAAGCAGCGATTTCAGCATCTGAATATTTTGGTGCAGCACCCTCGTAACCCAAAGCTTCATTCATGGCAGAAGCATAAGTCTGGGCGTTGATGAACTTAGGACGGTCTATCTGATAGTTAATCAGATGATCATAGTTAACCTTGATTTCACGAGAGTTGTACTTACCTCGCTTCGTTGTAATCTCAATAACGCCATTGGCACCCTTATTGCCGTAGAGAGCCACTGCCGCAGCATCCTTCAGGATAGAAACATGGTCCACCTCATTAGGATCAACATAGCTTAAGTCTCGCTCAATACCATCCACCAGAACCAAAGGTGTGCTTCCGCTCAAGCTCTGCAATCCACGGATATAGAATGTAGGGTTGGCAGAATAATAAGTTCCGGCACCCTGCAATGATACAAGACCATTTCCACCCTGACCGATGATGGAATTGCCAATGTTCTTGGCAGAGCGCTTATTGACATCCTTGTTTTCAATAACAGTAACCGCAGCAGTTGACTGAGCACGAACAAAATCCTTATTCGCTCCCACTTCTATCTTCTGAAAAGCAAAAGAAGAGCCTGAAGCTATGCTATCTGATTGCGCATTTACTGGTAGGACACTGCCTACCAATAAAGAAAGCGCATATATATTTTTCTTGTTCATAATTGAATCTAATTATTGTTTTAATGATTGATGATGCAGAATCATATATCACTCATGTTTACCATCCAGGGTTTTGAACCAAGCCATAGGCCTTGTTGATTTCAGACTGTGGGAATGGCCACAAGAACCACTTGGTTACAGTCTGAGAATTTGAGTCCTTGTTCCAGAGAGCATGTGAACGATTTCGGATTTCAAACTTCTCGTACTCAAAACGAGATGGTTCAGTAACATTAGCATCTTTATCTGCACCCATCCATGGACGATATACGCGTACAAAATTACCCTTAGAGTTCTTCTGCAAGCGGAATGTAACCAGTCCGTGAAGAGGCTTAGTCATCCAATCACCACGCTTATAACGAATCATATCATAATAGTGGTTATTGCTGATACCCAATTCGCATGCACGCTCACGAAGGATTTCGTCAATCAGCTTATCCTTGTAGGCAGCATCGGTCAGATTGATGTTGGAACCATTGGCATCCTTGTAATATCCTGCTGTATTCAGGCTGCCCAAGCCAACACGCGCACGTACGATATCCACCTGCTTGATGGCTTCTGCAGAATTACCGGTCTGTGCAAGACATTCAGCATACATCAGGTACATCTCGTCAAGACTCAAGTAAACCCACTGGGTAAACTTACGCAAGTAATCCTGATTCATATAGTACTTGTTGCAGTCGTATCCCGTGGCATTGCGAGTAGCAAGAGCCTCGATGATTTTCAGCGAGTCGCCTTTCTCATCCCATGCTGCTACAGCGTTACCTTCGTGATAGCCACCTACCCAAAGTTCATAAACATCACCGTTTGACTTACCAGAAGTCCAGTCAAGAGAAGTCATCTGTCCGTTGACAATACACTCTTCATAGAGGCGAGGGTCGCGAGAGGCTTTCTTTACAACACCACCACGTACCGACTTATACTCATAGAACATTCTACCTTTAGAACCTTCCAGTCTTCCAGCCTTCATATCTGCATCCCAATCAAATGGCTTACCATCACTCCAAGGGAACATTTCTACATACTCCTGAGTTGGCAAGCAATTCTGGCGGGCAGGATTATCAAGCCACTGGTGCCATGTATAAGTACCAGACTTATAAGCATCCATAACAGCCACACGGGTAGAATGAAGAATCTCAGTACTACCCTGATAAGCATAACCCATACGGTAAGCCTGGCGATAACTATCTGGACTATTCTTCAATCCCAAAGAAGCTGGGGTAACAAGAGCATAGGTGCCTGGATTGGCAGCCAACTTGTCAAAGAACGCCTTGCAGGCTGCCAAAGCGGTCTGCCAGCGAGCCTGGTCATAGTTACCATACCAAACCAAATGCTTCTGCTCTGCCTCAGACTGGCCGCCATAGTAACCCTGGTCTGCATTATAAAGAGGTGACGCAGCAAAAGTCAGAATCTTCGCCTTCAATGCCATGGCTCCTGCCTCTGTCCATCTACCCGTATTGTTGACAGCATCGGTCTCTGTGGTATTACCATTATACATCCAAGGAAGTTTACCTGAATTGATTGCCTCATCAAGCATCTTCACCATGAAGTTAACGGTCTCCTCTACGGTTGCACGTGGCAATTCATAAGAAGTCTCATTACCAGTATAGCTATGCTCTACGATAGGAAGTCCACCATATACAGAGAACAGGTCGAAATAGCGGGCTGCTATCAAACACTTAGCCTGCGCCACGAAAGAGGCTTTCTTCTCCTCACTCAAATCAGGAACCTTATCAATATTCTCGATCAAAATCCAAGCTGCACGAACGGCCTGCCAGACATTGTCACCCGTAAAGGAAATCAATGGAGTCTGCGTTGCATCCAGTGTACCTGAATAAAAAGCGCTATAAATGGTATTGTCTGTCCAGTGCATCAACCAGCAGTCTGTTACCTGGTCCAATTTACCAGTATAAGGATTGGCACTAGTGCCACAGTTAGGATTATATGGCAAACCATAATACTGCAAGGCATAAATTGAATTCAAGAACTGCTCCGTATATACAGCCTTATTGAATACAGTATCAATGGTTACAGATGAGCCTGAAGCTTTTTCCAGGAAAGCATTACCAAAGGCCACCTTATCTGTACAAGCAGTGAAAGTAGATGCACCCAGCACCAGTCCTGCCACGCCTATCATTAATTTATGTTGTAATTTCATATTGTTTACTTGCTTTTAGAATCCAACCTTAAGACTTGCTGTATATGTTCTCTGAAGTGGGTAAGAAGGTGCATTAGAGGCACGAGTCTCTGGATCACCCCACTTGTATGGAGAGAATGTCAACAAGTTATAACCACTCAAAGATAGCTGCAACTGGTTCAGACCTAACACCTTCATGAATGGAAAGTGGAAGTCGTATGCCACCTGAAGAGTTTTCAGACGCAAATACTTGGCATCCTTTTCATACAAGGTTGAAGTTGCATAGTTCTGAGATGAATTTGTCCATGTTGCACGTGGATACTCGGAACTCTGTGATGGATTGGCTTCTGTCCATGTATTATCTACGTGATACTGGAGCAAACCACCCTCAGAATTAGAGTTTGGGCTATAGAATGGCCGACGGAACACGTCACTCAACATACGGGTAACATTCCAGGCACCTGTCAACTGAGCATTGAAAGACAAATCCTTCCACTGAAAACCGAAAGAGAGACCTGCAATATACTCTGGATCATCCGTATAACCCAACTCGCGGGAATTATCATTACCATCAATGTAACCATTCTTATCCAAATCTACGAATACACAGTCACCTGGCTTCAATTTCTCCACCAACTGAGTAGGGAACTTATCAACGCCAAACTCCTTCATATAATCAGCTTCACAACCCTCGTAATAGAATTTCCAGAACTTATACTGGCTACGGGAGCCGATACGGTGTCCCTTCACATACTGATATTCGTTAGGCTGTGGAACCTCCATGCGCTCAACAATTTCATTCTGGTTGTATGAAAGGTTGAACTTTGCCCAATAACGGAAGTTCTTGCCAATCTTATCATTCCAGTTCAAGCTAACCTCATAACCCCATGACTTAGCCTCACCCACATTAGCGTATGGCAAGGTAAAGCCAATGATACCTGGAGCAACCTCAGGACGCCACAAGATATCTGTACGATGCTCACGGAAGTAATCGAAAGTACCACGCAAGCGGTCGTTCAAGAAGTTGATGTCTACACCATAATCCTGCTTGAAAGCCTTCTCCCAGGTTACTTCATGATTGTGCTTTGAAGACTCAATGGCACCCATCTTGGTAGTTCCGTTTTCTACACCGAAGTTATAACCATACGCACCACCATCCTTACCGGTACGGTTGAACAAAGCGTTCTGGTTTACATAGTAAGGGTCTGGAGTATACATGAATCGGTCACCACCAATCTTATCGTTACCAACAAGACCCCAAGATGCGCGAAGCTTCAAGAAAGAAACCACCTTCTTCAAAGACTTGAAGAATGGCTCATCGCTGGCTACCCATCCCACAGAACCTGCAGGGAATACACCAAATCGCTTCTCAGGAGCAAAGTTCTCTGAACCATTGTAACCAATGTTGAACTCTGCCATATAACGGTTGTTCCAATCGTATGTAACACGACCTACCACACCAACATATCCGTGAGGGATATCAGAGTATGATGATGGATAGTATTCCTTACTCTGGTTGTAGAGCAGCAAGCCACTTACGGTGTTCAAGCCAAATGAGCGGTTGTAGTTGAAGGCTGTTTCAGCATACCAATTTCTTGACTTACTCTTATATTCACCATAAGCAGGGCTCGTAGTATCACCATTCTTGCGGTAAGCATAAACGTTCTCTCCATTCTCATCTACACTCTGCCATACAGGAGTATAGGTAGCAACAGAAGCCGAACCACGCTTATCTGCATTATAAGAACTGTTATATGAGCCCTTCACATGCCAAGAGAGTCCCTTGGTGATGAAATCCAACTTCTGCTTCAACTGCAGGTCGATGCTCATCTTATTATTATTGGTATTCATGAAACCAGAGCCATAATAAGACATGGCAGCACCGCCAACGAAAGGCAATACATTACCATCCAAGTTATCTGCTGAAGATGTGGTATTGATAATCCAACGGCCATCCACGATACCAGGGCTAGAGAAAGGAGTTGCATAGTAGATGTTCTTAATCATACCAGAAGAGCCCTGTCCTGTATAAGGCTTCTTAGCCTCATCAATCACACCAGAAAGGTTGGCGCTCAAGGTAGTCGTTTTGGTCAGATTGATATCCAGGTTAGAACGGTAGTTGAAACGATGGTAACGGTAATCGTTCACATAATCCTGATCAAACTGATTGAAGAGACCTCCCTGAGTAAACATACCTGCACTGATGAAGTAACGCACATCCTTGGTACCGCCAGAGATGTTGACATTATGCTGAGTCTGGAGGGTTACATCCTTCATGATATAATCAATCCAATCCGTATTAGGAAAACGGATAGGGTCACTTCCATCCTTGAACTTCTCGATGACAGCTTGTGAGAAACGGCCACCAACACCATCATTAGCACTCATCTGATTATGGAACATGGCATAATCATAAGAAGAAGCCTGCTCCACCATCTTAGTTGGAGTCAATGCAGAGAAAGAAGAAGATACGGAAATCTTAGCCTTACCCTCCTGACCACGCTTGGTGGTAATGAGGACAACACCATTGGCACCACGAATACCAAATACGGCAGTCGCAGAGGCATCCTTCAAAACTGTGATACTCTCGATTTCATTAGGGTCGATATCATACATATCACGCTCAACGCCATCAACCTGAATCAATGGTTTTGAATCTACCCATGTACCCTGACCACGGACAAAGATGTTGGTACTGTTAGCACCTGGCTCACCTGAGTACTGAACGGTTGTGACACCAGAAAGCTGACCTGCCAACACATCGCTCACAGAAGCCACAGGAGTTCTCAACAAGTCCTCACTCTTGATGGAAGACAAGGCACCAGTTACAGTCACCTTCTTCTGAACACCATAAGCAACGACCTCCACTGCTTTCAGGCTCACGGCACCACCTTCCTTCATGGTTACCTTCATGCCATTCTTTGCAGACACAACCTGGTCATCAAAGCCGATATATGTAACCTTCAGCTTTGCACCTGGCTTCACCTTGATACTGAAGTTACCATCCATATCGGTAACAGTACCCTGGGTTGCTCTACCACCTACGACCAAAACTGTGGCACCAATAATAGGCTCACCAGTCTCGTCGACAATTGTACCTTTAACAAGTTCTCCCTGTTGTACATTCTGTACCTCTGCAATAGCCTTCGACACCAAGATTGGTGAGAAAGTCATCGTCGTGAGACACAGTGCCAAGGGCAGAACAGAACTTTTCAGGACTTTGTTTTTGTTCATACCTGGTTTAGTTTTTAAGAAAATCAGCAGCGAATCCAAACGCTCCACCACCAACGTTCATGTTTGTATTTAATTTTATTTAATTCTTTGGTTTAAAAATTGTTGCTGCAAAAGTACGCTTTTTATCGTATATATATAAATGCATATCGTACAATTATCCGTCAGATTGTACAAAAATACATAATAAACAAACAAAAAGACACAATAAATAACAAAAAATAGCACGAAAACCAAAGGAAAGAGACAATAATACCTAGTTTATCTAGTGGATTTAGTTTTAGTCAGTAGGCTTTCTATCAATCCTTGAACTCCAAGGAGAGTTCTCCTGTTCCCAGAAGATTATAGCTCATGCGATGGTATGGCGTGGTGCCAAACTCCTTGATTGCCGCACGATGCTTCTTCGTAGGATAGCCCTTGTTGCTCTTCCAGTCGTACTGAGGATATTCCTCGGCAAGGGCATCCATATAGTCATCACGATAGGTCTTGGCAAGGATGCTTGCCGCTGCTATCGCCAGATATTTTCCGTCACCTTTTACTATAGTAGTATAAGGTAAATCCTGGTAAGGCTTAAAACGGTTGCCATCCACAATGACTGCCTCTGGGCGCACCTTCAACTGGTCCAAGGCACGATGCATCGCCAGAAAACTGGCATTCAGAATATTGATCTGATCGATTTCTTCGGGAGTAACCACGCCCACAGCCCAAGCCACGGCATCACGCTCTATCTGCTCACGGAGCGCCTTGCGCTTCTTGTCGGTGAGTTTCTTACTATCGTTCAAATCTGCATTCTGATAATTGGGTGGAAGGATGACGGCGGCAGCATATACGCTGCCTGCCAAGCATCCGCGGCCAGCCTCATCGCAGCCAGCCTCTATCATATTCTTATAATAATGACTTTCTAACATAGACATTAAGTTTTTTACAAGAGAGCTTCAATCCTTCCTTAGAACATCATGGCTACTCGCTTCACGCCAGCAACCAGCGCATCTACCTCCTCCTTGGTATTGTACAAGGCGAAGCTGGCACGAACGGTGCCGAGAATGCCATAACGGTCCATCAAAGGCTGAGCACAGTGATGACCGGTACGAACGGCGATGCCCAGGCGGTCGAGCAAGGTTCCCATATCCATGTGATGAATATCACCAACCAAGAAGCTGACAACGGCATCCTTGCCTTCCTGCTCACCAAAAAGCCTGATTCCATCGATGGTTCTCATCTGTTCCATGCAGTAACGGGTGAGTT
>ERZ1023858.45-NODE-45-length-21868-cov-13.378031_pt1 | contig 21868 bp, 15 predicted proteins | sample MGYA00380387_ERZ1023858 | MGnify/ENA primary metagenome ERZ1023858 (study PRJEB33179, sample SAMN07449010) | human gut metagenome | biome: Human-gut; feature: Human associated habitat; material: Faeces | host: Homo sapiens | place: India: Bhopal | collected...
TACAGCACGTGCTGGCAATGTTCGTCAGCAACATCACTCCAATCATGATTCTTGCCGCAGCCGTTGGGCTGGATAGTGCAGTAAGTGCCGCTCTCATACAGAACTGTATGGTGATAGCTGGTATAGGCACGCTTGTGCAGCTATTCCCAGTGTGGCGTGTGGGCTCACGTCTGCCTATCGTTATGGGCATCTCGTTCACGTTTCTCTCACTTGCCATCAGCATAGCAGGAGCTTACGGCATGGGTACGCTCATTGGTGCGGTAATCGTAGGCGGTCTTATCGAGGGATTGCTCGGATTGTTCGTAAAATACTGGATTAAGCTTATACCACATGTTGTGTCGGCTACTGTTGTAACAGCTATTGGTTTTTCTCTTCTGCCAATTGGAGCAAATTCTTTTGCCGGCGGACAAGGAGCAGCCGATTTCGGCAGTATGAACAATTGGATTGTAGGATCAGTCACACTCCTTGCCTGTCTTCTTTGTCAGGTGTTCGCTAAGGGATTCCTCCGTTCGCTGTCGGTACTTGTGGGTCTTATTGTAGGCTATGTGTTGGCTTGCTTCATGGGAATGGTCAACTTCGGCAGTCTTTCTGGACAGTCAATCATTGCCTTTCCGCGTCTTCTCCCCTTCACTCCTGAGTTTAATATAGGAGCAATACTCTCTGTAGTGGCTGTTTATCTTGTGTCTGCCACAGAGACAATTGGCGATACGTCAGCCCTCTGCAATGGTGCTCTCCATCGCGATCCAGAGACAAAGGAGATGGGTTCAGCCATTTGCTGCGATGGTTTTGTCAGCACAGTATCGGGCTTGTTCGGTTGTACTCCTATCACATCGTTCAGTCAGAATGTAGGTTTGGCAGCAATATCAGGCGTTGTCAACCGCTTCACAATCGGTGTGGGAGCTGTGGTTATGATTATTGGTGGCGTTTTCCCCGTGATTGGTGCCGCGCTTACAACAATACCTCAGGCTGTGCTTGGCGGTTGCACAATCATGATGTTCGGCAGCATTCTTTTTGCTGGCTTCGGCATGATGGCACGTGCAGGTTTCTCACAGCGCAATATGGTAATTGTAAGTCTTTCGCTCAGCGTGGGTCTTGGTTTCACTCAAGCCACAGGCATGTTTGCCATATTCCCAGAAATCGTGCGTACTGTATTTGCCGAGAACTGTGTGGCTGTGGTCTTCCTCCTTGCCGTGATACTCAATCTCGTATTGCCTAAGAAGGTGATGGGCGAATAAGTAATTAATGTTCAGAAGTAAAAGTAAATAATTCTGAGATATAAAAAAGGCGTCTCCTCAACTATACAATCATGTGGGTTGTATTGTTGGCGAGACGCCTCTTTTTTTATTTCATAATTTATACGCTTTCAACGTACCACAATTTTCTTTCCTCCATTTATATAAATACCCTTAGGCAGATTCTTAGCATTGTCGGCAATGCGTGTGCCGTCAAGACTGTATACAGGACCTTCTTTTGCGTCATTAACGGATATAGATGAAATGCCGGTAGAACCGTCTCCAACTGTGAATGCAAGAAGATCGCCATCTTCTGAAATGTCCGTCATGTTGAATATTTTCTTGTTGGCCCATGATAGGAAAGAACCATGATTAATGTTTCCCGTTCCAGGAAAGGCGTCGCCATCCTCTGTGTCGCGTGTAGCCATCCCGTCGGCTTTCATAATATCAATGCACTTGTGTCCTGCGGGATTGCTGAGGGCATTGTTCACGGCATTCTTCATCCACGCATCCTTATTCTCGTCGATGTGCCACACAATCATACCATGTCCCGGCAGATACTCGTCCCATCCTTTCTGTTGTCGGTTTTCAAGAAGAAAGTATTCAGAGTCTTTCTGCGGTACTGGTACAAGAAAAGCTTTGTTCTCATCGGCAAGAGGGTTGAGTGTTTCCTTCTTCGTCTCCGAGGGGTTGAGCACAGTAGGTTCAATCCATCCTAAGGCATATCGCTCATATGAGGAATAGAGTGGTGGGGTGTTCTGCTCGTTGTTGTAGCTTCCGTTGCACATTGTGTCCCATTTGCCTACGGTATAGCCAGATGTAAACTGAGCCTCGGTGTCGTAAAGGTCGGGAATGCCCAATACATGTCCGAACTCATGCACAAAGGTGCCAACTCCCAATGGTGTGCCTTTCTTTCCGTTAAGCTCCGAACTGCAAGCATAGCGGTCGATGACGACTCCGTCTTTCTCGATATTGTAGCCCGACAGACTCACCCATGCGTTATGAGGCCATATAAGTCCTGATGTTCCGGTGTCGGCTTGTCCCTTGCCAGCATAGAATATATACATGTTGTCCACCTCGCCGTCGCCATCAGTATCGTATTGAGAGAAATCCACTTCCTTATCGATTTTCTTTACCACTTCATAAACCATAAGTGCTACATTTGCCTGGCCTGATGTTCCGGCATAGAATGATTCCTGCTGGCTCACAGTCACCGGACCATACACATCAAACTCAGGTGTGTAAAGTCCGTTGGAGCTTGCCTTATAGAAGTCGAAGGCACTCCTACTGCCATCCAGACCATTACTGGCGCTACAAAGAAGTCGGATGCTATATTCAACCTCAGCGGACAGAAAGTAGACAAAGCCACAAAGGGTCTATTTATTATCAACGGCAAGAAGGTGATGAAATAAAAACTGTTGCCCTAATAAACTAAAGGAGGGCAATAATATATAAAGAGGGGCATCTCGCCAAAGGACCTATTCGTAGGTGTCTTTGGTGAGATGCCCCTCTATTTTTTTAGAGAGCAATAATTTCCTCTTCAGTCAATCCCGTTGCGCTTGTTATCTGTTCAATGGGCAGACCGATGCTCTTTAGATTTTTTGCAATATCCACAGCCTTGGTATATTCGCCTTCTGCACGTCCCTCAGCACGTCCTTGTTCAAGTCCCTCGGCCCTTGCATTTCCAAGCACATCGTTTTGTATCATCACAGCGTTTACATGCTCGTCGTATGCGTGGCGTTCAGAGTCGCTCATAGAGTAGTATTGCAGTTTCTCGCGTGCTTCGCGCAATCCTGGAGCTGTAGTTTTCTCGTTGATGATTCCCTCCTTAAGGTATCTCATCCATTCCTCAAGTGGCGACTTAGCCACCTCGTTGAAATTGTTGACACGTACAAGATAATATGTCGGGAAAATCTCGGCAGGATATTTCTGCTTGATAACGCCCTCCTCCTTTGTGCTTATAACAAGATGGTCTTTGGTATGAACGCCCACGAAATTGTTTTGTCCGATATACAGATAGTCGGATCCTCGTCCGAGGTCGAAATAGAGAATGCTGATGGAGTAAACTTTCTTCACCTCCTGATATGTGTTTCCGAGTTTTATATGCTCGGTTATGGCTTTAGCCACACCATATAGAATGCGTTCAAGATAGTAAAGTTCGCTTGTATTTTGCACCTCTACGATGATAATCTCTCCCTTGGAGTTTTTTGCCTTTATGTCTACGCGGTTGAACTTGTCGTCGGCAGCGAGTTGGTTGCCTTCGCTCTCAAGAATCTCCATAATCTCCACCTTCTCGTTTAGGAAGACGGTGAGGAACCCCTCAAGCACATCGAAGTTGGCTTTCTGTCGCAACAGACGTTTTATCGCCCAATCAAACCGTATGCATCTATCTTTCAATGAATTCATATCGCTAAATATTGAGTTAATATTTTGTTTTGCAAACTTACACAAAATAGTTGAATGCCAAATCGTTTTTAAAAGAATAATCTTTCAATAGTAACTTAAATCAGATAAATTCATATAAAATATGATGATATAATGTTGTTTTCCGGATTTGAAACAGACGTGATAAAAAAACGGCAATTACACGATGGTTTAAATACGTGTGATTGCCGTTTTAAATTTATTATCAGAACTTAGAACTTTCGCATAATAGGAAAGTCATTCATTACTTGGTCTTAGGTGAGATGCGGAACTTGAATGTATAGTCCTTGTATTCCACACGGTGACCCTTGCGGGCACGTCCGTCGGCATCCCAGCTGTTCACACCGCCTACACCTTCCTGCACAAGGTCGATGAACATATTGGTGTACTTCGACTTCTCAACCGACTGTGAGTGGCGCTGATGCTTCTCCTCACCCTCGTCGAGCGCGAGCAGGTCGTAGTGAAGAGCTGACGCCGAGAAGAGTTTGTCGCTCTCGATACGGAATCCGAAACCGTTTTGGTCGGTCTCCTGCCACCAGCGCAGGTCGCTCATAGTGCCAGTCTCCTGCGGACGAACGTATGGGAAGAAGAGCTTGTCGGCGGTTGACTTATAGATGCCAACGTTCTGCGACAGCTTGCGGTCGGAATAGTTCTCCACCGGTCCGCGTCCGTTCCACTGGGCCTGGTCCATATTGTAAGGCAGGTTCATAATCATACCGAAGCGCAACATTTCCGAAACCTTAGCTCCAGGAGTGGTCTTAAGCGACTGGGTCACGTTGAGCACACCATTCTCGTCCACCTGATATGTGAGCGTGAGAGTAGATTGTACAGTAGGCATGTCGTATTCGGCAGTAACAGTCTTTGTCTTCTTGTCGGCAGCGATAGAGCGGAGATTAAGCTCAGGAGTTCGCCAAGCAGCGAATGTCTTCTGCACTCCGGCACCCATATCGTTGTCGGTAACAGCACGCCAGAAGTTAGGCTTCAGCGAACCACCCTCGCCAAGCAGCGACTTGCCTCCAACCTCATACTTAGAGATGAATCCAGTAGCGCGGTCGAACTGCAATGTGAAGTTCTGTGAAGCGAGTGTAAGCTGCGGTTCCTTCTTCTTGTCGGTCAGCTTCACGGCCTTTGTGGCAGTTGGGTTGACGGCAAGGTCAGAGCCTGTGAACTCGCGGATAGGCAACTGCTGGTGAGCCACGATGTCGCCAGCCTTGAGCATAGTCTCGTCCTTCTTGAGTCGGAACTCGATGTTGAGCATCACGTCCTTCTGGTTCTTGTATTGGTCGAGCTTGTAAGGCAGCACTACTCTCATTTTCTGCTGTGGGGCGAGCATCGAGATGTCGGCTATAGTTCCGTTCTGATATTCAATGCCGTCAGCCACGATAGCCCATGATAGCGACACGTTGTCGGCATTGCGGAAGAAGTTCTCGTTCTTCACGATAATCCATCCATTCTGAAGGTTCTCTGGCTCCACCCAGTAGTTCTGATACCAGTAGCCTATCTCGTAAGCCTGAGGAGTAGGAGTGCGGTCGGCATATATGAAGCCGTTGCAGCAGAAGTTGTTGTCCGACGGGTCGTAAGAGTTGTAGTCGCCACCATACTTGAATATGGTGTTGCCCTTCTCGTCCTTGCCACGCAAGCCCTGGTCGACGAAGTCCCAGATGAATCCGCCCTGATTGGTAGGATACTTGCGCACGAGATCCCAGTATTCGTGCATAGAGCCGCCAGAGTTGCCCATAGCGTGAGCATACTCACACATGATGAGCGGCTTCTTCTTGGAAGAGTCCTTGCAGTAGCGTTCCACTCCCTCGGGTGTGTTGTACATTTCGGCGTAGATATCGGTATTATCGCCCTCGATAGCACGCTCCCAATGTACTGGGCGCGACGGGTCGTACTGGTTAATCCAGTTCTTCACGGCCGTGAAATTCTTAGAGTCGGCAGTCTCGTTGCCCATCGACCAATAAATAATTGACGGGTGGTTGAACTGGTTCTGCACGTTGTGCTGGTTGCGCTCAAGGATAGGCTTAGCAAAAAGCTCAGTTGTTGTGACAGCATCCTTGCCGTAGTAGAATCCGTGGCTCTCCTGGTTAGCTTCGGCGCATACGTAGAGTCCGTATTCGTCGCAAAGGTCGTAAAGTTCAGGGTCGTTTGGATAGTGGCAGGTGCGCACAGCATTCACGTTGAACTGCTTCATCAGTTTGATGTCCTCAATCATTTTTTCACGTGAAACAACGTAGCCACCGTCGGGGTCAATCTCATGGCGGTTGGCACCCTTGATGTATATAGGCTGTCCGTTGACGAGCAGCTGAGCGTTCTTGATTTCAATTTTGCGGAAACCGGTGCGCACGGGCACAGCCTCCACGTCCTTGTCGTTCTGCTGCACGGTGACAACCACCTTGTAGAGGTTAGGAGTCTCGGCAGTCCACTTCAGCGGGTTCTCCACGTCGAACTTCACAGTAGCGTTGATTTCAGCCACTTTCTTGCCCTCCTTCTTCTTCACCTTAGTGGTGTTGAGCACCTTGCGGCTCACGATGTCACCGTTTGGAGCGAGAAGGTCGATGATGAATTTGGCGTTGCCCTTGCCCTTGATGTTCACGGCAAGCGAGCCGTTCTTGTACTCAGCGTCGAGGTCGGGAGTCACGCGCACGTCATCAACATGAGCCGACTTAGAGCGAGAGTAGAGGAAGCAGTTGCGGGCCACGCCCGACAAGCGCCAGAAGTCCTGGTCCTCAGAGTAAGAACCGTCGCACCAGCGGAACGTCTGGAAGGCAATGAGGTTGTCGCCTTTCTTGAGATATGGAGTGATGTCGAACTCGGCAGCTGACTTTGAGTCCTCGGCATAGCCTGCGAAATGTCCGTTCACCCAGAGATACATGTTGGAAGTCACCGAACCGAAGTGGGCAATCACCTGGCGGCCGTCCCATGATTCGGGAATATGTATAGTGCGGCGGTATGAGCCCACGTGGTTGTCCTTAGTAGGCACCTCAGGCGGATTGTCTTTGAAGTGTCCGCGCCAAGCAAAGCCTATGTTCACGTACTCAGGGTCGCCAAAGCCGTTGAGTTCCCAAATGCCCGGCACGGGCATGGTCTTCCATGAAGAGTCGTTGTAGTCGGTCTTGAAGAAATCCGTGGGGCGCTGGTCGGCATTAGCCACCCAGTTGAATTTCCAGTCGCCCTCGATAGAAAGATAGTTACCCGATTGGGTACGGTCGCCCTTGAGCGCAGCGTTGCGGTTCTCGTAGGCGAAGAACGAAGTGTGTACGGGGAAACGGTTGACGCTGTTCACCGACAAGTCGTGCCATTCGGTGAACGTAGGCTGTACTGCCTTGTCCGTTGTCTCGGCTGCATAGATAAGGCACGGCGACATGCCGGCTACAGCCAGAGTAAGTAACAGATGTTTCATATAGTTATGTTGTTAAAATTTATATTCGGTTATATTGTTGCGATTGGTGTAAAATACGATTGCGACCACAAAATTACGTAAATTTGTCGACATAACACGCAAGTTGTGGTGTTAATGAATGATAAGTGGAGCATAATGAATGATATACATAACTAAAAAGTGTAACTTTGCACTCTGAAAGAAAAAATACAAAGCAAAAGATATGAATTACAACACACATACGCTGTCCAACGGACTGCGCATTATTCATTTGCCTTCGCCCTCGCCCGTGGTGTATTGCGGCTATGCCGTGGCAGCCGGAACCCGCGACGAGCAGAAGGGTAGGGAGGAGGGCATGGCTCACTTCTGCGAGCACATGACATTCAAGGGCACAGAGCGCCGCACGTCGATGAAGATACTCGGTTATCTTGAGAGCGTGGGCGGCGACCTCAACGCCTTCACCAACAAGGAGGAGACCGTATATCATGCAGCCGTCTTGAAGGACAATATCGACCGTGCCGTCGACCTGCTCACCGACATCGTGTTCCACTCCACCTATCCGCAAACCGAGATAGACAAGGAGGTGGAGGTGATAGTCGACGAGATAGAGAGCTACAACGACTCGCCAGCCGAACTCGTCTACGACCTCTTCGAGAATGCCATATACAATGGCCATTCTCTCGGCCACAACATCCTCGGCACAGCCGAGCAGCTGCGCACCTACACAACCGAGGATGCCCTGCGTTTCACCCGCAGATACTACCGCCCCGACAACAGCGTGTTCTTCGCCTATGGCGATGTGGACTTCGGCAAGTTGGTGCGATTGCTTGAGCGTGCCAACGCCGTGGCTGCGGATAGCTCGCAACAGCAATCGTCAGCAGAAAGTCCTGCCATTGACGTTAACAAGGAGAAATCAGCTATGTCATTACCACCATACGTAGCCCGGCACATCAACCACCACATGGACACCCACCTTGCCCACGTGATGCTTGGCAACCGTGCCTACGACGTTCACGACAACCGGCGCATAGCCCTTTATCTCCTTAACAACATTCTTGGCGGACCGGGCATGAACGCCCGACTGAACATCTCGCTCCGCGAGCGCCATGCTTTTGTCTACACCGTGGAGAGCATGATGCAGAGCTACAGCGACACGGGTCTGTGGGCAGTATATTTCGGTTGCGACCCAAAGAATGTGGACAAGTGCTTGCGCCTTATCCGGCATGAGCTTGACAAGGTGATGGAGAAGCCTCTCAGCGAGGCTCAGCTTCATGCCGCCAAGAAGCAGATACGCGGACAGATAGGCATTGCGTGCGACTCGCGCGAGTCGTTTGCGCTCGACTTTGCCAAGGGATTCCTGCACTACGGATGGAAGAAGGATGTCACGGCTCTATGCGACCATATCGACGCGCTCACGGCTGAGGACTTGCAGCGTGTGGCGCAGGAGACGTTTGCCGAGGAGTCGCTGACAAAGCTTGTGATTGTATAACTTGACAGATTGCAATGCCATCCTTTCAGAAGGGGCTTTGACAAAAACAATAATAGAAACGCCCGATAGTTGGCAAAGCAACACATTTTGCCAACGATCGGACGATAAGAAAGAAAAACAATATGGAATCTCTTAAAGACAAAACTGCCAAGGGACTTCTGTGGGGCGGACTCAACAGCGGCATGCAGCAGGTGGTGGGCCTTGCCTTCGGCATAGTGCTCGGACGACTGCTCGCGCCCTCCGACTATGGCATGATGGCGATGATAAGCATCTTTTCGTTGATAGCGACAGCGTTGCAGGACAGCGGTTTCCGCACAGCCCTCACCAACCTCAAGGAGCCCACGTCCGAGGACTACAACTCCGTGTTCTGGTTCAACATCATCATGGCCGCGTCGCTCTACACCATCCTCTTCTTCGCGGCACCCCTCATAGGCGACTACTACCACACGCCGCGCGTCGTGCCGCTCTGCCGCTACGCCTTCCTGAGCATCATCATAGCGTCGCTTGGCACGGCACAGTCGGCCTATCTCTTCAAGCATCTCAAGGCAAAGCAGCAGGCAGAGGCAGGCGGCATAGCCGTGGTGGCTTCGAGCATAGTGGGCGTGGTCATGGCCTTTTGTGGCTTCGCCTATTGGTCGCTTGCCACGCAGGGACTGGTTTACGTGGGCATCAACACCTTCTTCCAATGGTATTTCTCGCCCTGGCGACCCACCATCCGCGGCATCACCTTCGCACCCGTAAGGCGCATGTTCCGATTCTCGTGCAAGATACTCGCCACAACCATCATGACGAGCGTCAACAACAATGTGCTCAACATCCTGCTCGGCCACTACTTCTCGCCGCGCGACACGGGCAACTACAACCAGGCCTACCAATGGAACTTCAAGTGCTTCTCCTTGGTGCAGAGCATGGTGTCGCAGGTGGCTCAGCCCGTGCTTGTGAGCCTTAACGACGAGCGTGGACGCCAGCTCGACGTATTCCGCAAGATGATGCGCTTCACGTCGTTCATAACGTTCCCCCTGCTCTTCGGCTTCGGCCTCGTGGCAAAGGAGTTCATCGTGCTGGCAATAGGCGAGAAATGGCTCACCTCGGCAGAGTTCATCCAGATACTCTGCGTGTCGGGCGCGACGATGCCCATCTCCACGCTCTTCTCCAACATGATAATATCCAAGGGCAAGTCGGGCACCTTCTTCTGGTGCACCTTCTCCTTGGGCGTGGCCCTCATCGCCACAATGCTGTGCATCTGGCCCTTGGGCATCCGCGCAATGGTGGTGGGCTACATGCTGCTCAACACGTTGTGGCTGCTCGTGTGGCTCTTCTTCGTGCGTCGTCTCTCGGGCTACGGCTACAGGATGTTCTTCCGCGATGTGGTGCCTTTCGCCCTTGCCGCAGCTGGCGTAATGGCCGTGGCCTACGTCGTGACAATGCCCTTGCAAAGCCTCTGGCTGTTGCTCCTGTCGCGCTTCGCCATAGCCGCGGCATTATATTATATAGTGATGAAAGTGGCGCGGGTGAAGATATTGGACGAGTGCGAGAGGTTCATTTTCAAGAAAAAAGCGTAACTTTGCATCTTGATTTCCAACATCATATAAAAACAGAATAAATACAGTATAAACATGACAATAGAACAGCAAATCATCACTTCTGCCCAGGCAGCGGTGAAAGAACTTTACGGTCAGGAAGTGCCCGAGAACTTGGTGCAGCTTCAGAAGACAAGAAGCGGGTTTGAGGGCAACCTCACTCTCGTAGTGTTCCCATTCCTCAAGATCTCGCACAAGAAGCCCGAGGACACAGCCCAGGACCTTGGCGCATACATCAAGGAGAACTGCGAGGCTATCGCCGACTTCAACGTGGTGAAGGGATTCCTCAACCTCGTTATCGACAAGAAGGCTTGGCTCTCGCTGCTCAACGAGATGAACCAGAACGAGAAGTTCGGCGAGAAGCCCGTTACAGAGAACTCGCCACTCGTAATGATTGAGTACTCATCGCCCAACACCAACAAGCCGCTCCACCTCGGACACGTGCGCAACAACCTGCTCGGTTGGTCGCTCGCCCAGATAATGGAGGCCAACGGCAACAAGGTGGTGAAGACCAACATCGTCAACGACCGAGGCATACACATCTGCAAGTCGATGCTCGCATGGCTGAAGTATGGCAACGGCGAGACTCCGGAGACCAGCGGCAAGAAGGGCGACCATCTCATCGGCGACTACTACGTGGCTTTCGACAAGCACTACCGCGAGGAGGTGAAGGAGCTTAAGGCCAAGTACATGGCAGAGGGCATGGACGAGGAGTCGGCTGAGAAGAAGGCCAAGGAGGAGTCGCCGCTCATCAAGGAGGCTCACGAGATGCTCGTGAAGTGGGAGCAGAACGACCCCGAGGTGCGCGCTCTCTGGAAAAAGATGAACGACTGGGTATATGCCGGATTCGACGAGACCTACAAGGCTCTCGGCGTAGGCTTCGACAAGATCTACTATGAGTCTAACACCTATCTCGTAGGCAAGAAGAAGGTGGAGGAAGGTCTTGCCAAGGGCCTCTTCTTCCGCAAGGACGACAACTCTGTTTGGGCCGACCTCACCGGCGAGGGCCTTGACCAGAAGCTCCTGCTCCGTTCCGACGGCACCAGCGTCTACATGACCCAGGACATCGGCACAGCCGAGATGCGCTTCAACGACTTCCCCATCGACAAGATGATCTACGTAGTGGGCAACGAGCAGAACTACCACTTCCAGGTGCTCTCAATCCTTCTCGACCGTCTCGGATTCAAGTGGGGCAAGGAGCTTGTACACTTCTCTTATGGAATGGTTGAGCTGCCCAACGGCAAGATGAAGAGCCGCGAGGGAACCGTGGTTGACGCCGACGACCTGATTGCGGCAATGATAGCCGACGCCAAGCAGACAAGCGAGGAGCTTGGCAAGTTCAAGGACATGAGCGAGGAGGAGCGCAACGAGATTGCACGCGTTGTGGGTCTTGGTGCGTTGAAGTACTTCATCCTCAAGGTAGACGCCCGCAAGAACATGCTCTTCAACCCAGAGGAGTCGATCGACTTCAATGGCAACACAGGTCCGTTCATCCAGTACACCTACGCACGTATCCGCTCAATCCTGCGCAAGGCAGCAGCCGAGGGCATCACAGTCCCGGCAACTCTCTCAGCCGAGATGCCTCTCAACGAGAAGGAGATAGAGCTGATTCAGAAGCTCAACGAGTTTGGCGCAGCTGTGGAGCAGGCTGGCAAGGACTACTCGCCGTCGGGCATCGCCAACTACTGCTACGAGCTCACCAAGGCATTCAACCAGTTCTACCATGACTACTCAATCCTTGGTGCCGACACCGAGGACGAGAAGGTTGTGCGCCTTGTGCTTGCACAGAACGTGGGCAAGACTTTGAAGAACGGCATGGCGCTGTTGGGCATCGAGGTGCCGGAGCGCATGTAATAAGAAATATATATATGGACGAGAGGGTGTGTCAAAACTCACAAGCATGAGTTTGACACACCCTCAATTCATATCTGCATAGTAGGTTATTATGCCGCATATCTAAATATTTGAAGAATATTTTTTATCTAACTATACTTTCAGATATTTTTTTATAATCTTAATTCACGGATAATTCTATTTTCACAGCAGTCATGGCTTTTGTTGGAGAATGAAAAATGGGGTTCACAAAAACATGCTCTATCTTATCGTTTTTTTGAAGAATTATTAAGACCGAGCTTGGTCTTAATAATTCTTGAGCGTTGGTCTTAATAATACTTGAGAATTGGTCTTCTATTAAGACCTTTTTGGGTCTTCTTTTTTAGCAAGTGCTTGAGTCCTTATTCTATGAATTATTCCGTAAATTAGGAATGTAATAAACATTTAGAATTGCCTCTTATTGTTCAATAATTGAATATTTATCGTTTAATATTTTAAAATAATAAATTAATAAATAGCATACAGCTATCTTGTCGTATTGGATTCGCACATCTCAGCGCACAGATTGTCTCGCTAAAGGCTGCCAAGGAACAAGAGGACGAGGACTTGAAAGTCTCGCAAAAAAGTATGCTGACCGATGACATCGCTACTGCCGATGCTGAGCGTGACGGACTTTACAGCGGTTATAAAAAGGCTGTTAATGGTTTCCAGAATCTGCCAGTGGAGAACATGGCAAAAGCAGCAAAGGTACTGACGCAACACATCAAGGACTATGCCATCTACCCAAAGATGCAACTTGGCAAGGAAACGGGATTGTTGATGAATTATATCGATGACTTGGAGAAGAAGTATTCAAGCGAGGTTCAAACACTTTCGCTTGGTGCATTCGTTACTGCTCTGAAAGCAGCCAACGAAAAAGTACGCACATTGACAGCAACACGCACAGACGAACGTATGGCAAAAGCTGTTGGTGCATTAGTTATGGCTTGGCAAGAGACTTCTCCTATGATGAACTTTCAGAGGAAGAGAAGCGAGGACGCAAGCATAAGAACAAGGTGGTGCTTGAAGCTGAACCTCAATAAGCAGATAGAGGAGAACAAGTCGCTTCGTGCCGAGAATGATGCGCTAAAGACAGAAAACAACAAAGTCAAACAACGCATCTCTCAACTTGACGAGAAGGCTGTGGAGCGAGTGACTACTCAACTTGTCTATGCGAAGGAAGAACTCGCCAGTGCCAAAAGTTATAATACTACACTTATGGAAATGTACAATGATTTGAAGGCTCGTTGGAATGCCATTTGGCAAGAGCCTGAAATGACAGACGCATGGAGACGAGTGGAAGCACGTAAGGAGAAAGAAACAAAAGAAAAGGCTCGGCAAGAAGCCGAAGCCAAACGTGAAAGCATGGCTCGGCAAAACAGATACATAGGAGTGCTTGACAAGTTCATCCATGAGGGACATGAAGCGTTATCGTCCTTTACCAAAACCGATAGAGTCAACTTCAACGAGAAAGAATCGGCTTCCATATACTATGGCATTATGGCATCTGCTGTAAAGCATAATATTGGATTGGACTCTAAAGCCTGTATAGATTCGGCAGCTAAAAGTTTCTTATCTGGTATGTCGTGGAATGGTTTTACAGACTTCAAGCAAGAATGTGTCACCAGTTGGACAAAACTCTTCGCCACGAATGAAGTTCAATTCACAGACAACGCCATTGACAACTTTCTCGCTTTTGTTGACCATATGTCATGTAGTGCAGATACATACGTTTCGCTTGGTGGCTCCAATGGCTGCGCTGACCAACTTACGAATTGGGACGGAACACAAAAAGTGGGGCTGGGGAGCATTCCACAAAAGAAAGGAAAAAGGATATCACAGTAATTCAGAAGGACTATTTCTTGCCTGTGTTAGTTGTTTAGATTTTATACTGCAATATAAATGGCAAAGAATAGGGATATGTTACCTATCTTTGCCATTTTTTAAGAGATTATCCCAAAATCTTTCTTAGAAGTATGCTTCCTATTTTCCTTTCAAGTCCACTTTTAGAAGTCGGAATGCCTGTTTTTCTGCTAAAGTTTTGTTTTGCTTGTGTAATTCCTAAGGCTCTTTTCCAAGAAAAAGAAAGCCCTGGTATTTTAACTGATGATTTATTTTTCATATTGCTATCAATTTTTATACAACATATTCTGTCCTACGAGCATCGGTTGGTTGAGACGATTTTACGATCTTCTCTTCTGATGGATTCTCCAGTTTCTGAAGTTCTGTCTCTTTCCACTTCTTTACAGCAGCCTCAGCAATTTCCCATTGAGCATCTTTCATTTCCGCAATAAGCTTTTTGCGAATATCTTGCTCCGCTTCTTTTTGTATGCGAAGTTGCTCTTCATGATTTTTTAACTCCATATCGTGCATATTACGAATACGGTCAAGATAAGTTGAGGATTCGAGATACTTTTTCATATCCTTCTCTTCTGCATAAATCATTCTGTCATAAGCACCTATAGGCATTACAATTTTTACCACTGTAGGCAATAACTCTATAATGAAGAACAGCAAGCGAATCAGCCAAAGAAAGTACCATTCGGTAGGCAAGTCAGTCGTTATATGTCCTAATCCATTGCAAGTTGTACATTGTATATCTTGCATATACCCAGAAGAGTTAGCTTTCTTTATTTTACCTCTGCCATGACATGTGGCACAATCAATGTCTTTTCTTCCCACAGCATACTCCAATATCTCAAAATTTTGGATGAAATGATTACCTTGTTTCATTGTCTCATCGTGAGCATTAACAAGTGAATCTCTTTGTTGTATCAGAGCCGCACGTCTTGATTGGTCGGCAATTACCTGACTTTGAGTATTATCCAATTCCTTTATTTTCTGCTTAACCTCTTCTTCCTTGTTAGCAATCTGCTCATTCAAATCTGCAATACTCTCATGAATAGGCTTATTCCATTTTGCGATTTCTGATTTAACAATGGCAGAATACGAATTGCGTTTCTTTTGCCACTCCCCAATACTATATCTTATGTTATTCTTTTGCCATTGATCAGCATGCTGCATTTGTCCTCGCAAAGTAGCTATGCGAGCATTAGCTGTCTTCAATCCATTATAAGCTTGCCTATAAGCAGAAGTATTAGGATTGTTAAGTTTTGCTCTCTCTGCAGCCAATTCTTGTTTTAAAGACTCAACATCCCCCTCTAACGATTGTTTTTGGCCGTCAAGTCTTTTCAAACTGTTGTTTCCTTCATCTATATGTTCTTGTGCTTCTTGGCTTGCACGATTGGCTCTTGAATTTTTAGATAACATATTTGACTTGTTCTCGTTCCAAAGATACTCTTGCTCTGAGATAAAATCCTCAAAAACAACAAGCTCCAAAGGTATTGAAACCATGAATGCTATAATCAGAGCGAGTAATGCACGTGATACGAATGGAACCACCCACCATGTTTTTGATGTTTTCTCGGGATTCTTTTTCATGGTGATGACCAAACTTCTGTCGATGCAAAAGATAAGAGTTGCCCAAACTATACCAAAAGCCATAGCCCAACCGATTTTTCCAGATGTTTCAGTTCCACTTTGGGTAAAAAACCATGCAGCAGAAGTCCCTGACAGAAATGCAATGAATGAAGTCATTGCAATGGTAGCTCCCATTGCCCCGAACTTTTTGTGGTCTGTCCTACATTTTTCCAATATAGGAATTTCAGCACCTGCTATTGTCCATAATATGCGTTGAAAAGTATTCTTATTTTCCATTGTTATTTTTAATACTTATATAATGTTCATATGTCTTTTGTATTTTCCTAATCTCTCTTACAGGCAACCAATATGTTACACTGAGGAACACAATAGTTGCAATTGGCAGCATCAATTTGTTTATATCCAACAATATATACCAACTCAAGATTTCAAACAAAGAGTAGTCTAAGCCACAGAGAAACATTAATAATGTTGGTGCTGACGACATTATGAGTAAAATGTATGCTAATATATATTTAACTCTCATTTGTCTTGTTCTTATAGTCAACCGTGTTGTATGTATTATCAATATAACATAAGACATATTGATAAACATACTTACAAATGCTATATATGTCAACCATAGGTAGCTTGTTGCACAACTTAACAACCAACTCCCACCTAATGAGAACATAGCTATAATAAACAAGGCAAGGCGCAAACTTCTCCAAATAGCCTTTGCCCCAGGAATAATTCCAATCAAAGCATAATCCATTTCTTCTTATTATATTATTGATGTCAGATACTTTTTTACTCGTTTAAGAATAGACTCATTTGTTGCTTCCAAAGGAGCTTTAAGCCACTCGTCTATATCAATTTCGTGTATATTAGCAACCATTTCTTTCATCCCCAATTCATAAAATTCAATGTTTCTGAATGAAGGAAACTCAGGCATTTTGTAGTTGAGCTTTGGAATTGGTGTTACGGATATAGACAACATTTCAGATTTGACATTCAGTCCATTTGTGGCTTCTAATCTATATGTTGTTGTTCTTGATGGTTGCAATTCTATTGAAGTCTTTCCTGTCACATCAATGCCGTCTGGATATAACACCAATTTTTGTGCATTTCTGACTTTCCAAGAAAGCGTTATTGGAACACTCTCCATCGTCCTGTTTTTGTCAGAAGAGAAATATTCAATATATACGTCATTAACGATAGACAAATCCAAATCTTTTGTTACTGACACTTTGGGGTCTATGGAATAACATATCAATGTGTATATTTCTCCAGATTTTGGGGTAACTTTTACAACCTTCTTTGTAGATACATCTATCTTTTCTGAAAGATTTGACAACAAGAAAGTCCTCTTGGAATTCTTGTAATCTATATGTATATCTATTTTTTCTCCCTCTCTGATTTTTCTACGTGAAGGAGTGAACTTAACTATTTGGGGCAAAGGCATTGGTGATAGTTTGACGACCTTTTTGATTTGCATATAATCATTTGAAGCGACAAGCACCAAATCCTCATCACCTTTTACTTCGTATTCGTAGGAATCATGATTAGTGACATTGACACCATTCAATGATATATTAGTAGCATTTGCAACATCCCACATAATATCAACAAAGCTTCCTATGGTATAGGTATCTGTCATTACAACCAAATCATTTATAATTGGCTGAATCAAGTTTCCTTGTTTTGATGCTTCCGAGAACTTATAACCACAATGTCTACAAAAGTTTGCAGCTATCGGATTTTCTCTGCCACATTTTGGACATTTTTTAATATTCATCTCTATCTCAATTTGTAATCCAACAATCGCTTACCACAATTTATACAAAACTTTGTATCTTCATTTACAGTGAAGAACGTTCCGCAGTTCATACAAATGGCTTTTTCTCCATAGGAAACATCCAATTCTTTCAAACCTTCAATAAACCCAAATGGAGCTAAATCAAGTATATTATCTTGCTCTAAATACCAAACAAGTACACCTGACAGTTCTTTTAATTGTTGAGACAAGTTGTTTATATCTTTGTATATGTTTGAATTTCTTATATCAGAAAAATCGTCTTTTTGAAACAATAGTCTTTCTGCGTTTTCTATGTCATACTTATCTGCCAATGTCGGCTCCTCAGATATAGCTAATATGCTGATATATATTACTAATTCCGAGAAATAATCTAACTTACAATTAGCATATTCATTTCCGTTACGATTTGGGTGCTGATAGTCTTCCTTTCCTTTGATGATATCTCTTTCTTTCTCTAATGAAGGAGCAAACATCGAGTCGTAATCAATGAGATAAATTTTACCTTTCTCATCAACCAGGATATTCCCATGTTGCAAATCACCGTGTGCTATTCTTCTCTCATGCAAGTTATTGCACATGTTCTTGAAATCATCAGCCAGTTTTTTAAGAATTTCTGTGTCTGACTTATGCTGATAGATATATTCATTGAGTTTTTGACCTTCTATCCAACGCATTCTTGTTGTTGGATAAAGAGAACCATTCACAACAATTCCTTTCGGCTCAAAAGTAAAATCACAGAAATATTGCAAGTTTATTTTCTTGAACTCTTCAGATAATGTTTCCAATCTATGTGCAATATCCTTTTCTGGTTGATTTCTCCAACATCTAAATGCCCATTTTTCCCCATTGACATTAAATACGAAGACTATAGCAAAACCGCCACTATAGTGAATAGGACGGCCTCTATGGTCTTTTTCCAAAATGCCATTCTGGAAAAAACAGTCTTTTACAAGTTGTGGTACTTGTACGCTATTTATGATGTCGTTGTCTATCATCCTTATCTACCATTTACTTGTCACTTTAACTATGTCTGCCTTTTCATACGAAGGCTTTGGTTTATATCCATTGTCTCCCCATAGTTCACTCAAACTTTCCGCAATAGAAATTCTACTTACTTCTAATGGAGTGATGTCATCAATGGAATTACATTGTAATGCTTCTCTTATTTGACTTATCAAGTCTGAACAAGCGTCTATGGAATCCAAAATCTCAAAAATCGGTTTTTTACCTTTGGAGTTAATATCATCAGCACTAAACAAAAGCGTATCGGTGTCTCTGACTTTTAAATCCTGCCATAATTGCGGCAACTCAGCCAAGGCTACTATAGACGTATATATGACCATTTCTGAAAAATAGTCTGCTTTGGGTGTAAGATATTTGTTTGTCCATCTTGCAGGATGCTGATAACCTGGCAATCCACTAATTTCATCTGTCCAGCCATCAAGCTCTGGTACATACATAGAATCATAATCTACTAGAACTAAACTTCCATCTGATTTGACCATAATATTTCCATGCTGCAAATCACCATGTGAAACGGAATGTTCATGAAGTTGCTGTGTCATATTTAAGAATGTGTCAGCCAAGCGATTAAGAGTATCTGAGTCAAACAAATGCTCCTCTATGTAATCTTTCAATGGCTTTGCTTCAACCCAATCCATTATAACAATTGGTTGCACCCCTAATGGGGTGACAATACCATTCTCTGCATATTCAAATCCCACGAAGTAAGGCATATTAAGAGTATGCAATGATGACGAAATTATTTTTGTCCGCTCTTTTGCTCCTTCCAAATTTGCATGCCAGCATCTTACTGCATACTTCTTGCCAGAGGCTATATAAGGAAAAACTATACAATACCCTCCAGCATACTTTATAGGCTTACCGTTATACATTTCTGGTCTTCCACCAGCTAATTGTGACGCTTTTACAAGGCTACCTACAACTATCGAAGTAGAATAGTCAGAACAAGAAGGAAGTGATGGCATATTATTCTTTGATTAACATCTGAAAAAACTTATCTATACATTCTTTATACTTATCTACTAATTCATTACAGAACCTTCGTACATCATTGGCTCCTATAGACGAGCTTCTTGTAAATTGTCTTTTTCTTCTAGCAGGGTACGAGTTAAGTCGTTTTGCATTATCAATGATTGACTCGCAACGATTAGAAGCAAACTCTTCAAAGTCTTGTTTGAACTTTTGTTTCTTGTCTTCCAGAGTGGAAGGCTCAGAAGTATGTTCTTGTTTGTTTGAAATTTTTGCTTTACCTGCCGCCTTTTTCTCTTCTTCTGGTAGAACTTTTATTGCTGAATTTTCTTTTATTGACAACGACTTATTGCTGGCTTCCGTTGACTTTTCAGGTTCCATAAGCGAATATATATCATCTTCTTGCTCTATGGTAAAATCCATAGAACTGTCATATTCTATTATACACAAAGTGCTATCATCATTATGAAGTCCTTCTTGGCGCCAATCATCTATCAACGAACAATATTCTTCATGTCCTTTTAGTTCCAATATTCTCGTTAACCATTGGCTACAATGCTCCTTATGATTAGAAAGAAACTCGGAAAAAGGATCAGAAACCAATAATAGACAATGCCCCTCTGATAATTTTCCGCAAAATTCTTTGATTTGTCCTCGACCTGCCTTGTTTGGAAAACTCTCATAATAGTCAGGATAACTATCAAAAACTTTGCTTTCTGAAGTGAGTATATTGATAGGTTGTTTTCCCGTTATGTCAACCTCTATAATACAGGTATCACCAAGCACATGACCAATCCAGTTTTCCGCATCTATGAATTTTACGCCACACAGGGTCGCACCTGCTCCATTTTGTGCCTCAATGCAGTTTTGAAGTCTCCAAGGATTCTTACCATTGTGTATTTCAGCACTAATAAATTCGACAACTTTATTTAGCCATTCCTTACATAGTTCTTTCCTGTCTTCGTCTGTGCAGTGTCCATTCTTTGCATAGAAAGAAGATAGTATTTCAGCCCAATAGTCTGGGAATACTGATTGTGACATACCATCAGAGACGGCAATCGTATGACTGTCGTTGTTGATGCAGAATCTATCTTGACATTCTGAATAATTCTCTTTTAATTTATGGGTTATGAAAGCTCTTATTTTCATCTTCAACCTTTTATTTTATGGACAATAAAACTCATACTCGTGAAAATTTCGCGAGCTACCACCGTATTAACAAATGTAATAAGCGCTATCTGTCTCCTTGCCCTTTGCTTGAACCAAAATCAATAAGTCCAACCAACTCCACACCATCGCATTGGCAGATTAGACCTCTTGCCCCACTCTTATAAGAGAAACCGTTCTTTTCTGCAGCGCCTTTGTATGAATCAGGTATTTCCGTAGAAATATCATACAAGAATTTACCTTCGTCTGTACTGATTTCATCCTTAGAGGCAGGGAACATCGCTTTGGTTCCGTTTCCAATCATAGCATTGAAAATTTGTACCTTGCCATCGGCTGTATCAATAGCCTTTATCTGATTCACAACCTCAATTGTTTGCTCCTTGCATTCTTCTTCACTCTGATAGTTAAAATAAGGGACACCATCTGAAATGTTTATGATAACAGGAGCTGGATTATTAGGTTTGTCGGATATCCATTTCTCAATAATCTCTTTAGCCATTTCAAAAGCCCCTTTCATGTTGGTAGCACCATCTTCTTTTATTGGTTCTACCCAAATAGGCATGCTTTTGTCTATTTCCAAAATACCACCTGCGCCATCGCTAATTTTTTGTTTGACTTTGTCAACACGAATAGGATTCTCGTCCAAGTCTTTCAAATAACCTGCAATGAGATTTCTTACTTTGTGATTATAACCAATAACACTTATGAAACAACGATTCTTTGGTGCCTTACCATCAAAATTCTTTTGGATGATGGTATCGATAACTCGATTTACTGCTTTTGTGGCAAAAGTAGTGCGGGTTTCTTTCTCATTAGGGCTTTCCATAGGAAAAAGCATTGAACCTGATTGGTCTATCAATATGACCAATAAACCTGGGGTTGCTGAACTCCACTGCATTTCATTATTCATACGCAAAACGAATAAAACCTGTGAGCTCCAGCAGGAATGTTTGTATTATATGTAGTTGATACATAAGAAAAAGCGCAGAGCCATTCTGTCACTCGTTCCACAATCCGTAGGCTCTCGCATTGCCCTGTAAGTCGAAACGAGCAACGCCGAAAGCCCCACGCCAGTGTAAGTATATAATCTACCCTCCCTACCAACGAATGCAAAATACATCCGAAGCCAATAAGGGCTGTATATAATACACCTCATGAGACGTTCTGCATTGCTTTGTTTTTGACTTACAGTTGAATTTGCGAGATTCACGGACTGTCAAAACAAAAGCGTACAAAAACGCCTTTTACCATTATGTATGCCTGCCCAACCTCTGCCCATCGGGGCTTTCGGTATGGGTATAGACGATACAAAGGTAACACTTTTACCTTGAAAACCACTTTGTTTGATTGACAAAACGCCTTTTAAAGTCTTAATTTAACATTATTAAATATAAATATGTCAAAGAAATCCACTTTTATATGATTTTTTCTTGCTGAAAAGTTTGTATTATCAATGATTATTCGTATCTTTGCAGCGTCAGTCCTCGCCAA
>ERZ1023858.46-NODE-46-length-21512-cov-8.739945_pt1 | contig 21512 bp, 14 predicted proteins | sample MGYA00380387_ERZ1023858 | MGnify/ENA primary metagenome ERZ1023858 (study PRJEB33179, sample SAMN07449010) | human gut metagenome | biome: Human-gut; feature: Human associated habitat; material: Faeces | host: Homo sapiens | place: India: Bhopal | collected...
TTGATACCGAAATTGAGCCATCGTGCGCCGTCGTTCTCCTTTGCGCCGATGATGTGCGTCAGAATGAGAAGGTAGATGCTGATGGGTTAGAGGACACCCCCGAGCTAGAAGAATCGTCAGGGAATGGAGTGAATCACCCAGACAACGGCGGTTCCGATGCCCAGGAAGATGGCTTGCTTGAAGAGCGGGGCCATGAAGTCGCCGCTCTTATAGCTCAAGGAACTTCCTGCGCTGTAGACCTCTATGAGGGAAATCATGCAGAGCCAAAAATAAATGGCCCAGATGACCAGGTCGCCTTGAAACAGGCGCTTGGATGATAGTGACATGGCTTCTTGTTGTGTTTCAGATGTAATAATAAATCAGAGCATTTGCTCGTCGGATATGGAAGCGCATGCTGCCTGATGGCGGCTCATTAAGTAATGGTCAAAAGAATACGGCAAGGCAATATCAGACAGGTTTTCCCCTGCATGGATACTATAAAATAATTTTGAACACCTACTTACCATTACTAAGCTTTCATTTCTCTGACACGTGCCTTAAACTGCTCGCCTCTGTCTTCCATATTGTGGAAGAGGTCGAAGCTGGCGCAACAGGGGCTGAGGAGCACCGTGTCGCCCGCCTGGGCCATTTCCGCGCAGGCCTTCACGCAGTCGGCCATATTGTGCGTGTCGGCCACGGGAAGACCGAGGTGGTCGAAATTCGCATGCAGTTTGGCATTGTCGGCGCCGAGATAAACCAAAGCGCGGCATTTCTGCTTCACGTAAGGCATGATTTCCGCGTAGTCGTTGCCCTTGTCCTTTCCGCCGATGATGAGCACAACAGGCGTGCGCATGCTCTCGAGGGCGCAGTTGCAGGCATCGACGTTGGTGGCCTTCGAGTCGTTGACATATCTCACGCCGTTGACCTCGCAAACGTATTCCAAGCGGTGTTCAACGCCCGGGAAGTCGGCCAGTCCTTCGCGCACCTTGCTGGCAGGAGCGCCAGCGGCGAGCGCCGCCATAGCAGCGGCCAGACAGTTTCTCAAGTTGTGCTTACCAGGCAGTGAGAGTTCGGCCATTGGCATTTCAAACGCCACGGGACTCGTGATGCGGAACGTGTCGCCATCGGCACATCCTTCAGCCCCCGCCTGCGGTTGGTCGGCAAAGGGAAGCACGCGGCTTTTGAGGTCGTATTTCTTCAATTCCGTCGGCACATGCTCGTCGCCCGTCCAATAGATAAAAGCGTCGTCGGCCTGCCGGTTGCGTATGATGCGCATTTTCGCGTCGACGTAGTTTTGCATGCAGAAACCATAGCGGTCGAGGTGGTCGGGCGTGATGTTGAGCAACACGGCCACGTTTGCGCGGAAGTCAAACATGTCGTCGAGCTGGAAAGAAGAGAGTTCGATGACATACCATTCGTGGGGCGTTTCAGCCACTTGCAACGCCAAGCTGTGGCCGATGTTTCCTGCCAGTCCGACATCGTAGCCCGCCTTCTTGAGGATGTGGTAGATGAGCGATGTCGTGGTTGTCTTGCCGTTGCTGCCTGTGATGCACACCATGTGTGCCTTCGTATAGCGTGCGGCAAATTCAATCTCACTGATGACTGGGATGTTCTTCTCTTTCAGTTTGAGAATCATCGGCGCGTCTTCCGGAATGCCAGGGCTTTTGATGACCTGGCTGGCCGAAAGGATGAGTTCGGGCGTGTGGTGTCCCTCTTCCCATTGTATGTTTCTGCGTGTGAGTTCTTCTTTATAGTGGTCTTTGATGTGTCCCATGTCGGAAACAAACACGTCGTGGCCTTCCTTTTGTGCCAGAATGGCGGCACCGACACCGCTTTCAGCGGCGCCAAGTATAACTGTTCTCATCGTTTTATTGAGTTATCTGATTTTGAGCGTGATGATGGTGGCGGCAGCCAGCAGGATGGTCACAATCCAGAAGCGGATGGTGATTTTCGATTCGTGCCAGGCACCGTGCGGCCAGTTTTTGAACACGTAGGAGCAGGTGGGGTCGAGCTGGCTGGGAAGTACACGGAAATTATCGTGGATTGGCGTGCGCTTGAAGATGCGGCGGCGCAGGCCCTTGCGCTTGCCGGATTTGAAATATTCCACTTGCAGAATCACGCTGAGGCTCTCGACGAGGAAAACGCCGCAGAGAATCGGAATGAGGAGTTCCTTATGAATGATGATGGCCAAAACGGCGATGACGCCGCCGATGGTCAGCGAGCCCGTGTCGCCCATGAAAATCTGGGCGGGATAGGCGTTATACCACAGGAAACCGATGAGCGCACCGACCATAGCGCAGATGTAAATCACGAGTTCTTGCGAGCCAGGGATGTACATGATGTTTAGGTAGCTGGCAAAGTCGATGTGGCTCGACACGTAGGCCAGAATGCCCAAGGCGATGCAGATGATGGCCGAGTTTCCCGCCGCCATGCCGTCCATGCCGTCGTTGAGGTTGGCGCCGTTGCTCACGGCCGTGATGACAAAGATGGTCACGAGGACGAAGAGAATCCAGCCTGCCTGCGTCTTATATTTTCCGCAGAACGACATGATTTCCGTGTAGTCGAGGTTGTTGCCCTTCACGAAGGGGATGGTGGTCTGCGTTGACTTCACGGCCTGGCTCTTGTGGACCACTTCCGTGCGTGCGCCGCTTTGGTGTTGCACCTCAACGTTTTCGCGCATAACGGCATCGGGGCTGAAATAAAGCACGAGGCCAACGAGCAGACCGAGAGTGACCTGTCCGAGAATTTTGAATCGTCCGGCCAGTCCGTCCTTGTTCTTCTTGAAAATCTTGATGTAGTCGTCGAGAAATCCCAAAAGTCCCAGCCACACGGTCGTGACGAGCATGAGAATCATGTAGATGTTGCGCAGACGTCCCAAAAGCAGGCAGGGAACGAGCACCGACACGATGATGATGATGCCGCCCATCGATGGCACGTTGATTTTCTGAACGCCAAACGGGTCGACAGAGGCGTCGCGTTGGGTTTCACTGATGTGGTGGCGCTTCATCCATTTGATGAAGTATTCACCGAACCAGGCCGACACCACGAGGGCTATCATCAGCGCCAGCAGGGCGCGGAAGGATACGTACGACCAGAGATTTGAACCCGGAACGCCGAATTGTTCCAGGAATCGAAAGAAATAGTATAACATTATTCGGTTGGTTTACGATGGTAAGTAGTGTGGTACCATTACTAAATGGGGCTTATGCTTACGCCGTCGCTCTGTCGTTATTCAATGCCGAAGGCGGCACGCACTTCTTCGTGGTCGTCGAAATGGTGTTTCACGCCTTTCACGTCTTGGTAAGGTTCATGTCCCTTTCCAGCCACGAGAATCACGTCGCCCTTCTGCGCCATCATGGCGGCGGCGCGGATGGCTTCGCGTCGGTCAACGATGCTGATCACCTTCTTTTTCTGTTCCTCGTCGAGTCCCGCCAGCATGTCGTTGATGATGTCTTGAGGTTCTTCGAAGCGCGGGTTGTCGCTCGTGATGATCACGCGGTCACTGCCGTTGGCAGCTTCGCGTGCCATGAGCGGCCGTTTTCCCTTGTCGCGGTTGCCGCCCGCTCCGCAGACGGTGATGACCTGCCCATTTCCTTTGACAATGTCGTTGATGGCCGACAACACGTTGGCCAGGGCATCGGGCGTGTGGGCATAGTCGATGACTGCGCTGAAGCCCTTTGGCGAGCGGATGGCCTCAAAACGGCCGTTGACAGGATGCAGTTCGGAGAGCACGCGCAACACTTCCGTTGGCTCGTGTCCGAGGCAGATGGCCGCCCCGTAGACCGCCAAAAGGTTTGACACGTTGAAGCGGCCCACGAAGCGTACGCTCACTTCCTGTCCGTCAATGTTAAGCAACATGCCTTCGATGCTCTCTTCAAGAATACGTCCCTTGAAATCGGCTGCCGTTCTGGTGGAATACGTCTTCACCGTTGCGGCCGTGTTCTGCACCATAATCATGCCGTTTTTGTCATCGGCATTGGTGATGGCAAAGGCGTCGGCGCTGAGGTTGTCGAAGAACGCTTTCTTGGCGTCGCGGTAGTTTTCAAACGTCTTGTGATAGTCAAGGTGGTCGCGTGTCAGATTGGTGAAGAGCGCCCCTTTGAACTTCAAGCCACCGATGCGCTTCTGATGGATGGCATGCGAGCTGCATTCCATGAAAGCATAGGTGCATCCAGCCGCCACCATTTCGCCGAGCAGGCGGTTGAGGGTGATGGGGTCGGGCGTGGTGTGTTCCGTCGGGACAGCTTCGCCGTCGATGTAGTTGCAGACAGTGGAGCAGAGGCCGCATTTGTAGCCGAATTTGCGGAACATGTCGTAGAGCAGCGTCGCGATGGTGGTCTTTCCGTTGGTGCCAGTCACGCCGACGAGCGTCAGGTGGCTGCTCGGGTCGCCATAAAACTGGGTGGCCACTTTCCCGACAGCGTCTTCCGTGTCGGCCACGCGAACGAAGGTGACGCCTTCTGGACGCTCCGCTGGGATGGGCTCACTCACCAAAACCGCTTTGGCGCCGTTTTCAAGCGCTTTGCCGATGAAGGCATGGCCGTCGGCCTGCGTGCCTTTGACGGCAACAAATAAGTCGCCCGGCTTTACCAGGCGGGAATCCATGTTCACGCCTGAGATGTTCTCTTCAAGCGAACCGCCAACTTCCAGCGGTTTCACTTTCTTTAATACGTCTGATAATATCATGTGGTATTTCTCTATGTGTTTGACTTGAACCGGCATCGGCTGCCAGACCATTCCTTAGGTCGCAGGCTTCCTCCGCGGTTCAAACTTTCTTTTTCTTGTCTTTTGCAGCCGTGGCCTTGGGCTTTTCCGCCGTTGGCTTTTTGCTTGGCTGCGGTTTTTCCTTGCGTTTTTCGGCGGCGGCAGGTTTCTTTTCAGATTTCCTTTCCGGCTTGGCCTCCGGTTTCTTTTCCGGTTTCTTTTCCGGTTTGTTTTCCGCCGTGGCATTCTCCTCGTGGGTTGGTTCCGAAGGTTGTGCCGGCTGCGCCGCTGGAGCAGGCTGGGTGTGTTGGGCAACCGTTCGCTTATGCTCCGTGTCGAGCGTCAGCGTCACCGTTTCTCCGTGTTTGATGGGATGTCCCGCGCCCAGACTTTGCAGTTTCACGCGCCCCATGCCCTTGCATTTCACGCGCAGTCCGAGCGCTTCAAGACGGCAGACGGCGTCGCGCAGTCCGTATCCCACCACGTCAGGCATCACGTCGGTCTGCTCCGTTGTTCGAGTATATTCCATTTTGTTGTCCACGCGGTGTACGCTGCCCCAAACCGTTTGTCCGTTGTTGGCAAACTCTCCGTTGGTTGGCAGTCCCACCATGTCAAAGAGGCGCGTCGTCACCGTCATATTGCCGTTGAGACACACCGTTGAGTGTTCGTGTGTCGTGTCGCGGGCAGCGGTGTAGTCGTTCACGTGGTTGCGTGCCATGACCGACTCGGCCACTTTGCGGAACACCGGGCCACACATGCCACCGCCCGAGGCTGGCGCCGGTTTGCGGATGCAGACGATGCAGGAATAGAGCGGTTTGTCATACGGGAAGTATCCCGCAAAGGTAATGAAATATTCTGAGGTTTTCCCTCCTCCCGTCCAAATCTGTGCCGTACCTGTTTTCCCAGCCACGGGGAAGAGTTTGGAAGCCGCGGGCTTGCCCACGCCGACCGTTGTCACGTTGCGCAGACATTTCTGCACGTCGCGCACAGCCTCATCCTTCGCCATGTGTTCGCGGAGCACCTCCACTGGAAATTCCTTCACCACTTCGCCGTTTCTCAAGATGGCCTTGACGATGCGCGGGCGCACCATGCGTCCGTTGTTGGCAATGCCGTTGTAGAAGTTGAGCGTGTTGATCGGCGTGATTTGCGTTTCATATCCAATGCTCATCCAGGGCAGTGTGGTGGCCGACCAATAGGCGCCTTCGCCTGGGCGGCGGATGCGCGGTTTCATATATCCCGGAATGGGGATTTTGAGGTCTTCGGCCGAGCCGATGCGGTACAGGCCGTCGACAAACTTACGCGGGTTGTCGTGGTAGGCGCGGTTGACGAGCACACTGACGCCCACGTTGGAGGATTTGCCGATGATGTCTTCAGCCGTCAGGACGCCGTAGCCTCCTGAGCGCCAGTTGTGGTCCTTCATCTTGCGGTTTCCGAAGTTGTAGATGCCGCCAGCGATGTCCACCTGGTCGGTGATTTTAATCAGTCCGTCGTCGAAGCCAACGAGGAACGACTGCGGCTTGAACACAGAGCCTGGTTCGTAGAGGTCCGTCACGGCTAAGGCGCGGTCTTCGTGGTAGGTGCCGTCTTTGTGGCGTGAGAGGCTCGACATCGCCTTGATGTCGCCCGTTGCCACCTCCATGAGGATGCAAACGCCCGAAATGGCGTCGATTTCAGAGAGTTTCTCTTCCAATGCCCGCTCAACAATCTGCTGCATGTTGACATCGAGCGTTGTCTGCACGTCGCATCCGTCCTCCACGGGGCGGTCGATGATGGGCAGACCGCGGTTCATCACCTTCTGGTAGTGGTATTCGCCATCGCGTCCTCTGAGCACAGAATCAAACGAGAGTTCCAAACCATAGCGCGGCGTGTCTTTGAACTTGCCGACGGTGCAGTTTGCCAGATCGCCATAAGGGCGCGTGCGCATGTCGATTTTAATGGGGTTGAGGCTCGACGTATATTTGAAGAGCGGCAATTTCTTCACCTCCGTATAGTCGACATAAGAGATGATGCGGTTTTCGCGTTTCTTCAAAGGCAGTGTCGTCACTTCTTTCACGTACACCGGCCAATATTTGCTCTCCTTCTTGCGTCCTTCAAGCAAGTGCGCCTTGAGTTTTTCGGGAATGATGTCTGGGAAAATCCGGTGCATCCCCTCGCAGATGGCGTTGATGTTGTTATAGAGCGCCGTGTCGCGGCGGTATTGGTCTTTGCGGCGGAGGGCCGTGTCTTTCTCCGACGACATATAGTCGAGGCGCAATTCATATTCCGGCAGTGAGGCCGCCAGGATTTCGCCGTTGGCCGCCAAAATGTTTCCGCGCTTGGCATAGAGCGGGCGGCCGAGTTTAACTGGTATTTTCCCCATTGTCATCCAGCGTTCGCGTTCGACCGTCATGATATATACAGATTTACATACGGCTGAAACGCCAGCGAGCGTCAGCATGAGCACCACGAGAAAATAGCGTGGCATGGTTTTTTTGCTTTGAAAGTTCATGTCTTTTTACCTCTAAAGTATGATTATTGCTTATGTTTTAATCCTCTTCAACGCTGTCGACGGGCAGATAATAGGAAGATTTCGTTGACGTGCGCAACGTGGTGTCGCTCAGGTTCTCTTCCACACTGCTACGCATGGAATATTCCGTCAGTTCGCTGGAGATGGTGAGCGCCTTAAATTTGCGGTCGTTGAGCTGCTTGCTGAGGTCTTCGCGGCGGATTTCCTCGCGCTGGTAGGCATAGCGGTTGCTGATGTAGATGATGGCCAAAACGCAAAGTAGGATGAAATAGCCAATCTGGCGCCGGAAGCGCTTGCTGCCGAAGATGTCGCCGCCGAGCAGGCTGCGCAGCGAAATGTCGAAATCCTCGTCTTCATCGGCGAAATGCCGGAAGGCGCGGCGTGCGCGTTCTTTCTTGTCTTCCTTCTTCCGCTTCTTCTCTTCTTTCCTCTCTGCGGCCTCGTCTCTGGCCTCATCTTCTTTGCCGTGTTTCGCTTTCTTACCCTTGGGCGACAGCGGCTCGTCGGCCTCGTCTGTTTCGTCAGCCCTGTAAATCGGCTCGGCGAAAGCCGGTCTATCGTCCGTTTGCCCGTTGGCAGGCGAGCTCTCGGCATTTTCCTGTCCGCTGCCATTCATGGCGCGTCTCAGCATCTCGTTGAAAGCCTCCCCACGGGAATTGTTGTTCGATTCGTCTTTCTTCATCTGTTCGTGTCTACTACTTTGATTTATTGTAATGGTAAGTAGGTGCCTGTATTGGATTGAAGCGGCGTTGGTGTACCATTTCGCGCGTCACACCTTTTCGGCAATGCGGAGCTTTGCACTGCGGCTGCGGGGGTTTCTCTCCTGTTCCTCTGCCGTCGGCACAATCACCTTGTTGTTGACAGGGCGCATGGGGCTCAAGCGGTTGCCAAAGAAATCCTGCTCCACCTTCCCCTCGATGTTTCCTGCCCGCATGAAGTTTTTGACCATGCGATCTTCGAGCGAGTGGTAGGTGAGCACCGTTAGGCGTCCGCCGGGGCGTAACACGCGCAGTGCCGCTTCCAGCATTTCCTGCAGCGCGTCCATCTCGTGGTTCACCTCAATGCGCAGCGCCTGAAACACCTTTGCCATGTCCTTCTTCACCCTTTCGCGCCCCATGAGCGGTTTGACCACGTTGATGAGCTGCTCAACGGTGTTGATGGTCTCGGTTTGGCGTTTCTTGACAATGGCCGAAGCCAGACTGCGGCTGTTTTTCATTTCGCCGTAGAGGTAGAACAATCGCGCCAGCGCTTCTTCGTCGTAGCGGTTCACCACGTCGGCAGCCGTCATTCCGCCGCGTTCATTCATGCGCATGTCGAGCGGCGCTTCAAAGCGGAAGGAAAAACCGCGCTCCTCGTCGTCGAAATGATGGCTCGACACACCGAGGTCGGCCAAAATGCCGTCAACGTGTTCCACGTCGTAATAGCGCATCCAGTTGGTCAAAAATCGGAAATTGCTTCTCACGAATGTGAAGTTCTCCTGTCCTTCCGGCACATTCTTCTCCGCATCGGCATCTTGGTCGAAACTGAAGAGGTGGCCGCTGCCAGAAAGTCGTGAGAGGATTTCGCGACTGTGTCCGCCGCCGCCAAAGGTGACGTCCACATAGGTTCCTCCTGGCTGTATGTTGAGTCCGTCCACCGTTTCCTTGAGCAATACGGGGACATGGTATACGGGTTCTGTCATAAAATCGTGTTCGGTTTTGTTTTGCAATGTTGTGGAAACGCGTGGCTGCCAATGCTGGAAAAGCACTCAAATGGTGCCGTTTTCCAGCGGAGAATCGCTGCCGTTTGCCAGTGAAAGGCCAGACATGACGGTGCTGGCGAAGGAGACGGCAGCTCGTCTTGCAGTCTCTTTCGAGGTCCGCATTTTCCCACATGGAGGTGCTTCGGCATCGGTTTCTATCATGAAGCGGACCGACGGGCCGAAATAATTTTCAAAATTACATATTTTCACGCAGATGAACCCGCTTTGTCGCGAGATATTTTCTTCTTGCAGGAAAATAATGTCTTCTTTTAGGCAGCGTTTCCCCTTGATGTCGAAATGGTCTGTCTGGATGGTGTCGCCAAAGTGTTTTCCGGCGAAGACTGAGGCGGCGGTTTTTTAGCAAAAGCGGCAAAGGACGGGGCCACCGCTCCCCTCTGCTGGCTTCTTTCCGTCGCTTTGTCAATCCTTCCCTAAAACCTGTCAGCGAACGCGGGGCGCGGCCCCCGCGGACCCCGCCCCGCGGGGGGGGGCGGGGGGGCCCCCCGGGCGTTGTGGCGCGGCCCGCGTTCGCTGACAAGAATTAGGGGCGTGGCGCGGCATATAGGACTGTGGGGACGGATGAGGCGCGGGGAAGAAAAAAAGAGCAGACGTTCAACGCGGGGATTGAACGTCTGCTCTTTTATGTTGTTGAAAAAATGTTTGCTTATTTTTTATATTTATTCAGACCGCCTTTGAGGAAGTCAACGAAGTGGTCTACGCTGGTGTCGAAGGTGTAGGCAGGAGCCAAAGGCTTGCCTTCGTTGTTGAGCGCCACGTAGAACGGCTGGGCGTTGGCTCCGAATTTGCTGCGTTGCAGGTAGCTCCATTTGTCGCCAACAGTGCGCAAGCGCGTTTCCTCTCCGTTTTCCATCACGGTGATGGTCTCTGGCAGGCGTGTCTTGTCGTCGACATAGAGCGAAATGAGCACGTAGTCCTTCAGAAGCAGGTCGCGCACTTTGGCATCGTGCCAAACGGCCATTTCCATCTTTCGGCAGTTGACACAACCGTGGCCAGTGAAATCAACTAACACGGGGCGTCCCGTTTCGCGGGCATAGGCCATGCCGGCGTCATAGTCGGTGAATTTGGCTTCAATCTTCACAGGGTCGAGGTTGAAGTCCTGGGTGCTCATCGGCGGAGCGAAGGCGCTGACCGCCTTGCAGGGAGCGCCCCAAAGTCCCGGCACCATGTAGATGGCGAACGAGAGCGAGCAGAGGGCAACGAAGAAGCGCGGCACGCTCACGTGGTTTTCGTCTTCGTCATCGTGCGGGAATTTGATTTTTCCCAAGAGGTAGAAACCGAGGAGGGCGAAGATGGCAATCCAGAGGGCGAGGAACGTTTCGCGGTCGAGCAGATGCCAGCCGTATGCCAAGTCGGCCACGGAGAGGAATTTCAAGGCGAAGGCGAGTTCAAGGAAACCCAATGTCACCTTCACCACGTTGAGCCAACCGCCGCTCTTGGGCGCACTCTTGAGCCACGTCGGGAAGAGGGCGAAGAGGGTGAACGGCAACGCCAATGCGAGGGCGAAACCAAACATGCCGACAGTGGGGGCAAGGGCCGAACCGCCACTGGTGCTGACTTCAACGAGCAGGAAACCGATGATGGGGCCTGTGCATGAGAAGCTCACCAATGAGAGCGTGAAGGCCATGAGGAAGATGCTCAGGAGGCCCGTGGTGCGCTCGGCTTTGCTGTCAACAGCCGAACCCCATGATGAGGGTAGCGTGATTTCAAAACCGCCGAAGAAGCTGGCGGCAAAGACGAGGAGCATCAGGAAGAAGAGGATGTTGAACACGGCGTTGGTGCTCAAATCGTTGAGGGCGTTGGCTCCGAAGATGGAGGTGATGATGAGGCCGAGCGCCACGTAGATCACGATGATGGAGATGCCGTAGATGATGGCATCGCGGATGCCCTTGGAACGGTCTTTCGAACGCTTGAGGAAGAAGCTCACCGTCATCGGAATGATGGGCCATACGCAAGGCGTGCAGAGCGCAACAAGTCCGCCCAGGAATCCGAGTATGAAGATATACCACCAAGCCATCTGGGCCACGCCCGCTTCGTCGCCGCCCATGTCTTTCAGTTCCTTGACAACCGGCGTCCAAAGGCTTTTCAGAAACGTGGAGTCGGTGGGCGTGGCTGCCATTTCGGCGGAGACAGTCATGGTGTCGGCGGCCACTTGCGTGCCGTCTTCCGCTGTGGCTTCAACGGCGGGGACAGTCTCTGCGGCTGTCTTCTCATCTTTCTTGGCCACCTCTGCCGATGGGCCGTCGGTGCCTTTCTTGCGCACTTCCTCCTTGCCCATGGTGCAGGCGCCGTTGCCGCAGGCCTGATAGTCGAGGTAAGCCTCGATGTTGTAATTCTTATCTGTCAGTTCCACGCGCTGCGTGAACTGGCATGAGCCGGCAAAAGAGCCCACGTTCATGTCAAACATTTCGTCGTGTTTAACCTTTTTGCCCGGTCCTTCCACCAGTGCGCCTTTGAGTTTGGCACCTTGGAGTTTGTCGACCTGGAAAGTGGTCGGCGTGGGGCCGCCTTCGTCCACGTGAGTGGAATAGACGTGCCAACCTGCGGGGATTTTACCCGTGAAGACAATGTCCAGTTCAGTGGGGCTAACCCTCTTATAGGACACGCTGAAGGTCACCTGTGCCACCATCGCCGTGATGCCCAGCACAAGGAGTGTGAGAGTGGAAAATAACTTTTTCATGGGGTATAAAACCTGTTTCTTTATTTTAGTTGACGCAAAGTTAACGGAAAAGCATGGAATATAGCCCCGCCAATAGTTTTTTTTAAATGTAAAAGCCAACGACGTGCTTGGTTTATCATGATAATGTCCCAATTAATTTTTATATTTGTGGGCAGAATGTGCCCTTCGGTGCAGAAAGGCCAGCGTGGTGCCGCCGAAAACGCCTGGCGTTTGGGTTGCCCGCTGGCGATGCCTTGCTAATGCATGCTAATCTATCAATCACAAAAACAATATGAGAATCTTATCTATCTTTGCGGCCTTCCTGGCCAGCACACTTATTGCCAGTGCACAGACCTGCCTGTTCCACACGGGCGACAGCACGGGCTATCCTTATCGCATTCCGGCCATCGCGAAGGCCAAAAACGGACAACTTATCGCGCTCAGCGATTTGCGCCCCTGCGGTGGCGACATCGGTTATGGTCGCGTTGACATCCTCAGCCGTGTCAGTGCCGACAACGGTGCCTCATGGAGCAAGGCCGTTCCTGTGTTGCAGGGCAGCGGAAAGGGTGCTGACGCTGGATATGGCGATGCTTGCCTCGTGGCCGACCGCGACCGCAACGAACTTCTTCTGGTCTGTGTGAGCGGCGACGTGCCCTATTGGAAGTCGTCGCCTGAGCACCGCCAGCGCATGGTGGCCACTCATGCTCGTTACAACAAGAAGAGTGGCAAATGGGAGTGGTCGCCGCTGCCGCCATACGACCTTACCAAACAGGTGTATGAAGACATCTTCGACGGCCGCATCCGTGGACTTTTCATGGGGTCGGGCCGCATCTGCCAGAGCCGCATGGTGAAGGTGGGAAAATATTACCGCCTCTATGGTGCGCTCTGCACCCATCGTGGTAATTTCGTGATCTATTCCGATGATTTCGGCCGCACGTGGAACGCCCTTGGTAGCGCTGAAGTGTCGTGCGCCCCGTCGGGCGACGAACCGAAGTGTGAAGAACTGCCCGATGGCAGTGTTCTCCTCAGTTCGCGTCGCAGTGGAGGCCGTTTCTTTAACGTGTTTCGTTACACCGACACCGCCAAGGCTAAAGGCGTTTGGGGACAGCCTGCCGACACCCGTTTCGCTCCTGGCGGCATCAAAAACGAATCGGGGGCCTGCAACGGCGAAATCCTCATCGTTCCTTGCCATCGTGCCGACGGCAAAGCCACCACATTGGCCCTCCAAAGTCTGCCGGCAGGCCCCGGACGCAGCAACGTGACCATCTATTGGAAGGAACTCGTTGCCGCCGCCGACTACAATACACCGTTGCGCTTCGCCTCTAATTGGCAGGGAGCCTTCCGTGTTACTTCCTTAGGCTCTGCCTATTCAACGATGGTGCAGCAGGCCGACGGTCGTATCGCGTTTTTCTATGAGGAGGAACCGCAGTATTACCAAATGATTTACAAAGCCATTGACCTTTCTGAGATAACAGGCGGAAAGTTTGTGAAATAAAAACGCTTGAGAAAAGACGCTTTTTCCTCGCCTGTCAATGGGGGTGAATATGGCTGACTTAAGGGGGGTGTCCTGAAATGGCTTGACATGACGGGGCGCGAAATATAGCCCCCTCTAAATCCTTAATCAAATAAGTATATTATGGCAAATTACATCAGATTTGACTGGGCCATGAAGCGTTTGCTCCGCAACAAGGCAAATCATGCCGTGTTGGAGGGCTTGATGTGTTCTCTCTTGAATGAGAAATTCACCATCAAACGTTTCTTGGAGAGCGAAGCCAACCAGTATACAGAGAACGACAAGTTTAATCGTGTGGATATTCTCGCTGAGAGCGAGAAAGGCGAACTGACGATTTTCGAAATCCAAAACACGCACGAGCTGAGTTACTTCCACCGCATCCTCTACGGTGTCTCAAAGGTGATAACCGACTATATAGACCTTGGCGACGACTACGACAAGGTGAGGAAGGTCTATTCCATCAACATTGTCTATTTCTCCCTCGGTCAGGCCAAGGATTATGTGTATCATGGCAAAACCGTGTTTAGCGGTTTGCATGAACCACACGACATTTTGAAGTTGTCACGCCGCCAGTGTGAGGTCTTTTTCGGTGATGAAGCCGAAAAAGCAGAGCGCGTGAAACGTGAGGCCGGCGACATATTCCCAGAATATTATCTCCTGTGTGTGGACAACTTCGACAAGTTGGCGGTAAACAATCTCGACGAATGGATTGCTTTCTTGAAAACGGGAGAAATCAACGACGGCGACAAGGCTCCAGGCCTCGCCATAGCCCGCAAATGCCTGGACGTTGACAAACTCTCGGTTGAAGAGCGCAAGGACTATGCCAACCACATGGAAAACTTGCGCTATCAGCGTAGCGTGATTATGACGGGATATGACGATGGTCTGCAAGAAGGCCGCATGAAAGGCCGCGCGGAAGGTCGCGCGGAAGGCCTGCAAGAAGGTCGCATAGAAGGTCGTGCGGAAGGCGAAAATATGCAGAAAATCAAGCTGGCTGAAATGATGCTTGAGGATGGTGAATCTGTTGAAAAGGTGATGCGCTATACTGGCTTCACAAGAGAACAGGTGGAAAGCCTGAAGAAATGACAGTTCATATAGTAATTGTTCAAGCTATTTTTTACCATTACTTAATGGCGAAAGAATAAGATGAGCCGTTTCGGCCATCAGCTATAACAATGCCCAGCAAGCCGTCGGGACGGTTTTGCTGGGCATTGTGTTTTTTATGTAGCTTTGTCGTCTTCGGTTTAGTCGAAATTTTGCGGGGCACAAGTAGGGGTGCGGGAATTGGATGAAATAAGAAACAGGAGGTAGACGCTTTTTGATGGGCGTTTACCTCCTGTTATTTGTATAAAAAACTGACGGCTAAAGGGCTTATTTCTTGTCGGCGCCAGTTTTAACCTTCAATACTTCAACCTTGAAAATCAAGGTGGCGTAGGGTGGGATGGCCTGGTTGCCGCGTTCGCCGTATGCCAAGTTGTAAGGAATGGTGAGTTCGTAGATAGAACCTTCTGGCATCATCTTCAAAGCCTCAGTCCAGCCTTTGATGACTTGGTTGGGGCGGAAGGTGGCAGGCTGGTTGCGCGTGTATGAAGAATCGAAGACAGTGCCGTCGATGAGTTTGCCTTCATAGTGAACCTCAACCTCTGTGGTGTCGGTGGCAACGGCGCCAGTGCCCTGCTTAAGCACTTTATACTGCAAACCGCTGGCTGTGACCTTCACGTCCTTGTTTTTGGCGTTCTTAACGAGATAGGCCGCGTTCTCAGTGCGCATCACCTGCTCTCTGTATTTGAACTGCTTTTCGGCTACCTTCATGGCAGAGTCGGCGCTCATGGCGGCTTTACCCGTCAAACCATCGGAAAGGCCCTTCGTGTAGAGGGCCAAGTCGGTGTAGACAGTGTCCTTAGAGCCTGTTGCGCTTTGGTTGAGGGAAGAAATCACCTGGAGCTTGTTCATCTTGGCGATGCGCAAGCCGGCAGCGTAGGCTTCTTTCTGCTTGATTTCTTCATCGCTCAGCGTGCTGGCTTCCATCATGGCTTTGGCAGCAAATGCGATGTAGGCACTGTCAACGCCTTCGCGCTGAAGGAGGAAAGACTTGAGCGATTCGCTCTGTCCGACGCCCATAGCATAGCTGAAAGTGGCAGCATCCACCGGTGTGAGTTTCTTTTCAACGGCTGCTTTGGCGGCTTTTTTCTTTGGTTTCTTTGCCGTGGCGGTCAGTGTGGTAGCAGCCAGGGCAATCAAGAGGATTGATTTCAGTTTCATGTTTGGAGTGATAAGTTGTGAACCCTTTTCTGGCCTGTGTGTCGGGCTGGGTGGTTCGGATTTTCAACGAAAGTCATGTCGGAGAATCAGTTCCGACATGACTTTCTGTGTTATGTGGCGCAGTGTCTATTGTTAAGTAGGTGTTCAAAATTAGTTTATATTGAATTGTCGTATTATTTTGTTCCTACAGCTGTTTTGAAGAAGGAGCGTAGCGGGCTACGTGACTGATGAAAGACAGTTGTAGGGGCAAAATAATGCGGCAAGGCAATATCATACTGGAGTTCCCCTGCATGGATACTATAAAATAATTTTGAACACCTACTTACTTACTGCTGCGGTGTGTTTTCGATGCTGACAACGGTGAGGGTGAACACCAAGGCAGAGAAAGGTTTGATAGCACCCGTGCTCTGTTCGTTGTAGCCCTGGTTGTAAGGGATGTAGAGTTCCCAAGTAGAACCGACCGGCATGGCCTTCAAGGCAGCGTCGAAGCCAGGGATGGTCTGTCCAACCATCATCTGGATGGTCTGTCCGTCGGGACCCGGATGCTTGGAAGAAGCGTCGAAGACGGTGCCGTCGGCCAAGCGGCCTTCGTAAGTCACGTTAACGATCTGGCCTTCCTTGGCAACTTCGCCAGTGCCAGCCTTTTTAACCACGTAGAGCGTACCTCCAGGAAGTTTCTGTACGCCTGCTTCCTTGGCTTTAGCGGCGATGAAGTCGTCGGAAGCCTTTTTGTCGGCAGCATATCTCTCAGAGAGGGCGGCAGCGCTCATGGTGCGGATGCGAGCCTCGAGGTCGCGTGAAGCAGCCTGCTTGTCGATGAGTTCGCCGTTGATTTTGAGTGCTGTTTTCTTACCGTACATACCATCGTTGAAGCCAGCGACGAAGTCCTTTGTGCTGAGGTGCTTCGTTGAGTCGCCAGCAAACACCATGCCTTCGATTTGCTTGATGTTGGCGCTCATCTGAGCACCTGCCTGCAAACCAGCCAAATAGGCAGCCTTTTTCTTGTCGGTGGCAGCTTCGAGACCTTCGTTGAAGCCCTTCATAAATTCCTTGATATAGGTGGAATCGCTACCAGTGCGTGGGTCGGCGAGATACATTTTTAACTGTTCTTCATCAACCGAGTTGGCCATACCGAGTTCGTAGCTCAAAGTGTCGGCGCTGGTTTTCAACCCTGGTTTCGGAGCACCATTGTTGCAGGCGCTCATCATTGTCATGGCGGCAACGACTGTTGCCATGAAAATCTTTTTCATATTCTATGTTTTTTATATTCTTGTGATTGGGCGAGGAGAACAAACAGCAGGGTGTGTCTCTCCCGCGGTTAAAGCCCTTTTGCTGGAAAGCGTCCTTTTAAAGGAAGGGGCCTCTTGATTAAAGCACTTTGATGAGTTCCACATCAAATACGAGTGCGGCATAGGGCGGAATGCTCTGTCCGGCACCGCGTTCGCCGTAGGCCAGGTTGTAAGGGATGAAGAAACGATATTTTGCACCTTCACCCATGAGCTGAACGCCTTCTGTCCATCCGGCAATCACGCCGTTGAGCGGGAAAGTGGCAGGTTCGCCGCGGCGGTAAGAAGAGTCGAAGACAGTGCCGTCGATGAGCGTGCCTTCGTAGTGACACTGCACGTTGTCGGTTGCTCCTGGTTTGCGTCCTTCACCTTCGCGAAGAACGGTGTATTGCAGTCCGCTTGGCAAAACAACGACGTTGTCCTTCTTGGCATTCTCTTCCAGGAACTTCTCGCCGGCAGCACGCAAGGCCTTGCCCTGTTCTTCCTGTTGCTGCTGGATGAAGGTGCTGACGATTTGTTGAGCCTCAGCATCGTTGATGTTGGTGTTCTTGCCTTCGAGAACGTCTGACACGGCGGCTGCAAAGTCTGCTGCGTTGAGGCTGGTCACGTTCATGCTTTTCAAGTTATGGCCGATGACCATACCGAGCGCGTAGCTTAGTTTCTCCATGATTTGTATGTATGATTATTAGTATATTATTTTTCTGTGCCACAAAATTACAACAAATATTTAAGGCGTGTTCTATAGATATGATAAAAAATGCTGAAAGCAGGCTGCCCTTGGGTGGCGGTAGGTGGGGAAACTGCCCTTTCTAAGCGGAGAAACTGCCCTTTAAGCATGTACGGACAGTTAAAAAGGGCCTGTCCGACAGTGCGGACAGGCCCTTTGGTGGGGTGCAGAGGCGTTATGCCTTCTTTTCTTTTTCCTTTATCAACTATTCCTTCATCGAGGCGGGGAGCATGGTCACCGTGATGCAGTTTTTCTTTCCGAGGATGACTTCCTTGGCGAACTTCTGGATTTCGGCAGAAGTGAGGGTCTTGTAGGCTTCTTCGTAGCCCTCAACATCGTTGTTGCTCCAGCGGATATAGTTGGTGATATTGCCTTCCCAGTAGGCGTTTTCCTTCTGGTTGTCGGCAAACGTCTTGAGTTCGTATTTCACGACCTTTTCGATTTCCTCAGCCGTCACGCCCTTCTCAGCGATGTCGTTGATGCCCTGGTCCATGAGCAAGAGGGCAGAATCCATCTGTGCTGGTTTCACGGGGCAGAACACTTGGACGGCGTATTCGTCGCGCAAATCGTGTGAGACGCTGGCAGCTGCGCCAACGCTGTAGGCGAGGCCGCCCTCTTCGCGGATGCTCTTGAGATAGCGCTGCGTCAGAATCTGTCCCAAGGCGTTGGCAACGGCAGCCGTTTTCAGAGAATAAGGCGTTTCGCCCATGTAGAAGCGTGCGATGGTGGCTTTTGGCGTTTCCATGGCGCGTACAAAGCGGTTGTTGATGATGCCTTTTGCCGGACGGATGTTGAGGTCGGTGATGCTCTCGCGCTTCTTGACAGCCTTCAAAGGAGCGATGTACTGTTCTACGTAAGAGCGAAGCGTGTCGACATTGAAATTGCCGGTGAAGACAAAGTCGAAGTCGCCAGCAGCATTGAAGCGCTCGCTATAGATGCGGCGGAGTTCATCGTAGTTCACGTTGTCGAGGTCGGCCACGTGGAGGTTTGTTTGACGTGCATTGTGGTCGTAGAGCGTGGCGAAGATAGAGTCGCGGAATGCCGTTTCAGGCACTTTCTCCTGGTTGGCCAACGTGGTGCGGAGCGCCGTCATGAGGCTGTTGTAAGCATCAGGGTCGTTTGCCGGCGTCTGGAAGCGGAGGTAAATCAGTTCAAAGAGCGTGCGGAGGTCCTTCGGCGTAGAAGAACCGCTGAGGCCTTCAGAGTAGGCACTGAGCGAAGCGTTGACAGAAGCCTGCTTTCCGGCGAGCTTCTTCTGCAATTCGGTGGCGTTGAAGTTGCCGAGACCTGTGCTCTGGAATACCATATTGAAGAGCTTTGAGTTGGCGATGTCCTTGTCAGCAAGTTTGTTGCTGCCGCCCCAGCTGAAAGCCTTGACGTTGACTTCCGACTCGTTGAAATCCGTCTGGCGGTAGAATACGCGTGCGCCGTTTTTCAGCGTCCAGCACTTATAGCCAAAGAGACTTTCTTCTTCCTTTTTGATTTTTCCCTTCTTTGGGAGAACCGGTACGAGCGGCTCCTGCTTAACGTTGTCAACATAAGCCTCCAACTTGGCTTCCTTGGCCGCTTTCACGGCAGCCTTGAAGTCGTCGGTTGTTGGCACGCTGATGCCCTCTTTGTCGGGATACATGGCGAGGAACACAAAGTTGGAATCCGTTGAGGCCACAAATTCCTTGAGCGTGGCAGAGAACGATTCGGCTGGGAGTTGCTGTTGGAGCATCTTATAGAGGTTGAACTCCGTTTCGATGTCGCAGGCCGGCATGTTTTCGAGGAAATTGCGCACGTATTTAGGAACGTAGTAGCTGTTCTGCTGCTTGTTGCGGTTGTTGTAGGCCGCTTCGGCGGCAGAGTAGATTTCCTCTTTGGCGCGTTGAATTTCCGTGCCAGTCAGTCCGAACTGCGCGGCGCGTTCCAGTTCCTCCATTGCCGTTTGTACAGCCTTCACGTCCTGTCCTGGTTTCGGCAGTACGATGAGCGAAAATGCCCCCATCGTTTTGCTCACGATGTAGTTGCCGTTTTCAACCATTGCTGTTGCAAACGGACAGTCGGCCTTTTGCGTGAGTTCAGCCAGACGTGCGTTGACAACGCTGGCAATGACACTTGAGATATAGTCGTAGCCGAGGCGGGCCATAGTGTTGTTGAGCTCCGTCGGGATGGCGTCGTGCTTAAACATGATGTTGACAACAGCCGTGCTCTGCTCCTTGTCTTTGTCAACGACATAGATGGCCTGCGGCGTGTTGGGCACAGGATAGTGCTCATATTTCGCTGCATTCTCCGGCATCTTGATGGGCGAGAAGAGTTTCTTGATTTTCTCCACGACTTCATCGGCGTCGATGTCGCCCACGATGATGATGCCCTGAAGGTCTGGGCGGTACCACTTCTCATAGTAGTCGCGCAGTTCCTGCGGTTTGAAGTTGTCAACCACTTCCATCGTTCCGATAGGGAAGCGGTAGGCATAGCGAGAGCCTGGATAGAGCGTCGGCAGGTTGCGTTCGAAGATGCGCATTGAGGCCGAAGAGCTGAGGCGCCATTCTTCGTGAATCACGCCGCGTTCCTTGTCGATTTCAGACGGGGCGAGCGTCAGACCGTCGGCCCAGTCGCGCAAGATGAGCAGGCAAGAGTCGACGTTGCTCGGCGTGACAGGCACATTGTCGATATTGTAGACCGTTTCGTCGGTCGACGTATAGGCGTTGAGGTCCTGTCCGAACATCACGCCGATGTTCTCGCAATATTTCGTCAGCGTGTTGCCGGGGAAATGGTCCGTTCCGTTGAAGCACATGTGCTCCAAAAAGTGTGCCAGGCCGCGCTGGTTGTCTTCTTCCTGCACCGAGCCCACTTTCTGGGCGATGTAGAAATTGGCACGGTTGGCTGGTAAGGCATTGTGGCGTACATAGTACGTCAGGCCGTTAGGCAGTTTGCCGATGCGCACAGCGGTGTCGGCAGGCAACTGCGGCACGCTCATTTGCGCGGCTGCTGGCATCGTGACGAGCGCCACGAGGCACAGCAGGAGAAATTTGAACTTTTTCATTATATAGTTGGTTGTTAATGCGAGGGAAATGCGTAGCTCCCCTCATGTTGTCTTTTCATTGGGCAGGCGGGCCAGGAAGCAGGCATGACCTGTTTGGGAGTTTTAGTCTTTCTTGTTGAAGAAGTCCTGCGGGTTTATCTTCGAGATATTGTCGCGCATGGCCGTGTCGCCTTTGAGGTTTTCAAGGCGGTAATAGTCCATGAAGCCCATGTGTCCTTCTTTCAGTGCCTGTGCCAATGCCTTTGGCACTTCCGCTTCGGCCTGAATCACTTCAGCGCGTGCTTCCTGGGCGCGTGCTTTCATTTCCTGCTCCAAGGCCACCGCCATAGCGCGGCGTTCCTCAGCCTTGGCCTGTGCGATATTTTTGTCGGCGTTGGCCTGGTCCATCTGGAGCGTTGCGCCGATGTTCTTGCCCACGTCGATGTCGGCAATGTCGATGGAGAGAATTTCGTAGGCCGTGCCAGCGTCAAGTCCCTTGCGCAACACGAGTTTGCTGATGCTGTCGGGGTTTTCGAGCACTTCCTCGTGTGACTCGGCCGAACCGATGCTCGACACGATGCCTTCGCCAACGCGTGCCAGAATGGTGTCTTCTCCAGCGCCGCCCACCAATTGGTGGATGTTGGCGCGTACCGTCACACGGGCCTTGGCGATGAGCTGGATGCCGTTTTTGGCCACGGCGGCCACGGGCGGCGTGTCAATCACTTTGGGGTTGACAGACGTCTGGACGGCTTCAAACACGTCGCGTCCCGCCAGGTCAATGGCAGTGGCCTTTTCAAAAGAGAGGTCGATATTGGCTTTCGAGGCCGAGACAAGGGCGTGTACCACGCGTTGCACGTGTCCGCCAGTCATGTAATGCGCTTCGAGATTGTCGCGTGTGATGGAGCTGAGTCCGGCTTTGTGGGCTTCGATGAGGCTCGGCACGATGACGCTGGGCGGCACATTACGGATGCGCATCAGAAACAGTTGTATCAGTGAAATCCTGACGCCAGAAACTTTGGCCGACAGCCAGAGGAAGAACGGCACGTAGTGGAAAAACACGGTGAGCACCACGATGACGCCGATGGCGATGATTACGGGGAAAAAAGCTAG
>ERZ1023858.47-NODE-47-length-21399-cov-12.685392_pt1 | contig 21399 bp, 19 predicted proteins | sample MGYA00380387_ERZ1023858 | MGnify/ENA primary metagenome ERZ1023858 (study PRJEB33179, sample SAMN07449010) | human gut metagenome | biome: Human-gut; feature: Human associated habitat; material: Faeces | host: Homo sapiens | place: India: Bhopal | collected...
TATTGAAATTAATTATTTATAGAGGCTTACATAGTTTTGCAAAAGTTGTATTCTTTTACAGAAAGAAATGATTTTCTTATTAATCTTAACCCCAATAAAGATTTACCTTTTGCAAAGAATAAAGAGGAACAAAAACAGATAAAGGCAAGATTTTCGGAAGATTTAACTATTGTAAGGTTAGGCTTGGCTGACGAAGGACAAGAATTGTTTAAGCGGATAAAAGCGAAGAAGTCTGAATTGAAAAGATGTCAAGCTCTCTATCTATTATTCTTTGTTCATTTTTCTTCTACCATAGGTCACTATTGCCGCCATTTATATAATATCATGAAATATATGAATCAGGCTCAAATGGATGTTATAGTAATGATACGAAATACGTTCGAGAATGGTGAGCTAGAAGAGAAAATAAAAGATGTGGAAACACGATTCAAAAGATATGCTGCATTTTTGCAGTCAAGTTTGTCTTCTTCTGAAATGTCTATTCTGTTTTACAATGCTCTTATATATGATAAGGCAAGAAAGCTCTATATACAATATAACTTGTTGGAGAACTTGCAAGATATTTATCTGATAAAACCAGAACACAAAGATTTGATTCCTGGTTTTAAGTGTAAATCTCCAGATAAGATGATAGAGGATTATTTGTCAGTGGAGGAATAACTTTATAATAAATGTTGAAAAAATGAAAACAGAAATAAAAAGAAGACTTTATGAGGTAGTCAAACAGATTGATGATGTCCTCAGATACAATCATGATGTTCTGAATTTGATTTCCTCAATTTGGGATGTATATCAAAAACCTTCAACTGGCGAGGATCATCGGTACAGTGTGTTGGGCGAAGAAATAGACAAACATTATTTCATGAATGATGATTGGACACAGGACAAGCTGTATCTATCTGTTTTGCATATTCTTGACGATGATGAGCGTTTACAGAGATTTGTTGAGGGCATGGTTAATGTCGCTCAACTGGGTGAGGGGAACGATACTATCAAGGAAATCAATCAAGTTTTAGAAGAGGATGGACTTATCATTAGCAGAAATGGATATAGTTGGGAAATAAAGGCTATCGACCCTGATGAAAGATATGAACAGGATGAAAGTCTGCCATTTGTAAGATGTAAGTCCACGATTACGGATTGTGTGTATTTTATAGAAAAAGACATAGAGCTGCCAACAGATGATAAATGCTTTGTTGTTACATTTAATGATCAGTGGAACGATTATTTCAAATATTATACTTGGTTTCGACTTTATATTAAAGATGGGGAACACTTGACTTCCATAGGAAGTCTTAAAATCATGAGCCTTTCCAATGCAAATACTGGTAAGGTTTTGCAAGAAAGATTTCTTCAACTTGGTACTGATTTTTGCTCACTTGGCAGCAATGTCGGGTACTATGCAAAGATGAAAGAGTTATTTGGCGATAAGGCTTATATCTATCTCGGCGAATTGAGAGATGCTGCTTTATATGGTGGAATCCGAGATAGGTTTGAGGACAAGGATGCTTTTAAGTGTTCTTTGATTAGATATAATGATGCGGAGAGGGCTTTGAGAATGGGAAGGTACTATACCTTTGACAGAGACATCAATACAGCTTTCTCTTTTAGCTATCATTATGAGCCAGCATATGACAAGGAACATCTGATGTCTGTTGACATTGATTTTGGCTTTCAGTATGAATGTGAGCCTTATCACCGTATGATAGGCCTGATTGGTGAAAATGGTGTCGGGAAATCAACTTTGCTAAATAACATGGTAGAAACTTTTATTGGCAAGGACAAAAGCTCGTTTGTTGGATTGCCTCCTGTGATAAGTAAGGTTATAGCTATCTCGTATTCTCCTTTTGACAAGTTCCCTCCAAAGCATGAAGACAACACGATAGAATATCACTATTGTGGCTTATTGAAAAGCTCGACGGAATTGTTCTCACAAAAAGAGCAAATTGATTCTTTTAAGAGAAATCTAGAAATGATAGCAAAAAGGGGCACTTCTGACCAATTGAAAAAGAAATGGTTAAGGATTATGTCGGCTGTGGTAGATGAGCATATTGTTTCTAGTTTTTTTGACGAAGAAGAAAAATTGAATGATGTGTGCATCAATGAATTCTGCAAAAACATGAGCTCGGGGGAGTCCATTTACGTATATTCCCTAACAGAGATAATGGCAAATATCCGATTGGATACCTTGCTGTTGTTTGATGAACCAGAGCAACATCTTCATCCACATGGAATTACGACCCTTATGAGAGCTATATATGATGTGTTGGAACAATTTGAATCTTATGCTATTATTGCTACTCATTCGCCACTGGTAATTAGGGAGATGCTTTCAGATAATGTTTATACTTTTGAGAGAAATGAAGATTTCCTCTCTGTGGCAAAAATAGGCATAGAATGTTTTGGAGAAGATGTGTCGGTGTTGAGTGATGTCGTATTCAAGAACATGGAAGACCAAAAGAAATTTGAACGTTTTATTGAAGATGTTGCAGATCATAATAATTACGATTATGATGCCATTGTCAGGGAAATAAAAGGCAAGCGTAATAATTTAGGAATGGGAGTCAGATTGTTGATTCTCTCCGTGATCGATCGGAATAGCCAGCATTATGAGAAAGCTTAGACATATAGATGAGGAGGAAATTTCTTTTATCAACAGGGTGATTGATTCCACCAAAAAGAGAAAGGCTGATGAGGGCTTACCAGAAAGCCAAACTTATAAGGGGCGATGCAAGGCTGTCATGACCAATCATGAGGAATACATCAGAAACTATGATAAGGCTTTTGAAAGCAATAAACTTGAGGCTTTGGAGAATACTCATCCTGTACTGTCCCCTGATACTCAACTGGAACTCAAAGATTTATATTCGTATTCTCGTAAAGTTATTGTGAATTTACGAGAAAGTGTCTTGACGGAAGATGGCTACAAAATTAGCTTTTGTCCTTTGTGCGAAATCAATTTGGCAAATACTATGGATCATTTCATTCCACAAACTGGTTATCCTTTGTTTGCTGTTCATCCGAGAAATTTGATTCCTTCATGTGATTTGTGCAATGGACATAAGTCAGATACAATAACAGATGGAACTGGTAAACGTAAATTCTGGAATGCTTACTTGGACACGCCTCCAGAAGAGGAATATTTATTTGGTGATGTCATTGAAAGAGAAGGATTGCCATGGGTGAAGTTTCGCATTGAACAGGGAAAAATTGATGACGAGACCTTTCGGTTGCTACAAAATACGATGAATCCGGATGGACAGAAAATGTTTTCTGTCTATGAAAATGCTGAGGGAAAATTTATTTATGACTTGCTGAAACATTGTATTGGACAGTTTCAAAGATACTGTGGTACATTATCTTTTGATGAGTGCATTAAGTCTATAAAAAATGATATAAAAAACAACTTCACTCTAAACAATTGTGAAGATGTGGTTAAGTTGACATTGATAGAGTCACCGATTTTTCTGAAACGTGTGGAAGAAGAATTGAATGAGCGGAATATTCCTTATAAAAAATAACACGAATGATATCAATTTTAGTTTCTAAGATTATATCAATGGAATCCTTTACCGTTAATCAGATATTCGAGAATAAGGGAAAGGCATATACCTATCTCACCCCAGTGTCTTATTTGACAGCTCTCGACAACAAGGGGTTGTTCATATGGAAGGATGGCATCTTTGCAGATGGTGGTTTGTTGGTGTAAGCCATTAAGTTGGTGTATGGCAAGTAAGTGACTCGCCGAAGTTTTGATATGGCCTCTATGACTCCAGAGATTTTTGCTTACGCTGCCGAGCATGGGAAGACCGTCTATATCGTGGCTTCTAAGCAGGAAGAGGTGGAGGAGGCCGTGATTCAAGCCAAAGGACAATGAGGATTTCATGTATCAACTTCGATTGTTGGCATAAGAAATCCATTCCACAGATATTAGTAAAGAATCGTCCTGATGCGGCGTATGCCATCGCAAAGGTGATCATAGCGCTCAAACAGTACCGTTTGTATCACTCGGTGAAAGTTAGCGAAGCATAAACCTATGTTTTTTCAATTTAAATCTTTCTATGTAGGTTCTGGTGATTGTATTACCTTGTTGTTAAAGAATGACGACAAGGAAATACATATCATGGTAGATTGTGGCCTCTATACTCAAGAAGTTAATGACTATATCGTGAATGATTTTCATAGTTATATTGACTATCTGATCGTTACACATATAGATAATGATCATATCAATGGTTTGATAGAGATGCTTAAAACCAAGCCTAATCTAACCATCAATCATATCTTTTATAATTGCCATCAGCGGACATCTGATGATTTGCAAGAATGGGATGAGAAGATGGTGGAGAATATGAAGCGAGTTTACGGTCATTTACCTGTCGTGGTGGATATGCTGGAGCAGAAGATAAATGCTGAAACTTCTATGTCTCTTGCAGAATTGATATTAGAAAACGAAAATTGGAAAAGGGCATGGAGAAGAGAGTATATCACTGAAAATTCTTTGGCTATTGATTTGGAAAATGATATGGGAAGGTTCATCTTTCTTTCCCCAGCCGAGAAAGCTTTGGATGACTTGGATCAGAAATATAGATTGCTATTTTGGAAAACATTATACAAGCAGAAAAAAGAAGATTATAAAAAGGAGGAAACCATATACGAATCATTGATGCGTATAATGGAGCAAGAAGATAATGAAGGACTAGATGAGGAGCCTGTATCTTCTAAGGTTCTTGATGAGAATGCCTTGAAGTTTTATGCGGATGAAAAAATGAAGGGATTATCTCCGGCAAATGAAGCCTCTATTGCATTTATATGGGAGCATGAAGGACATAGGATCTTGTTTATGGGAGATGCTAATCCTGACCAGGTAGTGAAAAAAATCGGGGATGTTTATAAAGATACCCCAAAGCCTGTATTGTTTGATGCCATCAAAATATCGCATCATGGAAGTGCGCATAGTACATCTAACGAATTGGTAAGTATTGCTGATAGCGAATGTTATTTTGTAACAGGAGGTGCAAATGCCAGACCAAGTTACCAAGCCTTGTCTCGTATTATCATTGCTCCACTTCCTGAAGAATTATCACATCGGGAAATCAGATACAATAGAGAAAATGATATATTGAAGTCGCTTGCCAGTAACGAATCTTTGAAAGATAAGCTACATTATTCAATAACAGCTAATGCAAATGAGTATGAAGTATCCTATTGATATACGAAAGGCTATTTATGCTTCTGTTGTTCCTGTAAGATGTGACAATGAAAGAGGAACAGCTTTCTTTATTGCTCCGGATACATTGGTTACGGCTCGACATATTGTTGCGCAAAATGTAGTAAATAGTGTCCCCGTTATTATCTCTACTGATAAACAGGTGCTTTGTGATGTGGAGTATATTGCGGAAGAAGGTGTCAATGTGGATGTTGTGTTGCTAAGATGCAAGGATTATCAGCAAGAGGATTACTTAAAGTTGCTGGCTGCGGAGTTTAATGAGGACAGACAGCTTACCATAGTTGGTTATCCGAAGGAGTTTGGCAACTGTTCCGATATCATTAGCATGGAGGTGCAGGACAGATTCGGTAACAGAAAGGAAGACTATGATACAACTGTCGTAAGAACTGATTCTCTGGCTTTCACTTCTTATAAAGGATTCTCTGGGTCTCCTGTCCTCAATGAAAAAGGGTCAGTGATAGGAATAACTGTCAACCAGCTTGGCGGCAGTTTGGGGTATGCTTCTATCAAAAGCCTTGCTACCCGATTTGAAAACCACAATGTGGTTGTTTCCAAGAATTGGCAAAGTGAGGACTTTTCGCCTTGTGGTAGAGGTACAAGCCAAAGGCAAGTGGAAAAGGCTGTTGGATATGCTGCATTGAGATATAATAGAAATCTGCATGTAAGTAATGCTAAATTGGACGAAGCATTGGATTTGTTTGCTTTTAGGCCATCAATGACCAATGTAGAGAAAGAACTGAAGCAAATAGAGTCAGATGCCTTAACTTATCACTTTGATTTTAGTGATATCTTACAAGGGTATCCAAGAGGATATTACGAAGACCTGTTGGAAAAGCTGTATGACTGGAAAAATGAACATGAAGAAAAAGAATTTACTTCGTTCACTCTAAAATTCTTTCAAGACTCTTTTTCAAAACTTCCAACACTTATTGAGCAGTGGAAGAGGAGTAAAAATCAGATGGTTCTTTTTCGAGGAAAGGCGGGAATGGGAAAGACACATTATGTGTGTGCCACAGCAGAAAGGCTCTGCAAAGAGATGAATGTTTATCTGATGTTTGGTAGTGGATTTTCTGAAGATCAAGATTTCGAAACCCAATTATATAGCATGATGGGCATTGGTGAGAATGCTCTTCAAAAGCTCAACGACAAGATGATAGAAGAGGATTCCAACGCTCTTATTATTATAGATGCATTGAATGAGGGTGCTACGGAGAACTTTTGGAACGTGGCGATGAAGAGAATGGAAACCTTGCTCAAACAGAATGACAGGCTCAAACTGCTGATTACCTATCGTGAAGACGAAGAATTCGATTTGAGTATTCCGTGCAACATAATAGAACTCTGTGGGTTTGAAAATAATACGCAAGAAGCTATACAAAAGTATTTTGCTCATTATCAGATAGACGATACTGATGGTAATATTCAAAAGAGATATTTTGCGGAATTTAGCGAGCCTCTGTTTCTTACCATGTTTTGTGTTGTTGCAAGTCATAATTTGCGATATATGATGAATGACTTCACTTATTCTGACCTTTTCCATCTATATATCAAATACCGTAATGACATCGTTTCAAAAAGCGTGGATGAAGACTCTCATCGTAATGTGACGGAAAAGGCTCTCTTGAAATTTGCCAACTATTCGTTGTATTACAACAAATGTAAAGATATACCGCGGAAGAAAGCAAGGCATTATGCAGACCAGATTTGCAGGAACAGGTTGTGGTCAAACAATCTGTTGAATTGGATGCTGAAGGAAAATCTGATGCTATCAACAGGGCGAAACGGAGAAACACTTATGTTCGGGTATCAGAAAATGGGAGATTTCTTGATGGCAGATATATTTGTGCATAATAAAATGACTGATGCAGCCAAAGTAGATTTTATACTTGAGAAAGGTACGCATAGGGAGTATGCAAGCTATCGCCGTTTCATCATTGCTTTGTTATCTGAATGGGAACTTACTCCTCAATTATTGGAACGGAAAGAATCGAAAAAAATGTATCGTTCTATAGTTGACAGTTTACTACACCATGGTAAAAATAATCAAGCTATCTTTGAATGGATGCAGAAAAACAACATCTTCAGCGTTGAAATACTGCATAATTTTCTGCAAGACTTAACGTTGGATGTCTTTATGTCAGCCCATCATGTACTAAAAAAGGCTGATATGGTCTATCGGGACTTGGCTTGGTCAACAATGGTAAATCAGGAGTATTCGCATCGGTTGGATGCCCAAAGGTTTGCAGATTTCATTGACATAATTCCACGTGAAGATACAGATGAAGGATGGAGTAAGATTGTTATTTTGCTTTGTTGGATGTGTACCTCTCCTCATCCGTATGTAAGGGGAGTTGTTATGAGAAAGTTGGTTGAAATTTTCAGCAATAAACCGCAAATGGCTCTTTTCGCACTAAACGAATTCTTTGATTGCAATGATCCATACGTTGTACAAGTCATCACATGTGCCATCTATGGATACTTGCTTAGGAAACGTGATGCAACCGAAGCTGCTAAGATTGCTGATTTGATTTTGCGGTTCTTTTACCAAGACCATAAAGCACCTGAAGATATATTGGTGCGCCAATGGACAATGCTGACTTTGGCTTTAGCCGATGAGCTGAATGGAACAAATGCTTTTTTTGGAGCAATTCAACCACCTTTTGCTTCAGAAAATCCTTATGATTTGGTTGTTGATAAAGCAGAAAGCATAACTAAAAAGTATTTTGGTGAAAATGAAGGTTCCTGGAAAATGTATGAGACGCTTTATGGATTTTCTGATTTTCGAAGATATATCATAGGAACAAATAGTCGTGCACACAGTGATGTTTTTTTGAAAAAAGAAGGTGCTCACGTTAAGACTCTGCTACTTGCAGATGTTATATTGATGGTTGCCAATATAGCCAAGCATGATTTCCGCTGGAATGATGACTTAGGTAAATTGGATGACAATGTTTATTCCGAAGGAAGGTACAATAACCTGACAGAGCGTTTTGGAAAGAAATATCTTTGGCTGGCTTTGTACAAGGCTGATGCATTATTGAGCGACCATTTCAAGGTTGCAGATGGTTGTAACTATTTGTATTCTCCGACAGAAAACGACATAGAGCCAACTCCTTATCCATGGCATACAAGAGAATATTCAAGGATAGATCCTACTATTTTGAATGCTTCTGATGCGCAGGCTTACACTTCGTTTCAAGTAGACGAGCTGGAGGATGTACAGTCAGAAACGAATGAGCAATGGATGTCGAAAGAACATCAAATTCCAAAACCGAGATTAATGTTGAAAGATACTGATGGCTCTGAATGGATAGTGTTGACGTGCTATGATGGTTATAGGCTTGATGCAGAAGAAGACACAGTAAAGGATTTGTTTTTGTTCTCTAATGCAGCTTTTATCAAGTATAAGGAACTTGAGATTTTTTGGAGATGGGCTGCTATGCAGAATTTCTATGGACGATGGATGCCTGAACGCAGGAATGGTAGCATAGATTATCTTTGGAACGAATACCCTTGGGCTGAAACTTATAAGCGAACTCTTCGTGATGTTGATGATTGGGAAAATCCTGGTAAAGGAGCAACCTTTAAAATCAATCTTTCATACGAAGCCCAATTACAGGAAGAATGGATTGGGTTGGATGAAACGGAAATGTATTTGAAAGAAGTAAGTATGCCGAATCACCTTGTAATGGAAGCTTTAAACTTATATACCGCAGAGCGTGGTGTTATCAGAGCTAAAAGTGATAATACAATTGTGGCAAGGAACTTTTCTATCGGCAAAATGAATGGATTGGCCATGAAAAAGGATTATTTGGATCAATATCTTACAAATAATAACCTTGCTTTAGTCTTCTATTCGCTTGGTGAGAAATATATCATTCAGAAAGGAACTTATCAAAGCATGGGACAAAGATATGATTTATCAGGAGCGTACTGCTACCATGATAACTCTTTTGATGAGATACAGCCTATGCATATCAGTAATACTTTATAGAAAAATGAAAGTACTATTAATCGACGTATATAATTATAATAAAGGTGGTGCGGAAACGGTTTGCTTCAATACTGGCAAACTGTTGGAGGAGCATGGCCACCAAGTGGCTGAGAAACGTGAAGATTAACACCGAGAAGGACATCTTTGATTCTCAAAATATAAATTTACATGACTATCTACGTACTTCCTGCTAAATAGCCTTTGCCCCATGCGCATAACAGGTAAGTATGAAATATGCAGGTTAGATAAATGCTTATGCAAACACTTTCCAAAGAAATTGAAAAAAGGATAGAGGATATAGTTTCTGTCCGTTTTTATAATCAGATAACTCCATACGATGTTATTAGGTGGCTATTTAACTTTGAGGATGAAGATGTCGAATTGGCTGTCCAATTGTTGGAGCATGTGATTTTTTTGCGTGATGATGATGTAAAGGGGCGGCTTTATGAGCAAATCTCTAAGTTGCCTAGAGATAGGAAAAAACATATAGTTCCTCTTGGTAAACCTGGGAAAAGTGGCGCTGCCATTTCATACTGGATTCATGGATTGATGAAACGAAATGAATTGCGGGAAATGGCATTTCATTCAAGCATTGAGGACTTTATTTCTTATAGGAACTCTCAGGAATGGAAGACTCAGAAAGATATTGTTGTTTATGTGGATGATTTCATAGGTAGTGGTGGGTCAGTAGTAACAGCATTATCTCTTGAAGAAAAAATAGTGCGTCCAGAGGTGTTGAGTGATGCAAGTTCTGGGAGGCTTTATGTTATTGCTGCAATTGTGATGGATAATGGCTATTCTAAGATTTCTCAAGATATATCTGGGGCTATTATCTTAGGAGACTTGCATTGTAAAGGATTTGATCCTCACAAAAAGGTCTTTGGGAGTTATTTCAAGACTAAGGCAGTTCGCGAAATGTGCTATAAGTACGGAAAACAATTATTTAAAGATTTCCCTCTAGGTTTTGAAAACACTCAAAGTCTGGTGTTGATGCAGCATTCGTCGCCTAACAATACGGTTCCAGTATTATGGTCTAATAACCAATATCAAGGTAGAAATTGGATTCCTTTGGTGCCTCGAAATAATCTCCTGAAAATAAAACGGGCTTATACTGATAGGACTTCTGTTTACAGATGGTTGTCGTTTCTGAAGAAAATCTTTGTTGGTGGAAGTGAATACGTAGATTTCAGATTGTTGTTTACAAAGAGTAATTTCAATCTTGTCTTTATCTTGATATGTTTGATCAGGAGAAAAAGCGAAGCTTTCATTTACAATACCATGGGTATTTCATTAGTGGAAATGGATCGTCTATGGCAAGAAGGGATTGATAAGAAAATATGGGATAGTAAGCACAAGCCAACTTCATTGGCGTTGAAGGAATATAAAGAGGCAATAAAAAGATATAAGCTATTGAGAGATGAAGGGATGCAAGAATTTCGGATTTTGGATGAAAAAGATAATATTTACATACCGGAGACTTTCAGGGGCGTGAAGTAAAATTATTAGCTGAATATGGGATTAGCATATTCGTATGTCTTTTGGACATGCTTGATTTAAAATATTATTATACTAAGTATATCGAACATAAGTTCGATATGCTCACTCACGTGAGCAACTAACGTAATAATTTTATGGAACAAACTTGGGAGTCTCTTTTTTCAGAACAAGCTAAGATTGAAGGGCATTCACAGCAATATATATCAGAATGTTTGGCCTATGCAGGAATCTTGCAAAGCCATAATGTTCCTGTTATTTTTGATAAGTGGCATTTTTTCTCATTCTTTCCTGATACCAAGAAGGAGAGAATGGAAATGTTTTTGTTGAATCTTGGTTGTTATAAGAATTATAGTATAAGGAAGAAAACTGGTGGCGTTAGAATGATAAGTGCTCCTTATTCAGACTTGAAGAGGGTACAGAGGTGGGTTTACGAGAATATTCTTCTTAAAGACTTGTCTTCCGTTTCTCCTTGTGCTGAAGGTTTTATGCCTAAGGACAAAGATGACATTAGAAATATTGTCACCAATGCTAGGAGGCATGCCAGAAGTAAATGGCTGATAAATGTTGATATACAGAATTTCTTTGATTCGATAAAATATGATTCGGTATGGGAGTATTTTTCTAAATTGGGCTATGAGGAAGAAGTGGTAGATGTTCTTTCTAAAATCTGCACATACCAATTTAGGCTTCCTCAAGGTGCACCGACGAGTCCGATGCTTTCCAATTTGATTGTCCGATCCATGGATGATGCTTTCGTAGAACTTGCCGATAAGTGTAATTGTATTTATAGTAGATATGCTGATGATATAACCCTTTCTGGAAATTCAGATAGTATTATGCCTAGTATGCGTGATATCTATCAAATAGTTTATGCTCATCATTTTCGTCCAAACAAGAAGAAAACGAAAATAAGTTTCTCATGTGATAGGCAGATGGTTACCGGATTGACTATTACTGATGGAGTGCATGTTCCGAAAAAATATCGCAAGGATGTTTGGAAGGAACTATATTGTTGCAAAAAGTTTGGTGTAGTTAATCATATAGCTTATAGGCACCCAGATCAGGGCATGTTTAGATATTGGCTTTTGGGAAGAATCATGTTTATAAAATCTGTAGAGCCCGAGTGTGGAGAGAAAATGCTTCAGGAATTTAATTCGATTAATTGGGGAATATAATGTGTTTTTCGAATGTTTGTTGGAGTGTTCTGAGATTTATTATCGCGTAATGCTCACGTTTATTTCTGATATTGAACGTAAAAAGTTATTAAATCAATGGATGGGTATCTCTATGGACATAGAAGATATATCCAAAAAGCCTCTAACCAAATTCTGTCAAGATATACTGAAACAGGCAAGGATGGAATATGGCAGAGAAAAGAAAAACTAGGAGAAAAATATGAAGTCGAATATTATTTTTGCACTATTTACGGCATTTGTAGTAATAGCTATTGCTATTGGCTTTTACATGCAATGGAATCCTATAATAGTAGCTATATTGTTGGGAGTGTTTTTTGTGGGTACCATTTGCTATTTGATTGGCATTTGTCGACATTTAATCATGCCAAGTGTTAATTTCTGGAAGGAGAAAATACATAAAGCCTATCGAAAATACATTCGCAGAATAGCTGTCAATTGTAGTCGTAAAGTCAACCGATGGAAATTAGAAGATACGGGGGAAAACCACATATCCTTATTGTCTCCTATAGACGATTTCAAGAGACATAAAGAATATATTATCCGTCTAAAAAATGCGATAGACCAACCAAATGTATTCAATATAGCTTTGACTGGCTCTTATGGAGCAGGCAAGAGTTCTATACTTAAAACTTTCAAAGCATATTACCCGGAATATCATTATGTGAATGTGTCGCTTGCGTCTTTTGTTGAGGTTAATATGTCTGAAAGTGATAGTACACCAAAGAGTAAAGAAGACAGCTTTGAGGAACAGTTGGAATATAGTATATTGCAACAACTTTTCTACCATGTAAAAGCTACAAATATACCAGAATCAAGATTCGGACGTATAGAAAGGACATCAAGCAAGAAACGGATTTTGAATTCCGTAAGCATATTGTTGTTTGTTGTAGCAAACTTATTTCTGTTTTGTCAGGAACAGGTGACCAAGTACTTCTTGATTCCAACAGAAGTCTTGAAATCTTCATTTTTATTTGGGATAAGTATATGTGTATTCATTATTGGTATATGGGTTGTTTTGTTCCAACTTATTCTTTTTATAAAGAAGATTAGTATCAAGAACCTAACGTTAGATAAGGCTACGTTAGAATTTGAAGAGAAGAAGAATGTTTCCATTATGAATCGCTATTTGGATGAGATTCTTTATCTCTTCCAGGGAAATAAGTATAATGTGGTAATATTTGAAGATATAGACAGATTTGAAAATACTCATATATTTACAAAATTGAGGGAATTAAACCTGATTCTTAACCAGTCTGAAGAAATTGGCAGGAGAATAGTCTTTCTTTATGCATTGAAAGATGACATTTTTGCCAATGCAGAAGAACGGACAAAGTTCTTTGACTATATAGTTCCTGTTATTCCTTTCGTGAATGCTTCTAATTCTGGTGACTTGTTCAGAAGAAAAATTACTGGCTTACGTATTCCTGTGGTAGAGGTAAGCTCTTCATTTATTACGGATATATCAGCGTTTGTTAATGATATGAGGGTATTGACAAATGTAGTGAATGAGTTTGATCTTTATCATAACTTGCTTGACAAGAAACTTAAGAAGGATAAATTGCTGGCTATGATTCTATATAAGAATCTCTATCCTACTGATTTTTCATTGTTGCATCAGAATAAGGGCGTAGTATATCAGACTTTTTTCTCAGCTCCCAAGATTAGAAATGAAATTCTTAAAGATGATTGGGCTCGATTAAAAGAGATAGACTCGGAGATTCAAGGAATATCTGAAGAGACTCTTAGGTCTATGGAAGAATTGCGCGCTGTTATTGTTGGAAAGTTATTGAAATTATGGCCAGGTGTGGGCTGGGAAATATATTGTAATGGCTACCAAACAAATATAAGTAGTTTATTTTCTGAAGAAAATATACAGCATATTCTTAAAGGAAAAATTTATTTTATAAGCAATGGTTTCAATTCTTCATCTAGGCAACCTAATCTTGATGAAATCAAATCTACTTTAGGGGAAAGTTATAAATATAGCGTAAGGAAAAAATACATTCAATCAGTTGCAAATAACAAAATAGAAAATCTTAGAGATGAGCGCAGGGCTTTTATGGATGAAATAGCAGCCATAGAAAAATATACACTCTCAGATATTGCAAAATCAGATAAGGATATCTTCGCGCATGTGGCCATACCAAAAGGTGAAGAAGAAAAATATAAGGTTCTCAAATATCTCTTGGAAAAGGGATATATAGACGAAGAGTATTTCTTCTATATTTCAATATTCCAAGAAGGAAGACTATCACCTTCAGATCAGGAATTCCTTCTTTCTATCAAATTCAATACACCTAAAGAATTTGATTATAAGTTACAAGAAATACCTTCTCTTATCCAGAACCTATCTGTTGTAGATTATGACCATAAGGGAATATTAAACAAAGACCTGTTGAAATTCTGCTTACTGCATGAAGATGAATATGAGGATGAATGTGATGCTATTCTTAAACAAATGGTTGTTCATGAACAATATATAGATTTGCTATATCAATTCATGCAAGAAGGCAATTGTGTACCGACCTTCATCAAGCGATTAGTCCATATTGATAAAAATGTTTGGAAATCATTAAATATGGATATGAATCATACTAATAAGGATAAAGACAGGGTTATATCCACGATGTTTAAGTATGCAGACATAAACGACATAAGATCTGTAAATACCTCATATCCATTCAATACTTATGTAAACGATAACTACAATTATTCTGATCTGTTTGAAAATATAGATCAAAAAAAGGTTCGGGAGCTTCTTGATTTGCTGGATTTAAATGTTCAATCGTTGAAAGATGACAGCAATGGTACTGACACATATTCTTATATATATGAGAACAATATGTATGCTCTAACATTGGATAATGTCAAGGTGATTTTTAAGCATAATGAATTGCCGGTAGATAATTTGGATTCAGCAATTTATACTTCTATAAAAGAGACTGAACTGAAAGAACTGAAGGGATATGTTCATCAAGAATTACCAACGTTTGTAGATAATCTTATGTTTGCTCCAGGCAATACGCATGAGTCGTCTGATAGTATAGTGTCTTTAATGAATGAAGACTTTCAAGCAAGCGATATTATTAAACTTATCAATCACAATGTTACTTTATGGGATGATTGCAAGGGTATTTCAGATGAAAATATCGTAAGAAATTTGTTCTGGAAAAACAAAATTAAAATGACGATTGAAAATGTTAAACATTACTGCTCTTGCATAGGTACTTGGAAAATAGACGGTACACTGGTAGCATTCATGAATTGCAATGAGGAAAAATCCATGGAAGAATTTTCCAAGCTTGTGGAAAGTAATGATGCACATGAAATAGAGTTGTTACTAAGTGTTGTACAGGCTGATGATATTAAAGACAATATAGCTTACTCCGTATTCAATAATCATTGCCTAATAGATGTATGGAGTAAGAATCTGTCACAATTAAATGAAAAACGAGTAAGATATGTTGTAGATGAAGGCATTATTAGTATATCACCAAGTAACTATCAAGACATTATAACAGAACATCCACTGCTGAGTAAATACCTCCTTTGTAAAAATCCAGATAATATTATTTCAGAATGGGATGAATTTGCTTTTAGTATAACTGATGTAGTCGAGATGCTGAGTTGGATAGAATATAAGAAATACCATAACTTCATATTGAATAAGATTGAATTGGAAAGTATTACGCCAACTATTGCGAATGCTTTATTATCGTATTTCTGCAAATCGTACAGTGAGTTTAACTTGTCTTTGTATACAGAAGCTATGGAAAAGTCAAGTAATCCAGTTCTAAAGGTTTTAGCAAGTACATGTTGTATTGCGAAAAGAATAATTGCAGTAAATGAACTGCCTAATATCTTCGCTAAGACAAAAGGTATATTTGAAGGTCTTGAAAAGCAAGGAGAGGTTTATTCTATTTCAAAGGAAGTAGAAGGTGCACAACAATTCATGGAAACCCTACACCAAATCAAATATATTGGTCAGGTGAAAGAAAAAGGTGAATATCTGACAGGAAAAGTTTTAAAACGTAAACAAAAGTGAAATGAACAACATTCCACAAAACAAATCATTCCTCTGGCATCTCGACTTCGAGCCATTCACATGGCACACCTTCTACGGTGAGCAATGTCCGCCATTCGTTACCGAAGGGAACAAGGAGGCATGGCGACGCTATCTGAAAAAAATCATCAAGAAGCATCTGACGGCAGAGTTAATGAATACACCTGAGTTCAGGGAGATAGAGACAATGGTGAACTACGAGAAACTGGCTCGCATCAAAAGTGATGAGAAGAGAAAACGGTCCATGGAAAAGCAACGGTATCGCGCCAAGATGGAGCGACCGAGAATCAACTATATTCCGTAAGCGTCCAAAAACGGATTTGGTGATTTGAGAAAGATGATGTAACTTTGTCGCCAGTAATTTTAAACGTAAGTAAAATGTACAGCGACAAAGACTTTCAGACATTCTGGTTCCGCTACAAGACGGAAGGGGAGCCACATGGAATTTCAATTAATTCCTTTTGTATTAACCAAGGTGTTCCATACAAGCAATTCTATGCGTGGTTCAAGAAGCATGCCAAGGATACTGTTATTCCTGTTGAGATAGAGGGAGCACCTACAGATGATGTTGAAGTCCCACCTCAGCCAGCATCCAAGCCAAAAGCAAAGAAGTCGAAGGGTGGCATACTCATTACCATCCAAACGACGGATGGTTTGTTTGTCAAGAAGGGTGGGCTTGACTATGTCGACATGAAGGACTTAGTGTCTAGATTGGAGGGATTATGACAGGAGAAGAACTACATAACTTTTGTAAATTCTTGTATTCGCAGATTCAGTCCAAGGATGAGGAGATAAGCCGCCTTACCGCCAATATTAAAGAGTTGACGAATGAGGTTCGTTTGTCTCGTCTTCAACAGCAAACATACAATGATGAAAACAAGGCGGTAAGTGCCAGCCATTCTCAAAAGTTGGATGTTGTGCTTCAGCAATTACAAGAAACCAGGCAAGAGCTTACTGATACAAAGAGAAAGCTGAAAACTGCTGAGACCCTGTTGGCAGATGCCAAAGAGAAGAACCGTCAGTTGGAAGCTGAACGAGAGAAGGATGCCAAGGAGCGTAAGGACTTGGAGAATGATATCGCTCTCCTTCGTTCTGATCTTTACAGTGGAACAAAGAGCCAGCAGTCAGGTCGTTCTGCGGAAGAGGTAGGAGCTAATGATGGCAGGGATGATTTCGATGGTACGGATGCATCTTTACCAGAGGCAAATCGTAAGGATGATGTGTCCTCAGAGGCAAACTCTGATGGCGAGAAATCAGAGAAATCTCAATCCGGAGAGCCTAATAACTCTTCGGAAGACAGAGACTCTAGTAAAGGAACTCCGGGAACACCAACTCCTAAGACAATATATCATGGTCCTTCTCGTAAGGGTCGTACTTATAATAAGCATACAGTTGGTACGCCGATTATCCATAAGTGCGATTTGAGTCACTTGCCTGAATACTTCCAGCATTGAAGGACCGAGCCTTGGCTCCTGGTTCCAACGTAAACGTAGATGAGACATGGGAGTGATTCCAGACTCATTTCGGTCATCGTAAGACCTATATGTGGTGTTTGGTAAATCGAAAGGGCTCGTTGTTCTTCGGTAGTGTTCAGGGTGCATTGAGATCGGCAATGTACAATACCTTTATCCAGACTTGCAAGCAAGTCGGAGTCTCGTTCAGGCAATATTTCACGGCTTTGCTCAAAGCCGTGAAATCTGGTAGAACGGACTACGAGAACCTGCTTCCAATGACAATCTGCTTGGATTAATGAAATTTTTAGTGAAAGAAATTTAAAAATGAGATTTGCGGGCTTTGCAAAAAGCACGCAAATAGGGGCGTTGTGACATTTTTGGACGCTTACAAGAGTCGATAGTTGATATTCTGAATGATTATCTTCATTCTTAAAAAGCATCTAATAATGTGTGAGTAAGACATAATATGAAACTGATATATTGCTATATAGCGCACTTTCGCAATATCGAAAACCAGGAAGTATCTCTTTCTAATGAATTCGAATGTCATTACCGTGATTCTAAGTTGCTTATTGAAAAGCTGGAAAAGAATCCATTGATGGATTACATTTATGATAATGGGTTCATGAGTAATCTAAAGATCATTGTCGGAAAAACAGGGTCTGGTAAAACCAATTTCCTGCAACTAATTGGTATGGACGAGTGGCGCAGAATAGAGTCTGATGCTAGTGATGCTTATCTGTTGTTGTATAAAATGCATGATGGAAATGCCTTTTTTACTGAGGAAGTAGGTCTTGGTCATAAGAAACGTGCATATTATTTCACATATGATTTTGACAAGCATGTGGTTCTTTCCACTACTCCTGCAACTAAAGCGGATAAAGAGAATACGTATATAGTCAATGCCTTTGATAGATATGCTTTTGCAAACTGTCCTTACGAAGATGAAAGGCAGGAAGGGGTGTATCATACTGATACATTTATCCCAAGAATAATTGCTCAATATGGTAAGGCAAGTATTTCTATGGAATGTGATTTCTTAAAAGAGTACTTGAGTCATTTTGCAGAAGAAAGTATCAAAAGAAAGGCCTCTTTGGTTATTAAATGGAATAACTGGCAGAATAAAATCCATTCTGATTTGGATGAAAAACTGGTAAAAAAAGAGTATTGGACATATAAGGATAGAGCGGAAGAGCAAAAGGAAAAGAATCTTCGTAGCGGGCAATACGACAAGCCAGTACAGTATGATAAGAAATCTACTCCCAAGAGTCGTTTTATACATGACTTGATGGTAGATTTTGCCATATATTTGCGTAAGTGGGCTGAACAGGTGGATTATGAGTTTCCTGAAAAATACTACAGATATGCCGGCATGGTATATGATTTGGGAGTTGAAGACCCTAGAGAATTGCCTGATGGAGAGAAAATAGGTATTTTGAAACGTATCGATTGGTTATGCCAATATATTGATTACCATACTGATGAAGAAACCAGTAATCGAGGACTTGTTTGGCAGATTGGTTCTGATATTAGAGATTTTTTCCATCTTTTAAGTAAGATGGATGACAAATACTTCACAGATACAGAGTTCTCTATACCTGTAATGGATATAGATATTAGTGAAAAATCTGTGATGGGCGAAGTGTTTGAACGGATGGAGCAATATCGACCAGACGAAATTGGTGTTTTTACAAAATGTCTGTTACCTTATCATTGGACTTATGTAAGTTCTGGTGAGTATCAATATGCTAAGATATGGGGCGTGTTGGAAGAATATGGAGTAAAAGTTAAAATATTGACGCAAGGACAAAAATATTCGGAAGCCATTCAGCCCAATCTCATTCTTTTGCTGGATGAACCTGAGAATTATATGCACCCGGAAATGTGCAGGACTTTTATCAGAAATCTAAATGTCTTGCTAAGTAAACGTAACCCAAATTCGGAATTGCAAGTTCTGATTAGTACTCATTCACCATTTATGCTATCTGATGTTATGGCATCCCAGGTTATTAAAATGAACTATGATGAGTATGGTAAGTGCATTATCTCAAAAAGTGAGAGACCTTATTATGCTGCCAATGTTCATAGTATTATGGCAGATGGCTTCTTTTTGAAATATACCATCGGGGAACAGGCTCGTATTTTCTTGGAAGATAAGTTTGAGCTGTTAAAATCATTGGTATCTAGAAAGCGTGAGCTTTCTTTATCTGAAAAAGAAGAACTTACGATGATTCGCCAATTGATTCCGAATATAGGTGATACATTGATTCGTCATTGTTTCAGTATGTTGTTGGAAAAGTTGCAATAAGATGATAAGACTATTATTCCCGAATATAGAAGAATTGAAGCAGCTTCATTATGAAGCGATAAAAAGTTATGTGGCTGATATCATGCGCAAGGAACAACGCAAGGACTTTTATCAAAAGGTTATAGATCTTCCTGGATTTGAAAGTTATGACAAGGAGTATGATTTTAGACATGACACTTTTGATTGGCTCAAACAATTTGTGCTGGCCGATTGCTCGACTCTTGCCAGTTGGGTGGCTAATTGCCCTAAGCTTCTGAAATTTGATTATATGAAGAAGGTGTATATAAACAGATTCTCAAATGGTATCTCAAAATATGTTGATCGGCAAGAAACATATAATTCGTATGCTTTGTTTGAGAAGATGAATTTGAAGGTTTGTCCATATTGCGAGCATGAGTTTCTGGATGTAGTTGAAGTGATGCAGGGTAATCAGACGAAACGTACAATGGAGTTTGACCATTTCTATCCTAAAGGGAGTGATGAGTATCCAGCTTTGGCTATGTGTTTTTACAATTTGATACCAAGTTGTAAATCTTGTAATCAGCTCAAAATGACGAATCCGGTAGCTGCTAATCCTTATGAGGCTAATATAGAAAATCTTTCTTATTTCTATTCAAACCAACTGATTGGTGTGAATTATACTGCAGTATCAGAAACAGACTTCACAATCGGGCTTCATACAGAGGGAAATATGGTGGTTAATCAAGATACCCTAGGTTTAGAACAAAGATATCAAAGTCTGAATTCTACTGCTTGTCAATTGCTGAAGAACAAACAGAACTTCGATGATGATAAGTTGGCAGAGATGGAGCGTATGGGATTTGGAGCGGTAGAGGAACTAAAGCGTTCATTCTTTGGCAAACCTAGAAGCGAGGCTTTGGGTACAGAGTTGCATACAAAGATGAAAGAGGATTTAATTGGGTATTAAAGAATATAATGGCCAGAATGGGTAAGGAATACCAGTTGGAAGATTTTCTCCCAGACTTCGCTATCTAGCATGAAGTAAGGAATAGCTTTCCTGCTATCCTCTGCAAAATAGAAAAACAGATGTTTGATGCCAGGGGCATCAGCATTTTCGTAGGCTTCGATTTGCACGATGTCGATGCCTTGCGACTGAAGAGCCGCAAGGAGTTGCTGACGTTGCTTTTTCGTAAGCTGCTTATACTTCGTATATATAGTATTAATATCGTATGTCATAATCGTTGTTTCTTGTTCATGAAATGATGGGATTCTGATGGAACCCGCTGTTTATGGCTGCGAAGATAACAAAATAATTTCAAAGTAAGTATTCGGTGAAAGCCGTATTGTGCGCCTAAATAAAGTTTCGTACCTTTGCATCGTTAATTTAAATATTCTAATTATGGTACAAGGTAAGAAACAATTAAACAGTAAGCCAAAGTTCGCCGAGGTTGTAATCGGCGACAATGAGGCGAAGGAGATGAGAGAATATGGATTTTACCTCTAATAGGTTGGGAGTCATCTCTCCTGTTTGAGGAGGGGATTGAAGAAACGGTAAAATGGTATCTTTTTCGAAAACCTACCCGTCCTTCCTTACCCTTAAGGAAGTCACCACCTCTCATCTCGGTCTTCTCCCCTCAGGGAAGAAGAGGGAAACCGCCCTACAGTGCTGTGGATGCCCCACCTGTCCCTCCCCTGG
>ERZ1023858.51-NODE-51-length-20899-cov-9.775571_pt1 | contig 20899 bp, 18 predicted proteins | sample MGYA00380387_ERZ1023858 | MGnify/ENA primary metagenome ERZ1023858 (study PRJEB33179, sample SAMN07449010) | human gut metagenome | biome: Human-gut; feature: Human associated habitat; material: Faeces | host: Homo sapiens | place: India: Bhopal | collected...
CTTGGCTGGACGATAGAGTAAGCTTAATATGCCTGTACAAACTTCCTGACTCTTGACGTAGGAGACAAGTTGGTGAACACATTCGACACATAATAAAAACTTCACAGTACCAATTGAGTAACACTGCAGTACCAGTAGGGTGAAACTCCAGTACCAGTTAGGCAACACTGGCGCGGTACTGGAATTACTATGTCTGTTCAGTTATATTAAAGGGCGGATGAACACATAAAAAGCGGATTCAACAAGAAAATTATGGGATTATGTTTATTAAAGAATAATGTCAACACCAGTTCAGGTGTTCAATGTAAACGGCACACCTTATTATATGGTGTCGCACTACGAGAAACAATACTATCAGAGCGGTGTGCCTTTCCCTGGGTCAAAGAATGGTGAAAGTAGCGAGATAGATTATAAGTGAAAAAGGGTGTAAAAGTAACATTTTATAACCTTTTTCTTTTTTATCACAATAATTTGTAGTACATTTGCATGTAAATTACTGATAGTAAACACATTTTTAATATAAATACAGAAAATATGAAAAAGACTTTACTCACAGTGGTTGCCATGATGGCAACATGCAGCGCTGTAATGGCTCAGAACGGTATCGTTGAAGTACCTGACGCAGAAGGTCACGGTTTTATGGCAACAACCATGTCGCCTAACGGTAAGTACATTGCCGGTGCAGACGCATTGACACAGGGTGGATTCATGTTCGACCGCGAGAGCAAGCAGATTGTAACATTCGACCCACTCGACATCACCGAAGGTGTTGACACCGACCTTCAGATTAAGTCTATTTCCAACAATGGTTTGGCAGTAGGATGGAACGGATATGCCAGCACATTCGATTTCGCCACAAAGAAATGCACCACTTTCGGTGAGGTAGACCAATACTTGTTCCTCGGCATCAGTCCTTCAGGCAACTACATCGTAGGCGCACGCTATGACGGCGGCAACGAAGAGGGCACACCTTGCATCTTCAACAATGGCACACCGGTAGACCTGCCGGAACCAACCGACAAGTTCCTCGGCTATGCCTCAGCAGGCGCATCAGCATTGTCGGTTAGCGACGATGGCATTATTTCTGGCTATTTCGTTGACGATATGGCTACACGTCCTGCTACAATGTGGACACCCAACAAGGATGGAAAGTCATTCTCGGTTTATCCCATCTCACGTCGTTACTTTGCTCCGTCACCAGAGTCGGAACTTCCTTACTCTACATTCACATGCGACCAGACCACAATGAGTCCTAACGGCAAGTGGCTCGTCATCAACTTCGAGAAATACGTGGATGCTTGGGAGTCGGTAGTAGGTGTAGCACGCTACAACCTTGAGAACGACTCTGTAGAGTTCTTCACTCCTAACGCTGAGGAAGACGAGCGCTTCGAAGCAACAGGCAGCGAAGTTTATGGATCCGCTGTTTCGGATGAGGGTACTATCGTGGGGTTCTATGGCGGAGCATACGGTCCGCGCGTGGGCTTCATGTGGAAGAATGGCGAAAGCACTATCCAGACTCTCTCTACAGCATTCCCTGGTGCCACAAGATTGGCTGACTATGACAACGGTAACTTCAACACACCATGCGGCATCTCTGCTGACGGTCGCTACATCACTGGTTTCGCTGCCGTTGATGCTGCCGACGCTGATGATGAAAACGCAGAGTCTTCTTATGTATCTTGGATTCTCGACACTGAGGATGAGTCGGCTACAACAGCTGTAGAGTCAGTGGCCAAGGACAACGACAAGGTTGCCAAGGTTAAGGCTCGCTACTCTCTCGACGGTATACGCCGCAACGGCAAATTCAAGGGTGTGAACATCCTTCGCATGACCAACGGCAAGACTGTTAAGAAGATCGTGAAGTAATAATAAGGCAAAGGAGAATACACCTTATTATATATAATGCTAATAAAGCCCAGGGCATTGATTGCTCTGGGCTATTTTTTTGTTATTTAAAAAGCTCTGAGTGTGAACCAAGTCGTACAAGTTCCACTATGTCGTCATCTATCCATATCAGAAGGAAATCATCTTCTATATGACACTCCATCTGACTTTTACTTTTCCAACGAGATATCTCGATGCCGCTAAAACAACGATTTTGATTTGTTGCAATACTCATACACAGTCAGTCCTTTAACTGTCAGCAGATATTTCTGGCGAGGGTGACGGGGAGAGTTTGGATAAAGCAAACGTACATACCCCTCACTAATAGCCGGCTTCAGATAAAGGTTTTGAAAATTGTCTCTTCCCTTTAATTCCAAAGCATCCATCATACTCTTCACTGATAACTCTTGATTTCCGATTACAATAATCAGCCGTTTGATATTAGCGTTATCCGTGCGTAGCTTGTCCTGTACTTGACCCGTACTTGTCCCGTGCTTATACTCTTCTTGCTGATTGCTTGTTCCACCTGCAAGATTCTGCTGCACTTTCCATTCATCCGTTGCATGGATATGTAAATAACGGTTACGCAAGTCCCATTTTTCGCCCAACAACAGATTTCGGAAGAAACGTTCCAAATACACAGAGGTGTAATCAATTCCTTTTATTGCGTTCTTGTAATTTGCACGAACCAAGGCATTGCGGAAATACCATGAGTGTCGAGCAAAAAGACTATTGTCTACCTTGAAACCTATAGAACGTAGGTATAGAATTGTGAATACAGCCGTTGTACGAGTATTACCTTCGCAGAAAGCGTGAATTTGCCACAGACCGGAAACAAACCGCGCGATGCGCTCCACCATGGTGTCAGATGATATACCCTTATAGCTAAACTCTTTCTCTTGAGTGATATCATAGTCTATTGCTCTTCTCAAATCCTCCCAGTTTAGATAGTTTATAGTATCCCCATCAAGCACCCATTCACGCTTCGTAATATCATAGTCACGCAGTTTGCCAGCATGTTTAAACACACCATCAAAAACTCTACGATGGACAGAGATATAACCTCCAGTGCTAAAGTCCAATGTCTGCGACGAAAGAATCTTAGTGATATTAGCCGAAACCTTATCCGCCTCCAATTTCTCATCATCGTCTGGTTCGCGCAGAGTTTTCGACTGGTAATAACTATTTATCAATTCACGTGCCTCATCAATATCAATCTCTCCTTCAATGTGTTTACAAGCCGTAGCCTTCAGATAATCAGAAGTCTGCAATCCATCCACTGCCTGCAAACCGATTGCAGTCTGCCAAATGGATGCTTTCTCCTTTTGGCTCGGCTCTCCTTGACGTATGTATTCATCGAAGTCGGTGTAATTTTGTTTGATATTATTCATAGAGAATGTCCTTTAATTTAAATCTCATAGATTGAACTCTCTACATCTCCACATCTATAGATCTGGAAATCTAAACATGTCCATTAGTTGTTGTATCAAAGTTTTGGATCTATGCTTAATATTTTCGATAGTCCATGCGTCTAACTTGGCTATTTCGCTGTTAATGTCAAGTCCATTCTTGTAACCAATAAACCGCTTGCCATCTTTGCTCTGACGGTCACGCTTCTCTAAGAAAGACTTGTTACCCAAAGTGCTGTTATAGCCAGTAATTGTCAGATTACCTATCTTATGTGTGTATTCGTTTAGATACTTTCTTGCAAGTTCTGTATCTCCATGTATATTCACGCTGATACTTCGGAATGGAATAGTAGAACTTTCCATCCGAAGCGAATATCTCATAGATATGGTATTTGTTTACGCTTTGTATCATAGTTCACTTATTTGTATATATTAAACTTAACTCAAGTAATGCTCAATCACAGATCTTTTACGATTTGTGCAACCTCTCATTACCTCTTGAGCCAAATCTATTTGGCTCATAATCATCCAATGCCTCAACAGAACCTGTTGTAACAATAGGTACTATACGAAAATTACCAAATATATTTGATTTCAGAACTATATCAACTCCCTTTCTCGCCATCTCCAAAAAATGGTTTCTGTTGGATTCAAATTCATTTATAGTAATGACATTCATATTTATTATTTTATTGGTTATCAACTATTTGTTGCAAAGATACAATTTTGAATTGAATTGACAATCATCAATTCATAAAATCTTTACATAAACTGTCGATAATAAAAAATATACAATGTCAGTTTTAAACAACAAACAAAAAGGAGTGGCTGCCTCCACACATTTGCCGTGCGGAATGCAGCCACTCCATTTATATCATTTGCATCTGCCGTAGGCAGAACAAAGTCTTTTACTATAGGCTAAATTACTTAACCATCACCTTGCGTGTTGTGCCGTCAGACATCTTGAGGATGTTAACACCCTTAACAGGAGCAGAGATCTGAGTACCGTCGGCAGCGAAGCGAGCTACAACAGTTGCGTTAGAGTCTGTGCCGTTGATTACCTTGATGCCAGTGGTCTCACCCTTGTTGATGTCCATGAAGAAGCACTGGTTAACCCATACGTTCTCAAGGTCAGCGTTAGCATACAACTTACCATCCTGCTCGAAAGCGAATGGGAGGCTTACGAAAGCAATAGCGTTGAGAGTCTTGCCTGTTGTGTAAGAAACGGTCTTCTTCGGGATTGTAATCTCGTAGGTCTTCTCGAAGTTGTCACCATCCCATGCAATCTCGTCACCATATGCATTATCGGTAGCGATAGCGATGAGAGTGTTGTCGTGGTTGTACTTAGAGTACCAAGAGTTGCCGTTCTTGCCATACTGCTTACCAGTAAGACCATCCTCTGTGATGTAGAGGTTGAGCACTGCATTGTTGAGAACCTTAGCAGCATCCTTAACACCCTTACCAGTAACAGTTACAGTAAGCTTAGAGTCCTGCAAGTTTGGCTTCTCAGCAAGCTCAAAGTTAGACTTCATACCAAGTGTAAGCTGTGCAGGAACCATTTCCTTCTCAAGGTCAAGAATCTTGCTGAACTGCTCAGCATTCTTTGCTGGGTCGGTTGAAGGCATACCTGCACCAATCATACTTCCACCTAAATTGAAACGGTTGAGGTTGAATGATGGGAAAGCTGAGATTGAGTACTGGGTGATAAGAGATGCGTCAGCAAGTGTATGTGGGTCTGGATTGTTTGGATCCATATCAGCGTGGATAGCTGCCCAAGCCACATCATTACGCTGCTTCTGAAGCTCACGAAGAGTCTCGTAGCCATAAGGACAGAATACGCATGTCCAGCTTGTGAAGTGCTCAATCAAGTTGTACTGACGGTCGGTAGAATTAGTGTAAACACGGAACTGTGCATAAGAAGCGTCATCCTTGAGGTTGCCAGCAGGAGCCTCGCCATTAACGCTCTTTACCTTTACACCAACAGTGTGAGGACCAGCAGCAAGATTGAGTGAAGAAAGATCAACATTTACACCAACCTTTGTCGAAGTCGTTCCAATAAGATCATTAGCCTTGAAAGCACCAAGTTCCTGATCGTCAATCGAAACTGTGAACTCACCTTCAGCCTTCTTAGTACCTAAGTTCTTAACATAGAACTCAACTGGAAGCTTGTCAGAAGGCTTAACCATTGAATTGGGATATACACCCAACATTGAGAAGTCATCGGGGAAGCCACCCTCTCTCTCGAGGATAAGCTGCACACACATACAATACTGATCACTTACACCCTGCCACTGTGCACCCTTGCCTGTGTCGACATTAGCTAAAACCAAAGCATTCTGGTCAGTGTTCTGTCCTACGAGGAATGGGTAGCACTCCATATCATAGTTGCCACCACTCTTCTTGCTGCTCTGAGTATAGGCAAAGCCTACCATAAGTGCGTCAGAACCACTCTCGATGGTATAAGGCTTGTCGAATGTAACTTCGTTCCAATTCTGCTCAAAAGCTGAGTTATCGCTTTTCAGAGGCGAAGCCTTTGTTGTAATCTCTTTGCCCTGAGCTACAAGATTGAGACTACTACCACTTGCAACATAAATAGCAGGAGTCATATTGGTAGAGTTCATTGTAAGGAAACGCAAACCAACAATCTTGCTACCTGCATAAGCCTCATAATAAGAAGCAGGAATCAACTGACCCATATCGGTTGGGTTATAGCCAGGAAGACCGATTGCAGTAACTGGCAATTCAGAGCCATCCATAGCCACCTTCTTCTGGTTTTCAGCAAGCTCGTTGGCCTTAACAGCCTTCTTAGCTACCTTGCTTGCGCCACCAATGGTCAACTGCTTGTTTACGATTAGTTCAGGAGCAGTCTGGCCAATATTGACGAGCTGCTTGCTAATCTTCACCTGTGCGTTGGCAGCAGAAGCAGCCAGCAAAAGCGAAAAGATTGGAAGTAAAACTTTTTTCATAATATTTGTTTTTAAATTAATGGTTTAACATTATCTACTTAATAACCTTGAGAGTCTTTCCGTCAGACAGTTTTACGATGTTCAAGCCCTTCTGCATGGCAGACACGCGCTTGCCGTCAACAGTATAAACGCCAACAACCTTTGTATTGTCAACCGTAAGGATGTCGTTGATACCTGTGGTACCCTTAACAAACTTGATTGTCAATGAAGGCATAGGAAATTCAGTCTCAAGCTCTTCAAAACTCTGAATACCCCACTTATTTGTATAAGGCTCAAAAAGCTTCAACTGGATTGTTGCGGTACAAGATCCGTCACCATCAGGAATCCATTCTGTCTGAAGGTCAACAGACTCATTTGGCTCAAAAATCTTCTTTGAGAGTTCAAAAGTGGTTGGTTGGTCTGATCCAGGAATACATCCTTCAGGGAAACATGTCTGGAAGAAACCATTGTCGATGGCTGTCAATTTGAAGTCACCTCCAAGAGTCGGCTTGCCATCAGTAGTGTTCTTTACCGACAGACCAGTAACTATCTGCTCGTAAGATTCCTCTTCTCCCTTTACAACCTCAATAATATTGGCAGTATAGGTTGTGCCGCTTGGCACCTCTTTGCCGTCCTTGTCTACAAAGACAAAGGTGTCGTCTACTTCGCTCTGTGCATACGATGAAAGAGCGAACATGGCAGAAGCCATGAGGAGTGTTGATTTAAGAAATTTCATATATAATGATTTTTAAATTATCAATTAATTATTCGATGCTTGCTTTGGCACTACAGCCACCTGCACCACATTCTGCACACCAAAAGAATTATAGACGAATGCCACTACCGACATGTTCGACGGCACGAAGTCGGGAGCGTCCTTATTCTCGCCGCGCAACTCAGTAAGCTTTGCGCTCAAGTCAACAGTCTTTTCCACCACCTTACTCTCGCTGTCGGCAAGCTTTATGTCCTCGCCCCATGTGCCATTGGCAGCAAAGCGGAAGACATGGTTGTGTACATATTCCTTGTCAATCACATTTCCTGTGAAATACTGTGTGCCTACGATACCGTCCTGAATAAGCCACAGCTGCAATTTGCCATCAACAGTATTGCCTGGCAATGCCGTAAGGCGTGTGCTAATCTTCAGAGTGTTGGTAGACTCATCATATTTGTTGGTCACCTCAATCGACATCGGAGCCTTCTCCTGCAAAGCCTGCTCTACAGTAGAAGCCCAGCTCTGATAAACCATCTCGCCACCATTGCGGTTGATGATGCCCTTAGGCTGCGACGAAATGTTCCAGTGGTTGAAGTACTCATCGCCTGCCGATGTCCACAGTGGATAAGGATTCTTGTAGCGTGGCGGTTTCTTAGAGAACTGACCGGAGTGGATACCTACCGCCACCACCTTGTCGCCATAGTGCTCCTGAAGCTCATGAATCTCTTCGGTAGCATTAGGACAGTTGACACAAGCTTGACCAGTGAAATCCTCCAAAAGCACTCCACGCTCGGCTGTGACGGGCGGCACATAAGTATATCGTTCGTCGGCATCCTTCTCGTCGCAGGCCGTCATGGCAACAGCGGCGAAGGCAAGAGCCACATATTTAATATTCTTGAAGTTCATATTCTGCTGTTGTTTGAGATATGTTAGAAGTTGAAACCGTAGGATAATGTGAAACCCTTGCTTGCCGGGATATAACGGCAAACGCCACCCGAGCAGTTGAATCCGGCACGTGTGCGGCCATAGCCAAGCTGCAAGCGGTGCGAGCCATTGGTATATGTTACATATCCCTGGTAGTAATGGAGCTTCGACGATCCACTGTTATACATATCGCTCACTGTGAACATCCATCCCGGAAGAACAGAAAGTTCGAGGAGTCCAAACACCCAGTCGCCCTCGTCGTCCTTGGTGCTGAGATACTGAGCCTCGCCACGCAGCGTCACCTTATTGCTGAAGCGGTATTTAGCGTCAGCGATGAATATGTCGGAATGAATCATTCCACCCTCACCCTCCACAACAGTCTTGTTGTAGAACTGGTTCATGTACATAAGGTTGAGCTTGAAGTCGCGCGAGAACTTCTTCTCAATCTGCACGTTCAAGTCCTGATAGTAGGTCTGGTTGCCCCATTTCCAGAAGGCAGAGCCATAGCCGTCGGTACCACGTCCGCCAGCAGGCACCACAATCTCGCCTCCCTCGTTGTTGATGGTCAGTCCACGGTCGTTCTTGTCGATAGAGTGGACATGCGAGAAGTTCACCTTAAGACTTGTGCCATACTTGCCACCAAGGAAGGTGTGGCGCTTGAACTTATAGCCCAACTCAGCCTGATAGGCCCATTCGCCCTTAGCATACTGAGTGGCGTAGGGATAAAGAGCTGCGAGAGCGTAGGTCTGGTCCATGGTGAATGCCGGCAGATGGTTAATGAACGACGAAGTGCCGGTCATTGTGCGAGCCGAGCGCGAAGCCATGTTGTCGGAGCGTTTTGCCTGAAGCAACACACTCATTCCACTCTTAGAATAAGATGTAGAGAGCATGGCTACATATCCCTTGCGGTAGATGTAGTTGTTGTCGAGCGTTGGGTCCTGAGACTTCTGGGCATACTCGGCAAGCATACTGAAGTTGCCCTTCTGAAGATTGGCTCTCACGTCGAATGCGTTGACATTCTCCGGAAGATTAAGCTTCTGTGTAGGATTCAGACGCACATCGTCGTTGTCAGCCTTCTCATGCTTGTTCACCCATGAGCCACCAAGCGTAAGGTAAGTTCCGCTCTGCTGCATCTTTGGAAACCATTCGTTGAGTCCAAGCTCCACATCAGCACCCGACACCCAAGCATCGTTGTGATCCCAATAACGGCGCTGCTTGCCGCTGAGAGCCTTGATCTGTACGCCCTTAGCCGGACGCAAAACAAGGCGTCCACCGAGCAATGAGTTGTCGATACCTAAAGAACGTTCCTCGTAGGTGCGGAGAATAAATCCGGAGCCGAACTGCTCATAATAATTTCCAAGGGTTAGTTCGGCATTCTTGAGTTTACCCTTGATATAATAGAAAGGCACACCCCAGCCCTTGAAATCCTTCTCGAATCCAGGCAGCGGATGCTCGAGATATTCAAGTCGGGCTCCAGCATCGACATATTTCGACAATGCGTGAAGCTCGGCATAAGTATTGGTGAGCACATCTTCACTGTATGTGCCCGTGCCTATTTTTTCGTCCTCTTGCGGAATGAGAATGTCGCTCTGAAGGCTTCCGGTGAGAGTCACCTCATAGTCTTTGGCAACCTTCACCTTCTGCGCACTTGCCGAGCCAACAGCCATGGCAGTGAGAGCGAGCAATAGAATTCTGTTGAGATACATTATATAATAATGGTGTTTTGATTATAATGAAGTTTGCGCCCTATGCAGGGCGCATCATTATATGTTTATATAATTACTTCTTGCCTACAAGCTTGCGCACTTCCTCGATGAGTTCCTCCTCGGCACCCTCGGTATAGCCGTTGTGCTTAGACACGATGTTGCCCTTGCCGTCGCATACTATCACATAGGGGATAGTCTGCACGCCAAGCGCGCGCTTGAAGTCGCTGTTGGGGTCGAGCAGCACGTCATACTGCCAACCATGGTTGTCGACAAGAGGCTTCACCTTATTTGAATTCTGAGCCTGGTCGATAGAGATGGCGAAGATCTTCACTCCTGTCTCTGCCTGCCAATCCTCATACACCTCGCTTATGGCAGTAAGCTCGCGGTTGCAGGGCTTGCACCATGTGGCGAAGAAGTCGATTATAAACGGTTTGCCATTGTTGGAAAGAGTATCGGTGGACACTGTTTTGCCGTCGATGCTCTTGAGTGTCACTTTCGGAAGCTGTGCGCTTGCGTTAAGGACCATGCCAAGCACGAAAAGTGCAGTAAGTAATAATTTCTTCATCCTATTATATTTTTTCTGCAAAATTATAAATAAAACGATTTCACGTCTAACAATCCATGTTAATTTTATATAATGTGACCTTTTCTTTTCAATTTTAACATTTTAATTTCTAATATTTCTTTCGTTTGAATATTATTTCAAATAATATTTTTGTCATAATGTTGTGAAATCAAAAAGATAATAGTACATTTGTAACCGCAATAATAATCATGTTAAACAAAAACAATTCTCTTATGAGGAAACTATTACTATCCATTTTCGCGCTCGCATCAGTCGCTGCAACAACGGCTCAAACAGTAGCGCAACTGCCTCTTGTAACGGTGAAATCTGTCGCAGCCAAGGACATTGCCGTAAACCAGAAATACGTATTTGTGCCTGGTGCCGACGACCCCGTGTCGGGCTGGGGAATGCCAGACAGAGCAGGCAATATGTTCAAGATGGCTCAGGTGATTCCGAGCACCTACCTTGAGGCTTATGCCGGAGCTAAGATTGTGGGCATAAGATTCCTGACACAGGCCCAGATGACCGTGAAGCCAAACCTTATGGAGCTTGGCTCCAAGATGACGGTTGTGGCTAAGGCAGGCAACATGCAGACCGAAGCCTCACCTCTCAACGACGACCACACAGCATTCGAGGAGAATTGGAACGAGGTGACATTCGACACTCCATATACCATTCCTTCTTCGCCAAGCAACCTTATGGTGTCGTTCGACTATTCGCAAGCCTCAACCCAGGATGCCGAGGGCTACCCATTCCTTATGGGCAAGACAAGCGACGCCAACGCCGTGATTAAGGCCTACGGCAACTTCGGAATGGGTCCACAATGGAAGGACGTGCGCACGGGCAACACAATGTGCGTGCAACTGCTTGTGGAGAAAGATGGCGGCAACTATACCGACGACCTCTCGGTGGTGAGCATCATTGCCGACCCGATGGTTAAGGTGGAGGACTGGCAGCTCTTCCCATTCCAGTTCATCATCCGCAACTCAAGCGACGGCGAGTGCGACGACTGCCTGTTTGCCATTATGTTCGATGGCGAGGAAGTGGGCTACTGCGAGACTGTGCCTGGTTATGGCGTGGGCAAGCAGGGAGCTATCTACTCTACCGGCTTCTATCCCAGCCGCCACAAGCACGCCGACGGTGTTCACACGATTGGCATAAAGATTAAGGAAGTGAACGGCAAGGCCCCTGAGGGCAACACCGACGACGACATGTGCCTCACACAGCTGCGCATCTACACCGAGACTACCGACCGACAGTATAATCTCGTGGAGCACCACACATCATGGAGCGAGCCTTCGTGCACCGTGGGCTACGATGCTATGAAGAACTTGATGAAGGAGCGCGACGACGTGGCTTGGGTTTCTATCCACGGAAATGCCGACGAGAAGCATCCCGACCCGATGACTGTTGACGGAGCCACCACCATCTACAGATATTCGGATGTTTATCCATTGTTCAACGTCAACCGCTCGAAGACTGACTATGGCACAACTGACATGACTCTTGTCGACGGCAACGCTCAGCTCACAGCCGACTCTATCTCAAGTGCCATGAACACGCTTGAAGAGAAGGTGCCTGCTCTTGTCGACCTCTCTGTTAAGTCGAGCTTCATGATTGCCGACGGTTCTGCACAGCCCCAGGCTCGTCTTATCCTTACTGTTAAGGGCGAGGGTGTGGCCAATGCCTCTAAGATTCTCGACAATGCCGTGCTCGGAGTCTACATCACCCAAAACGAGGTGAGCGAACGCCAAAAGACTTCGAAGAGCTGGACCGACGACTATAAGCACACTAACGTGATGCGTGCCATTGCCACCGAAAACCCATTGGGCGACGACATCGTATGGAATGGCGACAACTTTGAGAAGACTTACGAGGTGGAATTCCCTGCTGGCAAGTATTCTGTAGCCGAATACAAAGACTTCAACGCTGTTGCCTACGTCTCTCTGCCCTACATGCTCGAAAAGGACAACGCAGAGCAATGGGCAATGAGCGCCGACAATGTTTGGGTGAACCAGTGCTACTTGTACGAGATTAAGGAAGGCGACATCACAGGAATTGAGTCTATCGGAACTTCATCAAACGCCAAGGTTGTGGCTCGCTACTCAGTAGACGGAACCAAAATCATAGCTCCACAGAAGGGCATCAATATATTGAAGATGTCGGATGGAACAACACGCAAGGTTGTTGTGGGGAAATAATAAAAAAAATCAGGAGTTAAGAAATTAACTCCTGATTTTTTTTACATATCATGCTTCGCAAATCTTTCCTCAGCCAGTTTCTCAAACTTTGTTCCGGGCTTGCCATAGTTGGCATAAGGCCAGATTGAGATTCCGCCACGCGGAGTAAAGATGCCAGTCACTTCGATGTATTTAGGGTCCATAAGGCGGATAAGATCTTTCATGATGATGTTGACGCAGTCCTCATGGAAGTCGCCGTGGTTGCGGAAGCTGAACAGATAGAGCTTGAGACTCTTGCTCTCCACCATTTTCACGTCGGGCACATAAGCGATGCGAATCTCGGCGAAGTCGGGCTGCCCCGTGATAGGACAGAGCGAAGTGAACTCAGGACAGTTGAAACGCACCCAATAGTCGTTGCCTTGATGTTTGTTGATGAAAGTCTCAAGCACCTCGGGAGCATAATCGTCACGATATTTTGTCTTTGCGCCAAGAGCCTGCAAGCCCTCGTCGCGGCGGTTTTCTGAATTTGTAGCCATAGTTGTTACATTATTATATTATATATACATTTTTATGTTAGTATGTGCTCATAATTATCTTTATATATGAACACCCTTCACTCCTATTAATTAAATGTTGAAGATTTTCCAGACACTATAGTTCATGCCATTGTCGTAGGCATCCTCGCCCTCATGTCGCTTTGTAGCCTTCACCACACGTATTGTCACGGGGAGGATTACAATCTCGTAGAGAGTCTTGAGCACCACCTGCGAGATGATAAGCACGGGAAGCTCATTGGTTGGCACTACTCCACCAAGCGCCAAGGGGAAGAAGATGATGGAATCGGCTGTCTCGCCATACACCGTCGACATGATGGCACGGGCAGAGAAATTCTTGCCGCCCGACGAGATTTTCATCCTACTCATCACATAGGCGTTGACAAACGAGCCAACGAGGAAAGCCAAGAACGAGGCCAAGGCTATGCGGGGAGCCAGGCCGAATATGGCATGAAAGCCCTCCTCATTATGCCAATAAGGAGCGGCAGGCAGCACATCGCACAATGCGCCGAACGCCACAAAGAGGAAGTTCATGGCAAAGCCAAGCCAAATGAGCAGTCGAGCCTTGCCGTAGCCCCACACTTCGCACACGCAGTCGTTGATGATGTAGGAGATTGGAAACACTATGAGTCCGCCAGTTATGCTGAACAGTCCCATTGACAATTGCTTTGTCTCGAGCACGTTTGCCGTAATCAGACAAACGCAGAACAGCGTGCTGAAAAGCATAAACAGCACGCTCACTTGTTTTTTGTTTGTTTGCATTTTCTTGTTTTTTAAGAGGTTTACCAAGCACTCTGATTGCTGGGACGACAACCCTCAGGGTTGACGCATCACCAAATTCGGGCTGCAAAGTTACTGAAAATTATGGAAATAAGGAAATTAAAGGCAAAAAAATGCGTGATACAGATTTTCACCGTACCACGCATTTCTATTATACTTACTTTTCTTAATGACTTAATGACTAATGACTTCGCGACAAGATTGTTAGTTCTTGAACACCAGACCATCCTTATCGGCGTCAATCGTGATGGGCTGCTCGCGCTTAACCTCGTCAGAAAGAATCTTCTTTGAAAGGTCGTTGAGCACGCAGCGCTGGATAGCTCTCTTCACCGGACGTGCGCCAAACTCAGGATCGAAGCCCTCGTCGGCAAGGAAGTCGATGGCGGCAGGAGTTACGTTGAGCGTGAAGCCCTGCGGCTCGAGCATCTTCTTCACAGCATTCATCTGCAAGGTCACTACCTGTGCAATCTCCGGTTTGGTGAGTGGCAAGAACATAATGGTCTCGTCGATACGGTTGAGGAACTCAGGACGTATGGTCTTCTTAAGCATCTCCATCACCTTGGCCTTGGTGTCGCTGATCACATGGTCGCGGTTCTGAGGCGTAATGCCAGCAAACTGACCCTGTATGTACTGGCTTCCAAGGTTGGAGGTCATGATGATTATTGTGTTCTTGAAGTTGACTGTGCGACCCTTGTTGTCAGTCAGTCGTCCGTCGTCGAGCACCTGCAAGAGGATGTTGAACACATCGGGATGAGCCTTCTCTATCTCGTCGAACAGCACCACTGAATAAGGTTTGCGACGTACAGCCTCGGTCAACTGTCCACCCTCATCATAGCCAACGTATCCTGGAGGCGCACCGATAAGGCGAGAAACGCTGAACTTCTCTTGATACTCGCTCATGTCGATACGAGTCATCATCGTCTCGTCGTTGAACAAGTATTCTGCCAATGCCTTGGCAAGCTCTGTCTTACCTACACCAGTTGTGCCAAGGAATATGAACGAGGCAATAGGACGCTTCGGGTCCTGCAAGCCTGCACGCGAACGTCTCACGGCATCGCTCACAGCCTTGATGGCCTCATCCTGACCAATGACACGCTTGTGGAGTTCCTCCTCAAGATGAAGGAGTTTCTCGCGCTCGCTCTGCATCATTCGGGTAACGGGTATTCCGGTCCAGCGGCTTACAACCTCGGCAATATCGTCGGCTGTCACCTCCTCGCGAATCATGGCGTTGCCGTCCTGGGTAGACTTAAGCTGGTTTTGGATATTCTTGATGTCCTCCTCAAGAGCCTTGAGTCTGCCGTAGCGAATCTCAGCCACGCGCTCGTAGTTGCCTTCGCGCTCAGCACGCTCAGCCTCAAACTTAAGCTGCTCCATCTGCTGCTTGTCCTGCTGAATCTTGTTCACCAGACCCTTCTCGCTCTCCCACTTAGCACGGAATGAGCTTTCCTGGTCGCGGAGTTCGGCAATGTCCTTGTCAAGCTGGGCAATCTTGTCGGTGTCGTTCTCGCGCTTGATGGCCTCGCGTTCAATCTCAAGCTGCTTCAGCTTACGTGTAATCTCGTCAAGCTCCTCAGGCACAGAGTCGCGCTCCATGCGGAGCTTTGCCGCAGCCTCATCCATAAGGTCGATGGCCTTGTCGGGAAGGAAACGGTCGGAGATGTAACGCTCGGAGAGCTTTACGGCGGCAATGCAGGCATCGTCCTGAATACGCACCTTGTGGTGGTTCTCATAACGTTCCTTCAAGCCACGAAGTATAGAGATGGCAGAAAGCTCGTCAGGTTCGTCGACCATAACGGTCTGGAAACGACGCTCAAGAGCCTTGTCCTTCTCGAAGTATTTCTGATACTCGTTGAGTGTAGTTGCACCAATGCTGCGAAGCTCGCCACGTGCAAGTGCCGGCTTAAGGATGTTGGCAGCGTCCATTGCTCCCTCGCCACCGCCTGCACCCACAAGAGTGTGAATCTCGTCGATGAAGAGGATGATGCGACCGTCGGAATTGGTAACTTCCTTGATGACGCTTTTGAGTCGCTCCTCAAACTCGCCCTTGTACTTGGCACCAGCCACAAGCGCACCCATATCCAATGAGTAGAGCTGCTTGTCCTTAAGGTTCTCAGGCACGTCGCCACGCACAATGCGCTCGGCGAGACCCTCGACTATGGCAGTCTTACCAGTACCCGGCTCACCTATTAATATAGGATTGTTCTTGGTACGGCGCGAGAGAATCTGAAGCACACGGCGGATTTCCTCGTCACGTCCAATCACTGGGTCGAGCTTGCCCTGGCGGGCTTCCTCCACGAGGTTCTTGGCATATTTTGAAAGACTCTGATAATTCTCGTCGCCCGACTGCGACTGCACCTTCTGTCCCTGGCGCAATTCCTGGATAGCCTTTACAGTCTCGTTTTCGGTCATGCCCGCATCCTTAAGAATGCGGCTTGCTGTACTATTCACCTGCAACAGAGCAAGCAATATAGGCTCAACGCTCGTAAACTCATCGCCATTCTTGGTGGCGAAGTCCTGTGCACGCTGGAGCACATTGTTGGCATCGTTGCTGAGATAAGGCTGTCCGCCCTGAACGCGCGGCAATCGCTGTATCTCGGTATCCACTACAGTGTCTACTTGGTTGGCATTGACTCCGAGCTTCTGGAAGATGTAGGTTGCTACGTCTTTGGCCTTCAGCATCACACCCTTAAGCAGGTGAACCGGCTCAATGCTCTGCTGTCCTTGACGCTGTGCGGTGTTGACAGCCTCTTGAACAACCTCCTGGGCTTTGATTGTGAATTTGTCGAATGTCATATTTTGTTTCTCCTTTCTTGTTTTCTTACTTTTGTTTTATTGATTAACGATTTCGCTAACTATAAGCACAAACTATATGCCTAAGGATTTTACATCTGTCAAAATGACAGAACAAATTGATTTTTGCTATAAATATGCGCCATAATGACAGCTTTTACTAAATTTGACGTAAACAAATGGTATATAATTTATTTAAGAGATAAAAAGTTGTTGTTTAATTAAAAATATTTTTTAATTTATTTCTTTAATCTAAAAAAAAATTATACTTTTGTAGTCGTAAAAAAAGAGAGTAGGCAAAATGGCCTGCTATTCATCATCTAAAACAACATTCAGAACCTATTATATTATATAAAACTAATCAGAACAGATGAAAAAAAGCAAGTATTATCCTTGGGTAGTCGTAGGACTACTGTGGGTTGTAGCCCTGTTGAACTACATGGATCGCCAAATGCTCTCTACCATGCAAGAGGCAATGAAGGCCGACATTGTAGAATTGAACAAAGCCGAGGCGTTCGGAGCGTTGATGGCTGTATTCCTTTGGATTTATGGTATAGTCAGTCCGTTTGCCGGAGTTGTGGCAGACCGCATAAGCCGCAAGAAGCTTGTGGTGGGCAGTTTGTTCGTATGGTCGGCGGTGACCTACCTTATGGGCTACGCTACTGATTTTCAGCATCTGTACTGGTTGCGCGCATTGATGGGCATCAGCGAGGCATTGTACATTCCCTCAGCTCTCTCGCTCATAGCCGACTGGCATGAGGGCAAGTCGCGCTCTTTGGCTATCGGCATTCACATGACAGGTCTTTACGTGGGTCAAGCCATTGGTGGCTTTGGAGCCACTATCGCTGCCACATTCTCATGGCATTCCACATTCCACTGGTTTGGAATCATCGGCATAGCCTACTCAGTAGTGCTCGCCCTCTTCCTGCACGACAAGAAGAAGGAAATAACAACAGCCGCAGCAGCCACCGCCACCCCTGCAGAGATGCAGAAGAAGGAAAGCGTGTGGCGCGGACTCAGCATTGTGTTCTCTACCTGGGCTTTCTGGGTGATACTCATCTATTTCGCCGTACCGAGCCTCCCAGGTTGGGCTACTAAGAACTGGCTGCCTACACTCTTTGCCGAGAACCTTGGCATCCCTATGTCGCAGGCAGGACCAATGTCTACCATCACCATTGCCGCTTCATCATTCCTTGGAGTGCTTGTGGGTGGCATCCTGTCGGACAAGTGGGTGCTACGCAACATCCGCGGACGCATATACACCAGTGCCATTGGTTTGGGCATGACTATTCCTGCCCTCGTGCTTCTCGGCTTCGGCCATAGCATTGTGGCAGTAGTGGGCGCAGGCCTGCTCTTCGGTATGGGCTACGGAATGTTCGACGCCAACAACATGCCTATCCTCTGCCAGATTATCTCGGCCAAATACCGCGCCACAGCCTACGGCGTGATGAACATGGTGGGCGTATTTGCAGGAGCAGCCGTGACTCATCTGCTTGGCAAGTGGACCGATGGCGGCAACCTCGGACTCGGCTTCGCAGTGCTTGGATGTATCGTGCTCGTAGCACTCGTGTTGCAGCTCAGCTGCTTGAAGCCAACAACAGACAACAAAGAATAAAAAACCATTTTAAAAATAGAGAAATTATGGAAAAAATCATCGGACTTATCGACGCTCCGTTTACTCCATTCCACGCAAACGGCGACGTCAATCTTGAACCAATCGAGGCTTATGCCAAGATGTTGCAGAAAAACGGATTGAAGGGTGTATTCATCAATGGTTCGTCTGGCGAGGGCTATATGCTCACCACCGAGGAGCGCATGCAGCTTGCAGAGCGTTGGGTAGAGGTAGCTCCAGAGGGCTTCAAGGTGATTGTGCATGTAGGCAGCTGCTGCCTGCGCGAGAGTGTTCGCCTTGCCGAGCACGCACAGAAAATTGGTGCTTGGGGCATCGGTTCGATGGCTCCTCCATTCCCGAAGATTGGACGCATCGAGGAACTCGTGGAATACTGCGAGGCTATTGCCGCTGCAGCTCCCAACCTTCCTTTCTACTATTATCACATCCCGGCATTCAATGGTGCTTTCCTGCCTATGCTCGACCTGCTCAAGGCTGTAGACGGACGCATTCCTAACTTTGCCGGCATTAAGTACACCTACGAGTCGCTCTACGAGTACAACCAGTGCCGACTCTATGCCAACGGCAAGTTCGACATGCTTCACGGTCAGGACGAGACCATCCTTCCAAGCCTTGCACAGGGCGGAGCACGCGGTGGCATCGGCGGTACAACCAACTACAACGGACGAGAGCTTACTGGCATCATCGAAGCTTGGAACAACGGCGACATCGAGACTGCACGTGAGAAGCAGAACTTCTCGCAGGAGGTTATCAACGTCATCTGCCACTTCCGTGGCAACATCGTAGGCGGCAAGCGCATCATGAAGCTCCTCGGCTTCGACCTTGGACCTAACCGTGTGCCGTTCCGCAACATGACCGACGAAGAAGAGGCCCAGATGAAGAAGGAGCTTGAGGAAATTGGTTTCTTCGAGCGTGCCAACAAATTCTAAAGAACAACAGAGTATGAACGTAAAAGAATATATCAAATCCTGGGCTGAGTCCTACAAGAAGGACCTCACCGAGAATATCATGCCGTTCTGGATGGAACACGGATGGGACCGCGAGAATGGCGGTGTCTACACATGTGTCGACCGCGACGGATCGCTCATGGACAGCACTAAGTCGGTTTGGTTCCAGGGACGTTTCGCCTTTATATGCGCCTATGCATATAATAATGTGGAGAAGAACCAGGAGTGGCTCGATGCTGCCAAGTCGACTCTCGACTTCATCGAGAAGCATTGCTTCGACGAGCAGGGCCACATGTACTTCTCTGTCACAGCCGAGGGCAAGCCGTTGCGCAAGCGCCGATACGTGTTCTCAGAGACATTTGCTTCGATAGCCATGTCGGAGTATGCTCTTGCCACTGGCGACGAGCACTGGGCTAAGCGTGCATTGCAGGTGTTCGAGGACACTCAGCGTTTCCTCAACACCCCAGGCTTCTTGCCCGCCAAATTTGAGCCGGAAGTGCAGCTCCAGAGCCACAGCATCATCATGATTCTCATCAATGTTGGCTCGTGCATCCGCAAGGTGATCAACGACCCGAAGCTCACACAACAGATTGACGAATCTATAGCTAAACTCAAGAAATACTTCATCCACCCCGAGTTCAAGTGCTTACTTGAGACTGTTGGCATGAACGGTGAGTTTATAGACAACAACATGGGCCGCACCATCAACCCGGGCCACTGCATCGAGACCACATGGTTCATCATGGAGGAGGCTAAGCTCCGCGGTTGGGACAAACCTATGTTCGACATGGCTCTCCAGATATTCGACTGGTCGTGGGACTGGGGCTGGGACAAGCAGTATGGAGGCATCATCAACTTCCGCGACTGCAAGAACTTGCCTTCGCAGGACTATTCGCAGGACATGAAGTTCTGGTGGCCGCAATGCGAGACTATCATCAGCTCGCTCTATGCTTATCTCGGTACTGGCGACGAGAAATATCTCTATCGCCACGAGCGCATCAGCGAGTGGACTTATGCCCACTTCCCCGATGCTGAGTACGGCGAGTGGTATGGCTATCTCCACCGCGACGGAACTGTGGCTCAGCCCGCCAAGGGCAACCTCTTCAAGGGTCCGTTCCACATTCCACGCATGATGATCAAGAGCTACATGCTCTGCCAGGAGATTCTGAAGAAATTAGAAGTAAAGTAAATAGTATTGTAAGTAGTATGTAGAGTGAAGGTGAAAAATTCATTATCAACAAATAATGGGTTGTTCATCCTTCACTCTTTTGCTTTTTATCAAGCCAAAGAGATTATGGAAAATTCCACACTTGCGAAAATTTTGAATCATTTATAAACAACGCTGATGAGAAATATTGTAATACCACTAACAGCCCTGTTCCTTAACGCGATGGCTGTTTCGGCACAAAGCGTGAGCAATGTGTTCGGATTCCCGTCCACCGAGCCTGGTTATTCGCTTGGCGTGTCGGCTTGCTACGCCGGACAGATAGGCGACTATCTTGTAATGGCTGGCGGCTGCAACTTCCCCACTCCGGGCAACAAGACGTATTACGCAGGCATCTACGCTGCACGTGTCGACGCCACCGTGCTCAACTGGCAACTTGTAGGCTTGCTTCCCGAACCCGCTGCCTATGGAGCTACTGTGGCAAACGGCGACAGTCTGTTATTCATCGGAGGCAACAACGCTGAACATAGTCTTAAATCCGTCTACAGCATCCATCTTAATGCCTCGGGCGACAAAGCAGAAGTGCACCAACTTGCCGACCTGCCCTGCACCATCGACAATATGGCGGCGGCGATGAGCGGCAACAACATCTATCTGTCAGGCGGCAACCAAGACGGCAAACCTTCGGCCAATGTATTGCACCATAAC
>ERZ1023858.52-NODE-52-length-20796-cov-13.441444_pt1 | contig 20796 bp, 14 predicted proteins | sample MGYA00380387_ERZ1023858 | MGnify/ENA primary metagenome ERZ1023858 (study PRJEB33179, sample SAMN07449010) | human gut metagenome | biome: Human-gut; feature: Human associated habitat; material: Faeces | host: Homo sapiens | place: India: Bhopal | collected...
ATCGAACTTATTGTAGGCAACATCTGCGATACCGCCATCCGACCACCAGCAGACTGCTTCGTCAGTAGGTACCTCGTTGAAGTTGAACAGGTTACGGAGAAGAGTTGACTTACCGTTATCATCGATAGTGAAATCGGCAGTACCGTCATTACCTTCCATGATAAGACCAGCATAGCACTTGCTGTACAAGCCTGTAATGTTTGGAGTAGCGTCAACATTAGGATCAATGTTTCCCTTGTCCAAATCATCCATACAAGAGCTCAAACTTGCTGTAAGCAGAAGAGCTACTGCAGGGGCAATTGTTTTGAATTTATTGAGTTTCATATCGAAATCTATTTTTTAAAATTGTTAGAAGTTGAGGTTCAGACCGAGCAGGAATGTGCGGCAACGTGGATAGATGCTGTCGTCCTTGCCTGAGTTTACTTCAGGGTCGATACCTTTGTACTTTGTGATAGTGAATACGTTAGAGCATGAGGCGTAGATACGGCCTGATATACCCTTATAGTTGCCACCCTTCAACAGATTGTTGAAGTTATAGCCCAATGTGATGTTGTCGCACTTCAAGAAGCTACCGTTCTGTACAAAGTAGTCGGTAAGAGGATAGTTGTAAGAAGTCCAGCCTAAAGCTGCTATATCCTTTGTTGTGTTCTTGTAATATCCCTTAGCACTGCAAATCTCTTTAGTGTTTATCGCACCTTCTTCGTATCCATTGTAGAGATAGTTGCCTAAGCTTACACGGAAGTTGCTACCGAGATCCCAGTTCTTGTACGAAACCTTGAAGCTGAAACCACCTGTCCAAGGAGCTACGATATTCTTATAGAAGTATCTGTCGTTCTCGTCGATTGTTCCATCGCCATTGCGGTCTACATAGCAGCCCATGATAGGACGACCGTTCTGGTCGTATACCTGCTGGTATACCAAGAATGAGTTGGCTGGCTTTCCTACCTTATGATAGGTGATAGCCTGGTCCTGACCTACCTTCATTCCTGCTTCCATCAAATCACGACCGCCTGCAAGCTCTGTAATCTCGTTCTTGTTGTAGGCAGCGTTAACGCTAAGTTCTACGAACCAATCCTTTGTCTGGATAGGACGACCTGTAATAGCAACCTCAAAACCCTTGTTCTCCAATGTTCCTGCATTCATAAGGAGGGCATTGTCGAAGTTCTGACCTGCAGCAATAGTAGTAGTACTAAGCAAGTCTGTTGTCTTGCGGTAGTAAGCATCAAGGTTTACGGTCAATCTCTGGTCGAACATACCATAGTCGATACCTACGTTCCATGTTGTGGTTGTCTCCCATGTCAGTTCGTCATTGTATGCCAATGGGCGATAGAGCAGACCAGTGTTGTCGGGACCGATAGGATAGAGGTGGTGAGTGCTTGTACTCTTTGAATAAGTAGCGGTGTAATACTCTTTACCAGTATCCTGCTGACCTGTCTTACCCCAACCAAGGCGGAGCTTCAAGTCGCTGATAGCATTTACATCCTTAAGGAAGCTTTCTTCCTTAACGCGCCATGCGAAGGCTGCTGATGGGAAGAAGCCCCAACGGTGTCCGTCGGCAAAGCGGCTTGAACCATCATAACGTGCTGTGAAAGTAAGGAGATAACGGTCAAGCAAAGAATAGTTGGCACGACCATACCAGCTCACGAGATAAGTCTGGCCTCTCCATCTGCTTGTATCGTATGACTTTACAGTTCCTGCAAGAGCTTCGCCAGCATCGTTCTTTCCTTCGAAGGTAGATGGATACATTGACTTGCTCCACTGGTCGCCCCAATACTTCATGTGGCTATATTCATAACCAGCCATGATGTCGAAGTGGTTGGCCTTGTTGAAGTCCTTGGTGTACTGGGCATATGCTGTAGCCAAGAGGTTATACTTCTTCTCCGTGTTCTCGCTGTTGCCACCATAGTAGAATCCGTATGTAGATTGAGGATTATTGGTGTTGTACTCACCACCGGTTGTATATTCACCGGCTAAGTTGGCATGCAAATGAAGGTCTTCGAAGCCATGAATCTTATAGTCAGCCTCTACGTTGCCCAAGAGAACGTGTGCACTCTTGTAGAAGTCGTAGTTCTCTACCTTTTCTACTGGGTTTGTAGGAGCGTCATCATTGCGATTGTATGGGAATGTTGGGTCGTATGCTGTAGTAGATAGTGCCCACTGCCAATAACCTCCCCAGTTCTTGAATTTCTCGTCGTTGCTCTTTACAGGGCGAGTAGGATCCATGTTGATAGCTGCGCCTACAGCATCTGTTCCACCAGAAACAGTCTTTGAGTAAGAATACTTACCGTTGATGTTGAGGTTGAGGTGCTTGTCGAGCAGAGAAGGATTGATGTTGAAGCCTGCGGTAACACGCTTATAGTCTGAACCCTTCAAGATACCTTCCTGACCAGTGTAGCCTACGCTGACACGATAAGGCATAGACCAAGACTGCTTGTTGATGCCACCTGTCAAGCTTACATTGTGCTCCTGGCTGATGCCATTACGATATATTTCGTCCTGCCAGTCGGTGTCGTATGTGCCGGCAGCATAGTTTGGTGTGCCGTCTGCATTGAACTCCTTCCAGCCTAAGCCTTGGTAGGCAGAAGAACCCTCGCCGTAATAATTCTTGATGAAGTCGACATATTCTGATGCGTTCATCACGTCCAGCTTCTTGGCAATTGTGCTTACAGAGACTGTACCATTGTAAGAAACCTGAGGCTTCTGGCCGCTGCGACCCTTCTTTGTTGTAATGATGATAACACCGTTAGAACCACGCGAACCATAGATGGCTGTTGCCGAAGCGTCCTTCAATACAGTGAAGCTCTCGATATCATTTGGATTGACAAGAGACAGGGGGTTATTAACACCCTTAGTGTCATTGTTATCCATTGGCATACCGTCGATAACAATCAACGGGTTGTTGCTTGCTGTCAAAGAAGCACCACCACGAATACGAATCTGTGCACCATCACCAGGAGCACCTGATGCAGAGTTTACGTTTACACCGGCAATCTTACCTTGGATCATGTCCTGAGCCGAAGTAATGATACCATGGTTCTTCTCATCTGGCTTAAGAGCTGTCACCGAACCAGTAAGGTCGTTCTTCTTAGCTACACCATAACCAATCACAACTACGTCGTTAAGAGTGGTGGATGTGTTGGCGAGCTTGATCTTAAGATTCTGACCTGCCTGAATCTTTACCGGCTCATAGCCGATGTAGGTGATTTCAAGCACAGCCTTCTTATCGGCTGAAATCGAGAAGTTGCCGTCGAGGTCGGTCACTGCACCCGTCTGTCCGCCAACAACCTTGACGGAAGCACCGATGACTGGTTCGCCGGTCTCGTCTACTACATGGCCCTTCACAACCATCTGCTGTGCAAAGGCACTTGCCGACAGAAACATTGTTGCGCCAAGCGCAGCTGTTCTGATAGCACTTTGGAATTTAACCTGCTTCATCATTGTAGCTTTTGATATTATAATAAATTGTTAGAAATTGCGGTTTTTAATTGTCTCCTTTTTTGGTTCTTATTGAACTCTGATGCAAAATTATCATCTTATTCAATATCTTGTATTATTTTTTATGCTAAATGTTTTATTTTCAGCGTGTAAACGTTTGCAAACGATGTAAACGTTTGCACGCTTTGACATGCATCAAAAAACAACATTGCATTGCCATATAAAAATAATGTGATAACTTTGCAGCGTGAAAAGAAAATAAGCCAAGATAACGAAAATCTTCAGTAAGATAAAGACAATCTTCAATAAGATAAAGACAGAAAAAAAACAAACCCCAAACCCTACAAAAAAAATGCAACCGACAACGATGAAGGACATTGCCGAACATTTCGGAGTGTCGATAGCCACTGTGTCAAGAGCCCTCAACGGTTCAAATCGAGTTAATCAGGAGAAGCGCGATGCAATATGCGACTACGCACGCGCCAACAATTTCTACCCAAACGACATCGCCAAGTCACTACGCAACTCACGACGTATGCCGGTGAAAGTGATTGGCGTTATCGTGCCAGAGTTTACCCACTATTATTTCTCTACCATCCTCAACGGTATTGAGGCGGCTGCCTCGAAACGCGACTTCCGCATCATTGCCACAACATCACGCGAGTCGTATGAACGCGAGGTGCAGCTGTGCCAGATGTTCGAAGCCCACCAGGTGTGCGGAGTGATAGTATCGCAAGCCAAAGAGACAAACCACTACGAGCACTTCCAATCGCTCATCGACCGCGGTATTCCTCTTGTCTTCTACGACCGCATCTGCAATGGCATCAACGCCTCGATCGTGGTGGTGGACGACTACCAAGGTGCCTTCTCGGCTGTGGCTCATCTTGCCGCCACTGGATGCAAGCGCATTGCCTATTATGGAATGCATGGCAACACCGTGCTCGGACGCAACCGCTACAATGGCTACCGCGACGCACTGCTCAAGGCTGGACTGCAACCCGACCCGACGCTCTCGTTCGTATGCGACAACCGCGAGGAAGCAGAGAAGATTACTCCAGACATATTAAAAAGAGACGACCGGCCGGATGCCTTCTTCTGTGTGAATGACGACACTGCCATCGGGGTGCTCTACACTGCCAAGCACATGGGATTCAAAGTGCCTGACGACATATCGGTATGCGGATTCACCAACGGTGAGCGTGCCATTGCCTGCGACCCGCAGCTCACTACCGTGGAGCAACGCGGATCGAAAGTGGGCGAAGAGGCTGCCAATATTCTCATGGACAAGGTGGAGGGCATTTCACCCAAGGAAAAGATTGAGAAAAGAGTGGTGCGCACAAGACTCATCATCAGACAAAGCACAAGGGGATAGAATTTTTCTATCTCCACAAATACGATAAATCAAACAACATAATGCCCCATCGCCAACAAATAACAGATAATGAATAAACCAAATAACAAATGAAACCAAAACCAAATCTTAGTTTCTGGAAACTGTGGAATCTCAGTTTCGGATTCTTCGGCGTACAAATTGCCTACGCCTTGCAAAGCGCAAACATTTCGCGCATTTTCGCCACTCTCGGTGCCGACCCTCACAATCTTAGCTACTTCTGGATTCTGCCTCCACTAATGGGCATCCTCGTGCAGCCTATCATCGGAACTCTAAGCGACCGCACTTGGTGCCGCTTCGGACGACGCGTGCCTTATCTCTTCGTGGGTGCTGCTGTGGCTGTGGCAGTGATGTGTCTGCTGCCTAACGCCGGTTCTTTCGGCATGGCTGTTAGCACGGCTATGATTTTCGGACTCGTCTCACTGATGTTTCTCGACACGAGCATCAACATGGCTATGCAGCCTTTCAAGATGCTTGTGGGCGACATGGTGAACGAGAAGCAGAAGTCGCTCGCCTACTCTATCCAGTCGTTCCTCTGCAACTCTGGCTCACTCGTGGGATATGTGTTCCCATTCCTATTCACCGCACTTGGCATTGCCAACGAGGCTCCAAAGGGCGTGATACCCGACTCTGTGATTTACTCGTTCTATGTGGGTGCTGCCATCCTTATACTCTGCGTCATCTACACCACCGTGAAGGTGAAGGAATGGAATCCTAAGGAATATGCCGAATACAACGAGGCAAAACCCGAGGCTGAGGAGAAGAGTGCCAACTGGATTGAACTGCTCAAGAATGCTCCATCGATGTTCTGGAAGGTGGGACTCGTTCAGTTCTTCTGCTGGGCTGCCTTCATGTATATGTGGACCTACACCAACGGAACCATCGCCGACACCGTATGGCACACTACCGACGTGGCATCAAAAGGCTATCAAGAGGCAGGCAACTGGGTGGGAGTGCTGTTCTTCTGGCAGGCTATCGGCTCTGTGCTGTGGGCAATGGCTCTTCCTAAGTTCAAGAACGAGAAATTCGCTTATGCACTCAGCCTTGTCATCGGTGGCATCGGCTTTGCCATCGTGCCTTTCATCGGCGACAAGAACTTACTCGTGCTGCCATTCATGCTCATCGGATGCGCATGGGCTGCCATGCTCGCAATGCCTTTCGCCTTCGTGACAAACGCTCTTGAGGGCTACGGACACAAGGGTGCTTACCTCGGACTGTTCAATGGCACTATCTGTGTGCCTCAGATTATCGCTGCTGTGGCAGGAGGTGGCATCCTCTCGCTTGTTGGCTCTGTGCAGAGCAACATGATGATTGTGGCAGGTGTGCTGCTCGTGCTTGGAGCATGTAGCGTGACTCTTATAAAGAAATAAAACACAACTCTTAAATAACAGTTCAGAATTATCTTTACATATAGTAGGAGGGTATGGCATCCTTGCCATACCCTCTAAATTGGCTGTCAGTAGGCTTTCTCATGCACACCGGCAACGGCTCTGCCGCTCGGATCGTTCATGTTCTTGAATGCCTTGTCCCATGCCAAAGCCTCGGCTGTGGAACAAGCCACGCTCGGCACACTCGGCACTGATCTTGCGGCATTATCCGACGGGAAATGCTCGGCAAATATAGAGCGGTAGTAATATTCCTCCTTGTTGCGTGGCGGATTGATGGGGAAACGTTCCGCTGCATGAGCCATTTGCTCGTCGGTCACCTGCTTTGCGGTTATCTCCTTGAGAGTGTCTATCCACGAATACCCCACACCATCACTAAACTGCTCCTTCTGTCGCCATGCCACTTCCTCGGGAAGCATGTCGGCAAACGCATCACGCAGAATCTTCTTCTCAATAGTATTGCCCGGACACATCTTGGCTTCGGGATTAGTGCGCATAGCCACATCAAGAAACTCCTTGTCGAGAAACGGCACACGTCCCTCAACACCCCATGCCGACAGACTCTTGTTGGCACGAAGACAGTCGTAGAGATGCAGTTTGGAGAGCTTGCGCACCGTCTCTTCGTGGAAGGCGCGCGCATCGGGAGCCTTATGAAAATAAAGATAACCACCGAAAATTTCATCAGCTCCCTCACCCGAGAGCACCATTTTTATGCCCATCGACTTAATGACACGCGCAAGAAGATACATAGGAGTGGAGGCACGCACGGTTGTGACATCATAGGTCTCGATGAAATATATCACGTCGCGTATAGCGTCAAGTCCCTCCTGTATGGTATAGTTTATCTCGTGGTGAACTGTGCCTATATGCTCTGCCACCAGACGAGCCTTTGCCAAGTCGGGCGCACCTTTCAGACCTACAGCAAAGGAGTGAAGGCGCGGCCACCAAGCACGTTCCTTGCCGTCGCTCTCCACTCTGCGCTCCGAGAATTTCTCGGCTATAGCAGATATCACCGAAGAGTCAAGTCCACCGGAAAGCAACACTCCATAAGGCACATCGCTCATCAGTTGGCGTCGCACGGCATCCTCAAGGGCATCATGTATAGAGCCTACGTAAGCTGTATTGTCCTTCACAGCGTCGTAGCTGAACCAGTCGCGCTTGTAGTAGCGTTTCATCCCCGGAGTGCGGCTCCAGTAATAATGTCCTGGAAGAAAAGGTTCGTAGCGTTCGCACTCGCCTTCGAGAGCCTTCAACTCCGAAGCCACATACACTGTGCCGTCGGCATCGTAGCCTATATAAAGAGGTATAACGCCTATGGGGTCGCGTGCAATGAGAAACTCATCGCGCTCCTCATCGTAGAGGGCAAAGGCAAAGATGCCACTAAGATCCTCAAGAAAGTCGATGCCTTTGTCGCGATAGAGCGCGAGAATAACCTCACAGTCGGAGCCTGTCTGAAACTCATACTTGCCGTGATAGCGCTCGCGTATATCCTGATGGTTGTATATCTCGCCGTTTACAGCAAGCACCTGCTTGCCATCAGGCGAGAACAATGGCTGGCCACCCGACTCTGGGTCTACTATTGAAAGACGTTCGTGGGCAAGTATGGCAGAGCCTCCGCAATAGATGCCACTCCAATCCGGACCACGATGACGAATCTTGCGGCTCATGCGAAGAGCCTTCTGTCGCAACTCGGGAGTCTGCTCCCTAAGGTTGAATATTGATACAATTCCACACATATATTTTGTTTCTTTTATTGGTTTTCAATTACTCAAAGCTGAAGTATTCCCCTTGCTCGCTGTAGCCGAGACAAGGGGAACGAGTCAAAAGAAAAATTATTATCGAGGTTAGTTGTAGGCACTCTCACCATGCTCATAGATGTCAAGACCTTCCTCCTCAACGCGGCGGCAAACACGTATACCTATAGTCTTGTCGACCAACACATATAATATGTAAGTTACTACTGCACTGAACACTATGCTTATCACCGTAGCAAGAATCTGAACCCACAGCTGATGCCAATCGCCATAAAGAGCGCCTTCGGCTCCACCCTCGCCCGTAACGCATCGGGTGGCAAACACTCCTGTGAGTATAGAACCTATGATTCCACCCATGCCATGCACGCCAAAGGCGTCGAGAGCATCGTCGTACTTGAAATATGGCTTTATCACAGCCACCATTACAAAGCAGATTATCGGGGTGATGATTCCGATGGCAAAGGCTCCAAGTATGTCGGTTGAGCCTGCTGCAGGAGTGATAGCCACAAGTCCTGCCACGGCTCCAGTGCAAGCTCCTACCGTTGTAGGCTTATTGTTGCACAACCAGTCTATAACCATCCAAGTGACTGCGGCAGCGGCAGCAGCCACATGCGTCACCATGAAAGCATTGGCTGCAAGTCCGTCGGCAGCGAGTCCGCTGCCCGCATTAAAGCCAAACCATCCGAGCCAGAGAAATGACATACCCATAAACACTATAGTGATGTTATGCGGCAGAATGGCGTGACCCTTGCTGTAGTCATCGCGCTTGCCTATCATCAAGCACATTATTAAGGCTGCTATACCAGCGTTGATATGCACCACTGTGCCACCCGCAAAGTCGAGCGCACCCATCTCCTGAAGGAATCCACCTCCCCACACCCAGTGGGCCATAGGGAAATAGGCGATAATCACCCACAGAATGGTAAACACCATATAACCCTTGAACTTGATGCGCTCGGCGAATGCTCCAAGGATAAGAGCCGGAGTGATGAGGGCAAACATACACTGGAACATGGCAAAGCTAAGTTCTGGAATGCCCGTGGCAGTGACGCTGTTCACCGTGACTCCACGTAGGAAAGCCTTGTCGAAGCCGCCCATAAAGAACCATGCCCATGAGCCACTCTCCTTAAAGCCAGTGCCAAATGCCCAAGAATAGCCTATGGCAACCCAGAGCAGCGACACTACGCCAACAATGAGCATTGTCTGCATTATGACGCTAAGCACATTCTTCTGGCGAACGAGTCCGCCATAAAACAGAGCAATGCCCGGAATGCTCATCAAGAGCACAAGGATTGTTGCCATAATCATCCAGGCTGTGTTGCCTGTGTCAAGAGTAGGGGTGGATATCGAAGTAAGTAGTGTTGTTATCATGATTCTATCTTTTTACCTTAAAAATGAGTATTAATTCACCTTATTTTTCCTGCTCAGCATTATACAATGCAATGTCGCCACGCTCTCCCGTACGTATGCGAATGGCGTCCTCTATAGGAATGATGAAAATTCTGCCATCGCCTATCTCGCCAGTCTGGGCAGCCTTGAGAATGGCACTTACTGCACGCTCCACGTTCTTGTCTCTCACCACGAGCGAAACAAGTATGCGCTCTATGGAACTGGTGTCGTAGACAATGCCGCGATATATGCGGTCCTGGCGTGCCTTGCCTATGCCACGCACATCGTAATAAGAGAACCATTCGATGTCAGCGGCAAGCAAAGCCTGCTTGACATCTTCAAATCTTGACTTGCGAATGATTGCTTCAATCTTCTTCATGCTACTTTCTTTTTATTGGTTATTACTCCATTCTTATGTCGTTTTGTTATTTCGATACTGCAAAATTACAACAAAATGATAGTAAAAACATTATAAATCTATCGTTTTATCATATGAAATTTGTATACACTTTCATTTTGATATATAACAAATAGGTTATTTATACAGATTGTAAGTAATTAGAGCGAAAATACTTACAATCTGTAACTTAATAATATTTAACCCGAAAATATGCCACGGTTTTTATGGTTTGTTGCGCAAATAGTAGTAATTTTGCAAGCGTAAAAAACAAATAGTAATTCTTTAAGGTAAAAAGATAAACAAAATGGCAAGGTCGGTTAGATTTACAAAGATGCACGGAGCTGGAAATGATTATATATATGTAAACACACAGGAATACGATATACCAGACCCATCGAAAGCTTCTATTGCCTGGAGCAAGTATCACACTGGCATAGGCAGCGATGGTCTTGTGCTCATTGGCAAGCCCTACGGAGGCGTGGAAGCAGATTTCTCGATGCGCATTTTTAATGCCGACGGCTCAGAGGCCATGATGTGCGGCAACGCCTCACGCTGCATAGGAAAGTTTCTCTACGAGAAGGGACTCACCGACAAAACTTCCATTCGACTGCAGACATTGTCGGGTGTGAAGATTCTGAAACTCCATCTTTCCGACAACGCACACGCTCCCGCCACTGTGGAGAGCGTAACGGTGGACATGCTTAAGCCGGTGTTTCATAACTCGTTGCAGTATGACGAGACCTGCGGTGACACACTTACTGCCAATTTCCGCTCCTTCCGCGGCACATTCGTGTCGATGGGCAATCCCCACTTTGTTTGCTTTGTCGACGACGTCAATTCGCTCGACATTGCACGCTTCGGCTCAATCATGGAGCACGACGCGGCATTCCCAGAGCGTTGCAACATTGAGTTTGCACAGATTATGCCCAACGGCACCATACGCACAAGGGTATGGGAGCGCGGAAGCGGCATAACAATGGCCTGCGGCACAGGAGCTTGCGCCACCGCTGTAGCAGCATCGCTCACCGGAAGAGCATCACGCAAAAGCCTTATAGAAATGGATGGCGGCACACTCTGCATAGAATGGAACGAGCAAGACGGACATGTGTATATGACTGGTCCGGCAGCTTTCGCATTCGAGGGAGAAATAGAATTGCCGTGAACTCTAAATCGGCTAAGCCGATTATCCAAAAGTCAAAAGTAAAAAAAACTACATATATGGCATTAGTAAACGAACATTTCCTTAAACTCTCGAACAATTACTTGTTCGCAGATATCGCCAAGAAGGTAAACGCCTTCAAGGTGTCCCACCCGCAGGTGCGGGTTATCAGTCTCGGTATAGGAGACGTTACACAGCCACTTTGCCCAGCCGTGATAGAGGCTATGCACAAGGCTGTAGACGAAATGGCCTCAAAGGCTTCGTTTCATGGCTATGGCCCTGAGAGGGGCTACGACTTCTTGAGAGAGGCTATTGTGAAGAACGATTTCGCGCCACGCGGAATACGCATAGACCCAAGCGAAGTGTTCGTGAACGACGGTGCCAAGAGCGACACTGGCAATATAGGCGAGATTGTACGCTGGGACAACTCCATCGGTGTCACCGATCCTATATATCCCGTATACATCGACTCCAACGTGATGTGCGGACGCGCAGGTGTGTTGGAGAACGGACGCTGGAGCAACGTGAACTATATGCCCTGCACTGCCGAAAATAATTTCGTGCCGCAGATTCCCGACCACCGTGTCGACATGATTTACTTATGCTACCCCAATAACCCTACTGGCACTGTGCTGCCTAAGGAAGAACTTAAGAAATGGGTGAAGTATGCCCTTGAGAACGATACTCTCATTCTCTACGATGCAGCCTATGAGGCTTACATCCAGGACGACAATATCCCACACTCAATATACGAGATAAAGGGTGCACGCAAATGCGCCATCGAGTTCCACAGCTATTCCAAGACTGCCGGATTTACGGGTGTACGCTGTGGCTACACCATCATCCCAAAGGATATAACAGCGGTGACGCTCGACGGCAAGCAGCGCGTAGAGCTTAACCATCTGTGGGACCGCCGACAGTCAACCAAGTTCAATGGCACAAGCTATATCTCGCAGCGTGCAGCTGCTGCCATCTACACTCCAGAGGGCAAAAAGCAGGTGAAGGAAACCATCGACTATTACATGGGCAACGCCCACTATATGTACGAGCAGCTTACAGCAATGGGATTCCAAGTGTTCGGCGGACGCAATGCTCCGTATCTTTGGGTGAAAACGCCCAACAATACAGAGTCTTGGAAGTTCTTTGAGCAGATGCTCTATGCCGTAGGCGTGGTTTGCACTCCTGGCGTAGGTTTTGGTCCAAGTGGTGAAGGCTATGTAAGACTGACTGCCTTCGGCGACCGCGACGACTGCAAGGAGGCTATGCGCCGCATCAAGGAATGGCTCAGCAAGGCTTAAGGTTGGCTGGGCAATATTATTATAAGAAACAGGAAACAGAATAACAACAACATAAAAGAAAGAAAACAATGGCAAATTTAAGATTTGAGGTTGTAGCCGACGCTTTCAACAAGAAACCCGTCGACGTGATTGCACCGATTGAACGTCCGTCAGAATTTTTTGGCAAGAATGTTTTCAACCGTGCTAAGATGTACAAGTATCTGCCACGTGATGTGTATGAGAAGCTGATTGACGTTATCGATAACGGCTCACGTCTCGACCGCTCTATCGCCGACGCTGTGGCAAAAGGCATTAAGCAGTGGGCCGACGAGAACGGTGTGACACACTACACTCACTGGTTCCAGCCTCTTACCGAGGGTACTGCCGAGAAGCACGACGCTTTCATCGAGCACGACGGCAAGGGAGGTATGATTGAGGAATTCTCTGGCAAACTGCTCATGCAGCAGGAACCTGACGCCAGCTCATTCCCTAACGGTGGCATACGCAACACTTTCGAGGCTCGTGGCTACTCTGCATGGGACCCTACTTCTCCTGTGTTCATCATCGACGACACTCTGTGTATCCCGACAATCTTTATCTCTTACACGGGTGAGGCTCTTGACTACAAGGCTCCGCTCCTGCGCTCGCTCCATGCAGTGAACGAGGCTGCCACCGCCGTGTGTCATTATTTCTATCCTGAAGTAAAGAAAGTTATTTCCAACCTTGGCTGGGAGCAGGAGTACTTCCTCGTGGACGAGGGACTGTACTCAGCACGCCCAGACCTCATGCTTACCGGACGCACACTCATGGGACACGACTCTGCCAAGAACCAGCAGATGGACGACCACTACTTCGGAGCTATTCCTGAGCGTGTGCAGGCTTTCATGAAGGACTTGGAAATCCAGGCTCTCGAACTCGGCATTCCATGCAAGACTCGCCACAACGAGGTTGCACCCAACCAGTTTGAGCTTGCTCCTATATTCGAGGAGACCAACCTCGCCATCGACCATAACATGCTTCTCATGTCGCTCATGAAGAAGATTGCACGCCATCATGGCTTCCGCGTGCTCTTGCACGAGAAACCATTCGCCGGCATCAACGGCTCTGGCAAGCACGAGAACTGGAGCCTTGCCACAGACACTGGCGTATTGCTCCACGGCCCTGGTAAGACTCCTATGGACAACCTGCGCTTCATCGTGTTCATCGTTGAGACTCTTATGGCTGTATACAAGCACAATGGCCTGCTCAAGGCTTCTATCATGAGTGCCACAAATGCCCACCGTCTTGGCGCAAACGAGGCACCTCCAGCCATCATATCTTCTTTCCTCGGCCATCAGCTCACAGAGATTCTCTCGCACATCGAGACATCCGACAAGGACGAGCTGTTCGACATCGCTGGCAAGCAGGGCTTGAAGCTCGACATTCCTGAGATTCCTGAGTTGCTCGTCGATAATACCGACCGCAACCGTACTTCTCCATTCGCCTTCACCGGCAACCGTTTTGAGTTCCGTGCCGTAGGTTCTGAGGCCAACTGTGCAAGCGCTATGATCGTGCTTAACACTGCTGCTGCCGAGGCCTTGGTTGACTTCAAGAAGCGTGTCGACGCTCTCATCGAGAGCGGTGAGGACAAGGTATGCGCAATACTCGATGTTATCCGCGAGGATGTGAAGTTCTGCAAGCCTATCCACTTCGATGGCAACGGCTACTCGAATGAGTGGGTTGAGGAGGCTAAGCGTCGCGGACTCGACTGCGAGACTTCTTGCCCGAAGATCTTTGAGCGTTATCTTGACGAGGCTACAATCAAGATGTTCGAGAGCCAGGGCGTTATGACACGCAAGGAGCTTGAGGCACGCAACGAGGTGAAGTGGGAGACCTACACCAAGAAGATTCAGATTGAGGCGCGTGTATTCGGCGACCTCTCTATGAACCACATCATCCCTGTGTGCACCCACTATCAGAGCCGTCTGGCTAAGAACGTGCAGAGCATGTACGAAATATTCCCTGCCGAGACTGCTGCCAAGCTGACATCACGCAACAAGAAGATTATCGAGGAGATTGCCGAGCGCACCCAGATTATCGAGACAGGCGTGGAAGACCTTGTAAACGCACGCAAGGTGGCTAACAAGATTGAGGACGAGCACCAGAAGGCTATCGCCTACCACGACACTGTGGCTCCGAAGATGGAGGAAATCCGCTATCACATCGACAAGCTCGAGCTTATTGTTGCCGACGAGCTTTGGACTCTGCCTAAGTATCGCGAGCTTCTGTTCATACGCTAATAAAAACGGGCGGACAAACGTCCGCCACATGAGACATATTAAACAGCTATCTATTTCTTTTATTGGTTGTTTAAAGTTCCGGGGGCGCACCTTTGTGAAAGGGTGTGTCCCTTTTTCTGTTCTATTCTGTTGAAAAAGCTACTTTCTCTCCAACCATGAGCTATCTTTAAAAATAAAGCAGTACCTTTGTAGAGATATTTTTTGCTATCAAAGAATACGACAACATAAAAGACATTAAAAATCAAAAGAAAACAAGATAAACATGGGAAAAGTAATTCTTACGGGCGACCGTCCTACCGGTAAGCTCCACCTTGGCCATTATGTTGGCTCATTGCGCCGTCGCGTTGAATTGCAGAATGCGGGCGATTTCGACCGTATGTTTGTATTCATGGCAGACGTGCAGGCTCTCACCGACAATGCTGACAATCCTGAGAAGATTCGTCAGAACATCATAGAGGTGGCTCTCGACTATCTCTCTGCTGGTCTCGATCCTGCCAAATGCACTCTCTTCATACAGAGTCAGATTCCTGAACTCGCAGAGCTCACCACTTATCTGATGAACCTCATTACTGTGTCACGCGTTCAGCGCAACCCTACTGTGAAGACCGAAATCAAAATGCGCAACTTCGAGGCTAACATTCCGCTCGGATTCTTCTGCTATCCTGTGAGCCAGGCTGCCGACATCACTTTGTTCAGGGCTACAACAGTGCCTGCTGGCGAAGACCAGGAACCAATGATTGAGGTTACTCGTGAGCTTGTGCGCCGTTTCAACCAGACTTACGGTGAGGTGCTTGTAGAGCCGGAGATTATGCTTCCTGAGATTGCTACAGCACGTCGTCTGCCAGGAACCGACGGCAAGGAGAAGATGTCGAAGTCGCTTGGCAACTGCATCTATCTTTCCGACTCGGCTGCCGATGTATGGAAGAAGGTTAAGAAGATGTCAAACGGTGCTCCACGCATGAGCATGGACGAGCCGGGAAATCTTGAGGGTAATGCTGTGTTCACTTATCTTGAGGCATTCAGCACTCCCGACGACTTCGCCGAGTTCTGGCCTGAATATAAGACTCTCGACGAACTGAAAGAGCATTACGTGCGCGGTGGTATCGGCGACGGAACAACAAAGAAGTTCCTCAACAATGTGCTCAACAAGATGCTTGAGCCTATGCGCCAGCGTCGCCATGAGTTCGAACAGGATATTCCTGAAATCTATAATATTCTGAAGAAGGGTACTGAAGCTGCCCGCGAGACTGCCGCCCAGACAATGGACGAAGTACGCAAGGCTATGCAGATTGATTACTTCAACGATGTTGAGCTTATCAAGCAACAGGCAGAACGCTTCCGTGCTAAATAATAATACGTGGCGTATAAGATATAAGATCTATTGATATATTCGGTCGTGCAATGGACGTATAATTTTGAAATTATACGTTCATTACACGACCTTTAAGTCACAAGTTCATTACACGATTTATCATTACACGACCTTTGACGAGTAGCAACCGCTCTATTGACCTCCAAGTCGCTCAAAGAACGTTATTATTTCCTCCCACGTCTTAAACTCATCGCTTCCCCATACTATTGTTGTACCCATGAAATCGGATTGGTCCTCGGGAGCTATGAGATAGTCGCCATACTGCAACTGACGCTCATTTGAGAATATCACGCGTCCCCAAGCAGGAGCACTGAGATATTCCTCCACCCACTTCACGTCATCCACCATAGCTTGCGGATTGTTGGTTGATGACGGAGCAAGCACATACACATTATAATTTTCTATAAGCATCTCATAAGCCTTGTGCATGGAGGCTGTAGCCTTGCCGTAGCTGTCGCGCAAAGTCTCGATGTCGATATATACCACGGGACGGTCCTTACCGCTCTGGCGGTCGTCTATATAGCGTATTATAGGCACAAGGTAGTGCATGGCTATCTTGTCTGTCAGGCGATGCTCACCATGGAAACGGATTGCTGTGGGATAATGCTCATGAAACACATCAAAAGTATGCACCAAAGGGTCGGCATCACCAAACAATCCAACCACACGCTCACGCTCCTCTTCTGTTATTGAGGAGAAGTTGTGGGTGGTCATCTCCTGATACTCCTTTATCAGACCTTTGGTCACCATAAACTCCTGCACTCCATCCTGGCGCGGATTCTGAAACACCTGCTTGCCCGTGAACTTCGACATTGTGTCGCCCATCTCAAAAGCTGGGTTCACAACAATGCGGTCGTAGCCAGTAAGCATCTCGGTGTACATTCCGCCCATTGATGTGCCTATTATCAAGTCGGGCTTTTCCTCCTCGCACATCTGGCGCAACATAGCTATACCTTCTTCTGGATGAAGAGGTATGTCTCGTGCAACAACTGTAGCATTTGGCAACAACGTGCGTAGCATTGCCACAGTGCCCGACTGTGCCGACGAGCCAAAACCATGCACATACATTATCTTCTTACCCGACATAAGGTCGGGATATTGCTTCACATACTGATTTTCCACTGTCATAACTATACTTTATAATTGATATTTTACACTACACAAACCCATAAGTTATTCTAATTACTTACAAGTCTGTTTATTTCTTAACGTCTTCTTTCCACATTCTTGTCAACTCCTCAATGCCTATGCCAAGCATACGCATCTGACGGAACACGTCGGGCAAGACTGAGGTCATAAACTCATTGCGGCGCGACTCCATTATCTTCTCGCGTGCGCCGGGAGTGACAAAGTAGCCAAGACCACGACGGTTGTATATTACATTATCATGCGAAAGCATGTCATATGCCTTCACCGCTGTATTAGTATTTACTTCAAAACACATGCCAAACTCGCGTACACTCGGCACACGGTCGTCGTCATTGTATTTCCCGTCAACAATGTCGTCGGAAAGACGGTCGGCAAGTTGGAGATATATTGGTTTGTCGTTGTTGAACTGCATAATGACACACTTTATATATTTAGCCACTTGTTGTTGATAACCTGCATACGCTTGAAAAGCATATAAGAGCCTACGATATTGGCAACAGATAGCATTAAGAAAATCAAGGTAGCTACTCCTGCCATATCGTCTTCAATAACATCGCTAATTGTGAGACTGACCATAATGAACACTACACATGCTGTAGTCAACAACAAACGATGACGTCTGAACACAGCACTGCCAAGCAAGTACAATGTATATATCCAGAAAGACATTACATTCGTAAGAAATAATACAAAATAGAAATCCTGATAATTAAATATTAGATGGCCAAGAGGAACAAAAACATTTTTCCAGAAAAACACTACTGCCATCGTGCCATTATTGTCAAAAAACAAAGTATTTATACCCCAACTCAGGAAATCACCTATAAAGATGCCTACTCCACCAATCACTGCCCACAACAATGACACGTAAATAAGACGCGCCACAAATTTCTCTAACATCGTGGCAGGATGCATAAGATACGTAATGGCCGACTGCTTATGTTTCATGAAATCAAACAACTGACTTGCTCCATACAACATCCATAATCCCCATGAAAGTCCTAAAAAAGCAAAGAAAAAGGAACCTGAATCATTAGGCATTCTATTTGGAATATTGGCATCGCTGACATATAGATAGCTCATAAAAGATAATTCACCTCCTACAAATGTAGCGATTATAATACCTATGAAAAATATTGTGAGCTGGCGTCTATTACTGAAAAGCATCCACTGGAATGTACGCCACATATTGCTGATCTTAAATGATTTATACATAATGATATTTGTTTTTTAATTATTAATGCTAAAATATACATCTACTATAACTTACCTCCCACAACGGCATTGAACAACATCTCAAGATTTATTGGAGTCTCTTCCTTGTCACCACGTTTGGCTATCACTTGAGTGCCTTGCACGCCGTATTCCGAATAGATAACATCTGCCATGTCCTCTCCTTGACGGCGTGTCTCAAACACATAGCCATCGGCAATATCGGCTGTTGAGGCATTGAGCAATATTTTGTCTGTACCGACAATAAGAACATGGTCGAGCAACTGCTCTACATCGTGAACTTGATGAGTGGAGATTATTATGGTGCGGTCTTCGCTCATGCTGCTTGCCACAACCTTGCGAAACTGACTCTTTGAGGGTATGTCCAATCCATTGGTAGGTTCATCCATAAGCAGATACTTCGTATTCGCAGCAAGTGCAAACGACATATACACCTTCTTCTTTTGTCCCATTGAGAGTTGGTCAAGACGAAGCGAGAGAGGCAACTCAAAGTTTTGCAGACAATTTACGAGTACATCCTTCGAGAAACGTGGATAGAAAGGAGCATTTATCATAACATATTCATCAAGCGCCACTTTAGGAAGCTCAAACTCTTCTGGCACAATCATTATCTCACGCAACATCTCTGGACGACGCAATTGCGCATCATATCCATCTACAGTTATCTTGCCAGACGATGCACGCAGAAGTCCACAAATAAGATATAGCAGCGTAGACTTGCCCATACCATTCTTTCCAAGAAGTCCATAGATTTTGTTTTCTGAAAGCGAAATACTAAAATCCTCGTAGATATCACGCATTGTTCCAGGATAACCGAACGTTACATTCTTTAATTCTATCATATCATTAAATTTTAATTGTTATTAATCAATAATACATTTATTAGTGTACTACTATTGTAATACACTACAAATGTAATACGATTAATTTTAATGACAAAATATCAAGGATATTAATTAACAAAAATTAGTTAAGGATAAAAAAGGCGGTGTAAGAACCTTAGCCCTTACACCGCCTTAAAATAAATATATAATTTCTTATTACTTAACCAATACTTTCTTTACAGAACCGTCAGACATCTTGACGATAGCAATACCCTTCTGGTTCTTACCAATCTTCATGCCATTAACATTATAGCGCGAAACCTCTGTTGCAACTGAAGGAGCAACTGTAGCGTCGGCAATACCAGTACTTAGGTCATATCCCTTCACGCTGATAACAATCTGCTCGTTAAGTTCGCCAGCAGCATTCTTAACGATGCCAGCAGGCACAACGAGTGTATACTCCTTGTCTGCCTCACTTGCATAAGACATAGTGTAAGAATCGTTATCAGCTGCCCAAATACGTACAGTTTCCTTGCTTGCCAAAGGATAGGTGACATACCAGACATCATCTGGCTGAAGAACATTACCCGACAAAAGTGGATTACCACCAATTGCACTCACACGAAGATATGCATCAGGATGCTCCTCAACGATGGTCACAGGCTCCCCGAAGGTAATGTCAAAGGCAGCAGTGAAATCTTTCTCTGAGAAAGTGGCTCCGCTCTCAGGACTTGTTGACACAACTGCAAGTACAGCCTTGTCACTCTCATTCAATGCAAGATAGTCGGTCCAGTACTCGCTTCTATAGCTATCAGCAGAACCCTTAGGTATGTTAACCTCTGTCGCCATAATATTGTAGAATGGACTGTCATAGTCTTCATACACATTTACAAATTCAGGAGCCTTCGAGCCCTCGCAAGTGATGGTAGCAAGATTGTTGCAGTTGTGGAAAGCATGAGCGTAAACATACTTTACAAGCGAAGGAATCACGACAGATGTAATGCCCTTGTTTCCTGAAAACGCCCCATCACTTACGATAGGCATGTTAACTGGCAGACGCAATTCACCAGCAAGTTTTGTAGAGGCAAAACCCTGCTCACAAACAAACACCAACGAACTTGGGAAATTGATGCTTTTCAAAGCCGAATGACAGAAAGCATAGTCGTCGATGGCAAGCATGCTCTTAGTCAAAGTTACAGTCTCAACTTCGCTACCCCAGAATGCACCGCCATTGATACCGATACACTGGCTTGCAACATTCACATTCTTCAAGCCCTTCATCTGAACAAGGTAGAGTAGACGACCATCCTTAGAATAGAGAACACCGTCAACAAGCTTGAAATTGGCATTATTGCTGTCTATAGTCAAATCATTGATTGAAGTCATTGAAAAAGCGCAAGAGCCAAGCTTTTCAAGTGCAGCAGGCAAGTTAACAGAAGTGATGCTTGAGCAGTTAAGGAAAGCTTCGTCGCCAATCTCCTTGACAGTTGCTGGCAAAGCTGAAGTTTTAAGGGCTACACAATCGTAGAAAGCTCCAGAACCAATACTCTCAAGATTTGCAGGCCAATTGATTTCAGCGAGCTTGTCACACTTCAGGAACATCTTGGTTGGAATCTGAGTCATGTCATCAGCCAATGTTACCTTAGTCACAGGAGTGTGATAGAATATCGAGGAATCCATCGTTTTCACATTGCCTTCAAATTTCACAGTGTTCAACTTCTTGCATGTGAAGAAGGCTCCATAACCGATG
>ERZ1023858.53-NODE-53-length-20734-cov-9.039750_pt1 | contig 20734 bp, 7 predicted proteins | sample MGYA00380387_ERZ1023858 | MGnify/ENA primary metagenome ERZ1023858 (study PRJEB33179, sample SAMN07449010) | human gut metagenome | biome: Human-gut; feature: Human associated habitat; material: Faeces | host: Homo sapiens | place: India: Bhopal | collected...
GCCACTTTTACACCCTAATAGTGCCACTTTTATCATGCAATAGCGCCACTTTTACTGTCTAATAGTGGCACTATTGGAGTGTAAAAGTGGCGCTATCGTATGGCGTGGGTGCAGTTTGCACAGCAAAACACCGTAAAAACAGCAAATCAGAACTCTAGAATCAATTTTTATTTTGTAACATCTTTTTACTCTTTGTACGATATTTGCATGGCGGACGGCGGACGAATTAGGAGTTTTGAATTTTGAATTGTGCGCCAAGGCGCATTGTGAATTGTTCAATTTCGAGTTGGTAGAGGAATTGCAGTTTATCGATGAGATTATAAATGAGCGAGAGTACAAACTTAGGAGGCTATGGCGTCTCGCCGTAGCCACGCACCCACGAACAGTTAATCAATAATAAGCTGATTGAGCGTTCTGCTATGGGAGGCTGCGGGGCTACGGCGAGACGCCATTCTCATTTATTACTTTTTAATTGGTATTTATTAATTGGCTACGCCATCAGTCAGAAAAAATCATGTACTTCTTGTAAAAAAAACATGTCTTCGTGTCTTCATGTCAAAAAAACATGTCTTCGTGTCCTAAAGATACCGCCTTCTTGTCTTACGACGCGACGTCTTTGCTTCGAATACCGGACAGGATTTGCGTGTGATTTTTGGCGTTTTCGTCTACCCGTCCATCCCAAAAATTTCGTTAAATCACTTGTCAAATCATGTACATAAATTGCCTATTGGCTTGTCAAATCGTGCGATGGCCCTTATTTTGTTAAGAATTGGCCATTTTTTGTTAAGTTTATACAACGGACTTGAGCGAATTTCAGCTTATTTTGCATCGCTGACAGACATAGCGTAAGGCGTGTCGTCTCATGTAAATATCACTAACCACAAATACCGTACAATATGAGACCGCAAGACTATACTATTGAGAACGAACCTTGGCGACATTCATACGATGACGTCGAGGGCAAAATCAGGGAGCATGTGGAAAAGCTGGGGACTGAACAGGAAATAACCAAGAAACCCAAACATCACATTATTAAACATAAAACTAAATAGATAACATATTATTCACCTTTCAAATCATTTTTAATATGAGAAAACAATTATTACTAATGCTATCCCTACTGCTATATGCCGTAGGTATGGCGGCACAACAACCCGATTGGGGCTACAATCCCAACGCCTACCCTGACGAGCACGTCATTTATGTAGGACTGGTAGATGACAAAGGCAGTGCTGTACAAAGTTTTAATGACAACACTTACCTTGGAGCATTCATTGATGGTGAATGCCGCGGAATTGCGGAGGTAAGCCAAAAGTCTGTATCGGACACCAAAACCATTTATTATTTCGCTCTGCGTGTAAAGGGTTCGGATACAGACAATGGAAAGGCTATCTCGTTCCGTTTAAGTATTCCAGGAGCCAATATGTCTTATATTTACAACGACCTGAAGCCTGCCGCAAATGCCGTAACCTATACTAATAAGAAAACCACCGGTACGCTGTCAGACCTCTTCCCGCTGAAGTTTATCCAGCCTCTATATTATGGTTTCACCCAAGAGACAGTATCAGTTAAGGTGGGTGAGCAGATCAATTTGTTGGATTATATTACATTCGAGCCAGCGAATGCCAACATACCAGAATTAAACTGGAATATGTATGAAGAGAGTGAAAATGTCATTATCGAAGGAAATAAGCTCACAGCCATTAAGTCAACTGGCAAGTATGGTTCCGTCGGCGTTTTCCCTAAGCTTTGGGACATGAAGAATACGGGACAGTATTCCGACATTAATATTCGTGTCATCCAGCCTGCCACCTCTATTGAGCTTCGCGACGAGTATAAGAATGGCATCACAGTTAACTTGGGCGACACTGCTGCCCTCAACACCGTGCTTCGCAGCGGCTACACCACAGCACCTGCCGACTGCAACGAGGAGCTGACATGGAAGAGCAGCGACGAGACTGCCATCCGTCCGATGACAAGTGAAAGCGACCTTGGCAAGTTTAATCCAGTAAAGGCCGGCACATACACCATGACGCTTAGCGGCGAGAATGCCAGCGTGGACCTTAAGGTCACAGTCATTAAGCCGGTAGAGTATATCGAGATGGTTGGCTCCGTTAAGACTATTAAGATGTATGTAGGCGACAACCTTCTCGACATCCTTCCGTCTGGCTATAAGGTAATGCCGGAGGATGCTACAGACCGCAGCGTGCATTACGAAGTTAACCAAAGTTATAGTGATCAGGGAGTGTACGAGGATGGTGACGGAGCTTATAAGTATACCGACATATTTGGTAACTTATATTTTAATGAAGGTGACAAGATGATTGCCCTTAAGCCAGGTAGAGTTCGTGTTGTGATACGTTCAATACAGAATCCGCAAATGGCTTGCGAGTACGAAGTAATCGTAAAAGATGGTCCTACGAACATCACGTTCAAGCAGGACGAGATGACATTCTTGATGCCAAGAAAGGATACTGACAAGTGGGACATCTCTGAGGATATCCGTAACAACATCATCATGACACCGTCATGGCCTAAGTATGAAGAATATGAGTCGTACGATATAGCACAAAGCAATTTGGATATCTCTTCTCTTACGGATGCCGTAAACCTGTATTATGATTTCAAGAAAGACAGCCTTTCTGCATCTATCGATAGTATAGGTCAGGGATGGATTGATGTCTACTATTCATCTGAGCGCACCATCGCAACTGAGGAAGGACTCCGAAATGATGAGTATGAAATTTTAAACCACTTCCACGTAACAATCTTGGAGTCTCTTAAGGGATTCAATGTGGACGGATACGTGGAGATGGTAAGCACCGAGACACGCGACTTCGTGCTTACTCCCGACCCCGTTGACGCAGAGGTTGATCCGTCAAGAGTGGAGGTTACTATAACTCCTAATACCTATGTTCCTGAGGAATGGAAGAGCATGGTAGAGATTGTACCTACAGATGAGACCAAGCTTAACTATACCATCAGACCTCATGGCGTGGGCAGTGCCACAATCAGCGTGAAGCTCGACGGCGTAGAGGTGGCATCATCTTATGTCGATATCGGTCAGCGCTATATGCAGAAGGCAGGATGGAAGTGGACTTCGTTCTATGCCGGCGGCGTATCATGGAACTCTCCTGAAATCGAATTAGGCAACGTGGTGGAGGAGATCCGCTCAGAAGACGCCCTTCTCCATAACGACCCCGAATACGGATACTTCGGCGATATCAACAGACTGGAGTCTGGCACATGCTATAAGATTAAGGTGAAGGAAGAGGAGCCCGGTCTGCTTGACTTGAGAATCATGTACACCGGCGCTTACGAAGACATGCGGACTCATCGTCAGATTGTGCCGATGTGGAACTGGCTCGGCAATCCCTATCAGTATGACCACGATATCAACTCGGTGTTCTCTACCGAAGATGCATACGCAAACAAATTCAATGTGGGCGACCGCATCGTATCGAAGGACAACGGCTTCGCTGAATACAATGGCGAAAAGTGGACAGGCACCCTTACCACTCTGCATGCCGGACTCGGATATATGTATTTCAATGCAGCATCAGAGAACGTCGACATGGAATACCAGCGTGAGAGCCTTATGCCTCAGGGCACTCCGGTGATGAACGCTCCCCAGCACAAGCAGAGCGTATGGACATACAACAGCGCTCCGTTCGCTGACAACATGACCATCGTAGCCGACCTTGGCAACGACTATTCGGCAGAACGCTTCACGGTGGGCGCCTTCGTAGGCGACGAGTGCCGTGGTGAGGGCGAGATGATAGACGGCAAGTGCTTCATCACCGTCCATGCCGACAAGGGCGAGACCATTTCGTTCAAGCTCCATGACGCCGTCAGCGGCGAGATGCGCACCATCAACGAGCAGATGCCGTTCGCAAAGATGGCAGGTTCGCTCCGCGCTCCGCAGCGTCTGACTGTAGGTGGCATCGTCACCGGCATCACAGCAGCCGACATCGCATCTTCGGGCATCGCCGTTGTGGACGGACAGATCACTGTCCAGGGCATGGACGTGGCTGACGTCATCGTATGCAACGCATCCGGTGCTGTTGTCTCAACCGGCGAGACCACCGTTACCGGCCTTCCTTCAGGCGTTTACGTAGTGAAGGTGAAGACCAAGGACGGCAAGACCGTTACGAAGAAGCTTGTCAAGTAAGTTGACTATACTAATATAACTAAAAGTTTCGCATGTCTCGAGACATGCGAAACTTTAAATAACCACTAAAAGAACCAAAGCGATGAAAAGCCACTTACACATAACCATACTGACGGCTGTGGCAGCACTCTTTCTGCATACCAGCGGCACAACAGCACAGAACATCACGGAGATTGCGAAGAGCGATCCCCTTATCATCACGGGTTCCGTAGGTACACAGAACACCTACTTTCACTCAACGGCAGGCAGCGCATACGCCTCGCCGCTGAGCAATACGCTGTTCCTCAACCTCAACATCAGCATGTATGGATTCAACATGCCTTTCTCGCTTTATTACTCCAACAACAATCTGGACTTCAACTATCCCCATATCTCCTTCAATCTCTCGCCGTCGTACAAGCAATGGCACGGACATATAGGAAGGTCGTCGGCAGGATTCTCGCCCTACGTCATGAGTATGTCTTACAACGGTGTGGGTCTGGAATATCGCACGCAGAAGTTCCGCGTGGGAGCTTTCTACGGCACGCTGCGCAGCGCCGTCAACGACGACCCTACGTCGCCCTCGCCGCGCAATCCGCAGTATCGCCGCATAGGATGGGGATTCAACATAGGCTACGGCACGGGCAGCAACTACCTCGACCTTTATCTGCTCCGCGCATACGACCGCCGCAGCTCCATTGACGAGTACTGGCAGGAGCGCATCTCGCCGCAGGAGAACATCGTGGTGGGACTGAAGGGAGGCGTGAGCATCAAGAACTGGATGTCGCTGACAGCCAACGTAGCCACATCAGCCTTCACCACCGACACACGCGCGGAGAAGGTGACGGACAGCAAGGTGACAAGATGGGACAAGGTGTTCGACACACGCTACACCTCCATGGCACGCTTCGCGGGAGACGCCAACCTCAACATCAACGCCGGCGGCGTGAACGCCTCGCTCTTCTATCGCATCATACAGCCCGACTATACGTCGCTCGGCACCTACTATATGGCTAACAACTATCACAGCGTCGGAGCCAGCCTCGGCACCACGCTCTTCCGCCGCGTGTCGGTGGCAGCCACGTTCTCCGCTCAGGAGGACAATCTCTCCAACAAGCAGCTCTATACCACGCGGGGCTTCGTCTATTCGGCTTTCATAGCCACACGCATAGCCAACCGCCTCAACCTCTCGTTCGGCTATAACGGCTACCTGCAGACACAGGCTGACGGCACGGCACACGTAAACGACACCACTCGCGTACGTCGCGCCATGAACACCTTCACGTTCACGCCGTCCTACGCCGTGGACAACGACCAGTTCGGTCACGCCTTCTCGCTCTCTGCCAGCCTCGTGCAGAACAAGGACCTCAACCGCTTCGCCACCGGCGTGAGCGACGTAACGTCCCTCGCCATCGGAGCCAGCTACGGACTGGAGGTGAAGGCATGGAAGACCAGCTTCCAGACCTCCATAAACCACCAGTCGTCAAAGGGATTCAACACGCGCTACACCAGCGACCTCGCCTCGGTGACAGCCAACCGCGCCTTCCTAAAGGACGATGCCCTCAACCTCTCAGCCACATTCTCGATGTGCTACAATGAGGTGAAGCGACAGTCGAAGAGCCTGTCCATGGGATGCGACATGGCTGCCAGCTACAGCATCAAGCAGAAGCATCTCTTCTCGATGACTGCCGGATTCAACAAGTACGGCGACGTCAATATCACCAAGACACGTTCGAAGCTGGACGCAACGGACATCAACCTCAGCTTCAACTACACCTACACCTTCACGCTCCTCGAGATAAAGCGTAAGGCGGAGAAGGAACAGAACAAGTCGCTATAGTGTAACTTTTATTCCCACGATAAAATAAAGATCAAGATATGAACAGACTGAGATTCCACATCCTATCACTACTCATCATCCTGGGTGCCATGCTGCAGGCAGCCGCTCAGGACGTAATGGTGACGGTCAATCCGGTACAGCCCACGCTGCCTCCGCAGGCGATGCTGTACGTAGCCAATCCCGGCAACTACTTTAACGTAAGTCTGATCAACTCTTCTGGCGAGACGCAGAACGTCTATCTCGTCATGGACCTTGAGCAGATAAATCCCAACTCGGGACTTTACGTCAAGATTCCTGCACAGTATCAGCCCGACAAGCCCATCACGGTGCCTTCCGGCGGAACGCACATTCTGAGCATGGTGGAGATGAAGAATCTCTTCAATCATGTGCCCAACGACCGCATCGCCACAACCCCGGGTCTGTTCAGCGACTATGAGGGCGGCGCCTTCGGACTCCTGCCCGAGGGTCAGTATCGCATGCGCCTCGTGGCTTACCGCTGGGAGCCGGGACGTGACACTCCCGTCATGGTGAGCAGCCCCAGCAGCGGACAGTGCATATTCACTATATGCTACAAGGCTCAGGCGCCGGAGTTCCTGATGCCTATGCCCGGCATCGGCAATAATGCCGACGCTTCCGTATGCACGATGGACAAGCAGAACGCCCTCTTTACGTGGAAAGAACCCATCGTGACGTGCAATCCCGGCGCGGCACGCTTTACGTATAAGTTTAAGGTGGTGCAGCTTGTCGGCGGTCAGACGCCCGACGAAGCCATAGAGTATAATCCTGCCGTGTACGAGAAGTCGGGACTGATGTCGCCGATGCTGATTCTGCCGCAGGAGCGCATCCGCTCCATGATAGACGACATGACCTACGTGGCACGCGTCAAGGCGGAACAGTCTTGGCTGGGCAGCACTTACCTCAACACCTCCCTGGTGGAGAACGACGGCCATACCGACCTGCGGCTGTTCCGCTTCGAGCCTGACGCCACCACCGTGGTGACGCCCCCAACGCCCGACAACAAGGACAAGGAGGACAAGAAGGATGAGGAGGAAGACGACGACGAGTTCGACTTCGGTTTCGGCAGCGGCAAGGAGGAAGTGACCGACTCGGTATATAACTTCCGCAATCCGCAGATCATCCGCCCGAGCTTCCCCGGCAATGCAGGAGCCCGCAAGTCATTCACGGGCGACGACATCGGCGTGGAATGGAAGAAGGCATGGTTCGTGGGTGGCGTAGGAGAACGTCAGGACACGGTGAAGATCAATTATGAGGTGCAGCTTTTCCGCGGCGAGCCAGAGATGGACCGCGCCGACATCTTCGCCTCAGAGCCGGTCTACACACACTCCACGTACGACCTTTCTGACTACATCAAGTGGGAGAAGATCAGCGACAAGGTGGTGGCTGGCGACTATATGGTGCTGCGCGTGCTCCCCAAGAGCGAGAACGTACAGTCCGTGGCGTTCGTCAACGACTCCGTAAACGTCATCGACTTCGCCCTCGCACAGCGCATCAGCCAGAAGTTCTTCCAGTGTTCGTCAATGGTGAACATCGAGAACCTCAAGCCTACGAAGAAGTCTGCGAAGGACTTCATAGGCAAGGTGGTGGGCATCGGACAGTACAGCTCACCATCGACGAGATGAAGGAGAACGGCAAGGACGGCGGATTCCGCGGCAACGGTCGTGTGGAATGGTCGCCGCTCGGATTGTCGCTGATGGTGAAGGTGGAGTTCGATTCGCTCTTCATCAATACCGACGACATCGTTTATGCCGGCAAGGCTAAGGGCATGAAGGGCGACACATGGGCGTCGAACAACGGCGAGCAGGTGGACAAGCTCTTCTCCGACTGGGGCATTGACAACCTTATCGGCGACACTGGCATACCTTATGCTAAGATGTTGCAGAAGGAAGCGTCTAACAGAGGTCGCGACATCGCCAAGCAGCTCAGCCTCGGCAAGTATTATGACTATTACCATCGAGCCAAGGACTTCCTCACGGAAGGCAAGCTTGACAACATCATGATGCCGATGAAGCTGCCGAAGTCGGTAAACAAGACTCCGGTGGACATCCAGATTGTCAACGTGACATTCGCTCCTTCGTGGGCTTCAATGGACCTTATCGGTACGTTCACGCTGCCCGAAAGCCGCTATACAGACAACAACATCCTCATCCTCGGTGCACCGCACACATGTATCAGCCCCGACCGTCTGTTGCCGGAGAGCGGATCGATGTGTCTGCTTTCCACCATAGACGTGAAGGAACCGTCGTCCGGTTTCCAGATTAAGTTTAAGGCTCCGACCGACATCACCGTGGCTGACGAAGGTCAGGCACCTGCGGACGGATGCTACATCAACTGGCAGGCTGACTCTTTGGCAGCCTTGCACATCGACATCGACATTGCCATTCCTAAGCTGAAGAAGGTGGCTAATGGCACCGCTACGGACGAGCGACCCGTGCTGAACATCCAGACTGACATCAAGGACTGGAACAACTGGACGGCAAGCGCTGCGATGGACGACTTCGAAGCAGAGGCTCTTCCGGGCTGGACATTCTGCCCGGGCGCCATTGTCTACGACCACTCCACAACGGTGAACGACAATAACATGGGATCGTTCCCCGCAGGATATGACAAGAGCAAGGCTGACATCCGCACCAACGACAAGGAATGGATGGGCCTTTACATCAGCAAGGTGGGCGTAAAGTTCCCGAAGGCTATGGAGGTGGGCAAGGAAGACGGCGACGGTGACCGTCGTCTTACTCTCGCCGCAAAGGACATGTTCTTCGACAAGTCGGGCGTTTCGCTCAAGTTCGGTGCAGAGGACATCATCAGCGCGAAGACCGGAAAGCTCGGAGGTTGGGCGTTTACGCTCGACAACGTGGGCGTGGAGTTCCTGCAGAGCAACTTCGAGAAGGCTTACTTCGACGGCAACATGAAGCTGCCGCTCGTCAATTCGGACATCGCCTATACATGTAATATATATAACCAGAAGCGATTCAAGAAGGACAACGACAACGGCTACGCCTATATATTTAAGGTGCAGCAGGTGGAGGACATCAACTTTGACTTCATCCTTGCAGAGGCAAACCTTGAGCAGAAGCAGACTTACTTCTTCCTCGAAGCAGAAGACCAGGCTGACGGATCGACGAAGACCCGACTGGAATTCTCTATGGGCGGAAGCATTACCATCGGTTATGCTGACGAGATTCAGGGCAAGCTGGACGAGGTGAACAACAAGGTGGAGGCTGCCAAGAACCGCTCGAGCTTCGTGAAGAAGGCTCTCGACGGGCTGCCGCTGAAGCTCAGCATCCCCGGCATCCACTTCACAAAGATGCGCATTGCCAACTGTTCTACGTGGGAATCAATCTACGATAAGGAAGAAACACAGAAGAAGGCACACGCAGCTCAGGCTGAAGAACTGAGACGTTCGGCGTGGAAGACGCTTTGCGAGGAGAAGGAACGCAACCTCGGTTCTGAGGACAAGCCCATCTATTTCAACATGGGCGAATGGTCGTTGGCTTCTTTAGAGAAGAAGATAGGTCCGTTCTGCTTCGGCATTACACGCTATGACCTCGGCTATTCGGGTGGCGCAATGACGCTCGACCTTGAGGGAAAGATTGGCTTGCTGGAAGACCTCGTAGTGGCAAAGGCTGGCATTCAGTTGCAGGCAGAGGTGAAGAACCTCGACGACATCAGCAACATCTCGCTGGAATATAAGGACTGTCTGTTTAATTCCATCGAGGTTTCGTCCAACCTTCCGGGCATCACCATCTCGGGAAGAATGGACGTCATACGTCCTAACGACAAGGTGAAGGACAAGGGATATAAGGGCCACCTTAAGTTTGCGCTCCCCGGAAATCTCTTTACCTTCGACTCAAACGGCGGCTACTTCGAGCACAAGGAGGAAGGCAACAACTTCACTTGGGGCTACTTCAACATCGCTATCGGCTCGGCTGTGGGTCTGCAGATTCCGCCAATCGAGCTTAACGACATCCACGGCGGCTTCTACTTCAACTGCCGAAAGGACCCGAAGGACGCAACGAAGGCCATCGCTCAGAAGGGCGTCATCGGCGTAACGGCTGGTTTGGGCATTGCAGCGTCGGGTGGCGACAACGTCATCGGCGGCAAATTCTCGCTCACCGTGGTATACGACAAGGAGCACAAGCGCCTCACCACATTCATGCTTGACGGCAATGTGAGCGCTATGGCTGGTTTGGTTAATTCGAGAGCGTCCATCGTTTATCAGAACGACGACCAGTCGAAGTACCTACGTCTGAACGTCACGGTTGACGCCACGGCGGACGGACTCGCAAAGAAGTATGCGGGTGAGATTACGAAGTACACGGAACAGCTTGCGGACAGCAAGATTCTGAAGCAGATGCAGGCTCTCAACGACACCATAAAGACCACTTACGACAAGCTGGGATCAATGGCTGGACTGGACAATCTCCATCAGGAACACAGCACGGAGGAGAAACACGAGAGCAAGGATGAAAACAAGAACGAAAACAAAGATAACTTCAAGGCTACGTCAGGAGCCAAGATATCACTCGACTTTGGACTTACATGGCGCGACAAAGGTGTGAACTTCGACAAGGTGAAGTGGCACCTCTATCTCGGCAAACCGCAGAAGAGCGAACGCTGTCAGTTCATCCTCATTGACCTTGAGGCGAAGATTGTGGAAGTGAAGATCGGAGCGGATGCCTACTTCTGTGTGGGCAACGAGCTGCCGGACAACGGCGCACTGCCTCCTATTCCCGAAAACATACGCCAGTTCCTCACCGGTAGCCGCGGCAGCAACGGCGTTCAGTCAGCAGACGTAAGCAAGGCTGAGCGTGCCCGCGAGGAAGCCTTAAGAGAGTTCCGCGCCAACGCCACGGGTGGCGTAATGCTCGGAGCAAGCGTATGGGGCTACATCAATGTGGACCTCGGCATCCTCTATGCCGACATGGGCGCCGAGGCTGGCTTCGACGTCAGCATCACACACATCGGCGACGAGGTCTACTGTGTAGGCGTTCCCGGCGCAGCAGGATGGAAGGGATGGTACGGCGAGGGACAGCTCTACGCATACCTCTACGCAAAGATGGGTCTGCGTCTGAACCTCGGTTTCTGGAAGGGAAGCATCGATCTCGTGGATGCAGGCATCGGCGGCGTCCTCCAGATGGGCTTGCCTAACCCGAGCTACTTCACCGGCGACCTCCGCATGAAGCTCCGTCTCTTGGGCGGCCTCATCAACTTCAACCGCCGTTTCCAGTTCACTTGCGGCAAGAAGTGTGACATCTTCTACGGCAATGCGCTTGACGACTTCCAGCTTTGGGGCGAATCGTCCATTGGCGAGGAGACAAGAAAGAACGGATGGAACCACAAGATGACCATCAGTCCTGACCTGCCCACCGACTTCACCATCACTCCGATGGCACGTCTTAACGAGCAGTATCCGCTGCTCGACCAGACTGACCTCCACAGACAGATGAAGCAGGTGGAAGCCGAGAGAGAGATTCTCGAGACCACGTCAACTCGTACGTTCCGCTTCAATCCGTCCACCAGTCAGGTTAAGCTCTACGAGTATAGCGACTCTACAATGCGCGACAGCGTGATACGTTACTATAATATAGAGTTCAATGCCACTAAGGTGACGGTACGAGGAATGCGCAGCCTCAACCCCAACCGCTTCTACAAGCTCGAGATTACGGGCCTTGCCAAGGAGCTTCGTGCGGGCAAATGGCAAGATCCCCAGACATATAATGTCGATGATGGCGATTATGAAAATGTGCCATGGGAGCAGACCAAGGCATTCTACTTCCGTACCGGCGACGGCATGAACATTCAGGACGGAGGCGACCTCCAGTCATTTGTGGCTGTGGCTTATCCGTCGAAGTATAACGAACTGAAGTCGGCTGAACCCGTCATTGCTTATGCCACTGACGTGCAGAATCCGCTCATCGTGCTCAAGGAGAACAACGTACTGAACCGCCTCTATTCTGACGGCAGACTCAAGTGGAAGCTGAAGAAGGACGGTAAGGTGATAGAGGAGCAGGAAATGTATGCAGGCTGGGATAACATAGCTTCTGCGTCATTCAAAACCAAGGTTCTGCCGGGTAACTCATACAACCTCGTGCTCGACTATGAGAAGACCAAGACGACGGTAGATAAAGTTTTAGAGGAGAAGACGATAAGCTTCAGTGAGGGCAACTACTCTAAGTTCACTAACGGAGCCAGTCCTAATGGTTTGCCGCCTACGACTATTGGTGCACATCAAGTGGTAAAAATCATAAGCTCAAGACGCTATTTAGTACCACAGCCTAAAGTGGAAATTAAAGAGAGTCCCCTAAAAGACATTTTGGGCAGGGATCGCCACTTCGGACCGTCGTTCCATGGTCCATATATGGATGCCAACGAGAACGTCGACCTTTATGCTGACGCTATGTCGCCGCAGACAAGGAAGACAAGAGTGACCAAGTCGTCTGCCATAACGAAAGCATCGTCAGGCACGACCTCTACGTCGGGCAACACCTCTTCGTCCGAGACAACACCGACAAGGCGACAGCCCACAACGCAGACTTCGCCATCCGTCAATTTAGGCACTCGCGTAATGCCCAAGTCGGACGATTCGTCATCTTCATCGTCTACAGAGGAGGTGAAGAAGGAGGAGCAGTCCCTGACGAGAATACCCAACGGCACATTGTCGGGAGGCATAAAGAAGACTGACGACGACGCTCTGCAGTCAGGCGTGACAGACGTACAGACGAGGATACCCGGCTCTACATTGTTGGGCAACAATGCGGCTCCTGAAGGCATGGTATGGATGTGGGAGTTCGTATTCACCTGCTACGACACCTGTTATACCGAAGAACGGGTGGTAACTAACCTCATGGACCTCAACGTCACAACCATTGACGGCGACTGGACAACTGGCTACAACGGCAGACCGCTCGACTATGAGTTGCCGTTCATCGGAACAAAGGTCGGTATGATACAGTATGACGGTTCGGACCTCAGCAACATCCCCGATGTGGAGATTGGATATAAGACTTCGAAATCGGAAAGACAGAAGAAGTATCCTAACACCAATACTCTCCTCGCCTACTACGATCCGTTCTACTACATCAGCTACCTTGCCAACTGGGCATTGATAGGCGGATGGAACATCGAGTCAGACCGTATACAGACTATGGTGACCACCACCACGTCGCTCACATACAGCGACCTCGGCGGCAACTACAGCGGATTCCTCGCAGAAGGCGATGTCAGCTACAACATCGTGAACGACTGGGAGAAGATTCGTAGCAACTCCATCTATCCGTCGGGAGGTTACGGTTCGGAATATCCGCTGCCGCTCATCGACAATGACCGTTACAACTACGTGAATCCTATCAGAAGCCACGCCACCATTCCGGAGTATAACCCCAAGAACCCGGCAGGCGACATTCTTAAAAACATCGCCAACGTCTACTACCTTGCTGAGGACGTGGACAAGAAGATAAAGGAGAATGCCAAGGTGGTGCTCGATAAGGGTGGAACCACGTTCAATACCAAGCGTGCCAACGCTGTGGAAGAATGGAACCTCCAGCACCTCGGAACCGACATCGTAGTGTCGCGAGAGGGTCTGAACGAGATTACGCAGATGATAAAGATTCCGTACTATCAGATGACGTTGCTATGGTGTGGCATCATCGAAAACGCCGAGTCAGGACATAAGGTATCGCTCAACAGCATCATGAAGGGAGCAGGAAAGCGAGCCACACCGCGCCAGAGCATGAGTCAGAGCCGCATGGTGCTCTTCACCTTCACGGGCGACAAGGGTTATCCCGAAGCTTCGTTCAAGGCTAAGGAGGCGATGAAGAACCTCAAGAAGATGATTGTCCGGACTTACCGTATCAACTACTATGACGTACAGAAGAAGGAGTATACGGTATTGTACGACAGCAGTAAGCGTGACATCACCATCAACGAGCCGCTAAAGAAATTCTATTAACAGACCATAAAACGTACAGATATGAAGATAATGAAAGGACTATCAGCCGCATTCGCCGCCACCTGCGCTTTCGCCGCCATCACAGCGGTGGCGAGTGTCGGCTCACGAACCGGATATTCCTTCTATGGAGGAACACAGAACGACACCATCCCGACAGCCGGCAAGATGCTGCCGGGAGAGGTGGCGCAGGACACCACGGCTTTCAAGGGCAAGCCATACGAAGGCTCCGACATCATGCTCACGGCACGTGCCTACGGCGACCGCATCGTGCTGAGATGGGCACCCTCCGACTATGCCGCATGGATGAGGCTTAACCTCATAGGATATAACATCTATCGTTGGGACGAGAAAAACCACTGCGACACGCTGGCGTTAGGACTGAAGCCCAAGACGCTGGAGGAGTTTCGTGCGAAGTATCCTACCACCGATACCGTTGCCACCATCGGCTACGGCCTCATCTACGGCGACAACCTGAAGAAGTCCACCGAGACACGTGAGGAACCGGGATCGTACGGATCAATGCTCGAGATGTATGACGACCAGGTGACAAGCCTTGCCTTCGCAGTGCTGGCGTCGGAATGGCGTCAGGACGTGGCAGAGGACATGGCGATGCGCTTCGTCGACCGCAACGTGCGCAAGGGAGCACGCTACACCTACCTCATACAGCCCGCGCGACGCTTCAAGAACGACAACATGTTCATAAAGGGCAAGGAGCTTAGCAAGGTGGAGAACAAGCCCTACGTGCCACAGCCTTACAACGTGGGACTGAAGGACAGCATCACCGGACAGCTCGCCGTGACGCTCTATTGGACCGACAAGCACAACTCTTCGTTCGAGATTGAGCGCCGCGTGGCTGGCACGCAGGAATGGCGCCGCGTCAACAGCAAGCCCTACATGCCGATGTACAAGCAGGACCTCGACGACAAGGACGAGGAAGTGATGTACGTAGACAAGGTGCCGCAGCCCGGAACCTACGAGTATCGCGTGATGGCGCACGACGCTTTCGGCGACACCACAGCACCGAGCGAGACGCTAACCGTAAAGGTGGGCGACATGAAGCCGCCCAAGGGTCCGACCGTCACACTGGTGAACATCGACCGTCCCGACGAGACAGACCCCACAAAGCAGATTTTCGCCACCATCGAGTGGGAGAAGGACACTGTGGAGGCAGACCTCGCAGGGTTTATGCCGCTCTACTACAACGAACGCTTCACGGGCAACGACTGGAAGCCGCTCTGCGAAAAGACGTTGCCAGCCGACGCAAGGCAGGTGAAGGTGGACGTAACCGGACTCTCCACGGGCATGCTCGTCGTGGTGGCATACGACGAGGCTGGCAATTCAGGCTACTCCATGCCGGTGCAGCTCCGCATCAGCGACATGAAGGCTCCTGACGCTCCCGCCAATCTCCGTGCAGAGGTGTCGGCCGACGACGGCACCATCACCCTGCGCTGGGACAAGCCCGCGGACGACGACGTGGCTTACTACGAGCTGGCTTACGCCAACGACACCACCCACCACTTCCTTATGCGCAACCAGGGACAGCTCAAGGACACGATGTTCGTCGACACGGTGCAGATGACCGTCAATCAGCGATTCATCTACTATAAGGTGCGTGCCGTGGACTACAGCAACAACACCGGTGAGTTCTCGCCCATCCTGCAGGTGGAGCGACCGCACATCACACCGCCTACACAGCCTCACCTCGACTCGGCTTGGGTGGACAATTCGGGCATACACATGGACTGGGTGACGGGTCTGGACGCCGATATGTACTATCATCGCATCTACCGCCGACTGGAGAACAGCAACACGTGGGACCTCATAGCCATCGTTACGGCGGAGGACGTGCTCAAGGCAAGCCCCGACGGAGTGATACATCTCACCGACAAGCCGCAGACCAACAACACGTATTACTATGAGTATATGGTGGTGTCGTTCAACCGTTCGGAGATAGCTTCCGAGCCAAGCCTCATCTTCTCGGCACGCTTCGCCGACTTTACGGAGGCAGAACTCGGCATCAAGGCAGTCGGAACCTACGACCCCGTGAAGGACGAAGCACGTCTCTCATGGGAGCACAAGGCAGTGGACGGCAAGCAGACACCTTACTATTACTGCGTCTATCGCAAGGGCAAGGACGAGGCAGACTACACCTTCCTCTGCTCCACAGAGCCGGACATGCCGCTCCATACCGACCAGCTCCTTTCACCGGGCGAGTCAGCCAGCTATTACGTCGTGGTGCGCTTCACGGACGGAAGACGCAGCCAGCCTTCCAACAAGGTGACGATAACGGCTCCGGCGAAAGCCCCCTCTAAGGCGAAATAAGTAAACATCACAGAAAAAATCACAGGCAACATCCATCCGAAATGAAAAAGACAAGACTATTCATAACCAAGCTTCTGTCGCCACGGGGTGTCAGGACGCGTATGTGGCAACTCCTTACATGTTGCCTGTTGGCAGCCATGCCGCTGCTCACTTCCTGCGGCGAACTATTCGACGTGGACGAGGCGGGCGAGACAACGTCAGCTACGATGAAGATGGACCGCGACACCGTCTTCATCATGCCTGGCGACTCGCTGCGTCTGACCGTCACCTTCTCGCCGCCAGAGGTGAAGGACAAGGGCGTGATGTGGCTCATCGACCAGCCCGAAGTGGCACGTCTTTGCGTCGACACACTCGTGGCGCAGCAGCCCGGCACCGCCTACGTCACGGCGATGTCGTCAGCCACTATGCGTCCGGACACCTGCGTGGTGACCGTAATGACCCCGTGGACAGTTGACCGTAACAAGTACTTCTTCGACACCGTCGTCTACGCCGACATCAGCGTAGCCGGCAGACAGCTCGGCGACGACATAGCCGTGGCTGCCTTCGTGGACGACGAGCTGCGAGGCATAGCCGAACTGAAGGAGGCAAAGGGCAAGCCTTACGCCGTCATCCGCGTGTACGGTCCGGTGAGCGCCTCAGACGAGGACATCATCACCTTCAAGTGCTACGACCGGCGGGAGGTGCGCTTACGCACCTTCGACGTGCAGCTGCCCTTCGACGGCGAGACGCACGGCACGCTCTCAAAGCTGATAACATTACACCTCGACTGACGTTTAAAGGAGTTACGAATCTATAAAACCCGACAACTATGAAAAAGATATTCTTACTGATCCTCACCGCCCTGGCTTTCGCCTCCTGCACGCTCTACATGGACGAGCCGGAAGACGATAAGAAGGGCAAGGACGACAACATAGAGAACGGCGACGGCTTCAGCGCGCCGCGTACCGACGTGACCGCTGACGGCACCACCACCTACCAGTTTAACCCCACCACAAAAGTCTTCGACGAAACAAACTCTCAGTACGTCCTCAATGTCGAAGACTCTGTGGTGTGGCTTTCCACCTCAACGCCCTACGAGATGATACCGCAAGTGGGAGACGCTATCTATTCCACATTCTCAGAGACATTTCCAAACGCAATGATGGGAAAAGTGGTGTCTGTTACAAAGGAGAACGGTATGATAAAGTGTGTTTGTACAGACACCACATTAGGTCATGTATACAAGAAGCTGGACATACATGCCAGCATTAACGTAGCTGACTATATGGATCCTGCCATCGCGGACAAGTCATTGGCAGAGAAGCGAAGATATGCCATGCAGAGGACGAGGGATGAAGGTATCGGTGAACCTGAAAAGACGGAATTCTCTTTAGATTTAAATGCTAATAAGGATCTAAAGTCATATAAATTTTTGACAGGATCCTTGACAGGCTTTTTTAATTTTAAATACTTGTCGTTGAAATATAGAAAGATTGACTTTGACTTAAGTCTTGAAAAAGAACAAGTCAGATTCATCTTTACTGATTCAACCGTAACCACCAAAAGATTTAAGGTAGGTGGTACAGCATCATTACAGGCAGATATAATGTCAACCGCCGAATCGTCGTTGCTCCCAATCACAAAGAAACTCGAAATACCTATCGGTTCTTCCCCTGTAGTAGTGGGTTTTGATCCTTCACTTTCTGTTTCTGTATCAGGAACAGCCGAAGCAATTGGTATAAATCGTGAAACGTCAGTACAAAAGATGGGTATAGAAAAAACCGCCAACAGTTCGAAACCTAAAATCATCAACTCCAAATATTCCAAATCACAAATGGAGTCGGGTAATGATATTAACGGCAATCTTACCATAAATGCAGACCTGACTCTTGAATTATATGTTGCTGTAAAGGGATTGGACAAGTTCTTCAGACTGTATGGTTCAGGAACAACCGGACCTCAACTTAAATTAAGTGCCGATACAGATATTAATGATATGGGAGTACTTATAAACAACCCACCTACTATAGAAGCAGGATGGAATCTGAGTTTTAATATTGGTGCAAGGTTCCAGCTCTTGAAGGAAAAACCGATATGGAACTTCAAAGGCACGATATTCGAGGGATACTGGCCAGTCAAGACATTCTACTTGTCGCCAAGAATAACGTCTATGGCTATAATTCCTCTCGACTATGTTTCAGATATGAATGTAACCAAGAGGCGTTATGTTGCCAGAGTATGGTTCACCGAGACACCAAAGACCTTCAATCCGTTTGTGATAATATATAATTCAGATGCAGAATTGGTGATGAACGATTATTTGAAGAAAAAGAGCAAGAACAGTTGGGAGACAGAATTTGAGATAGACAACAAGAAGAACAAGACGTTCTACGCCATGGTTGGCTACGATGACGATTCCAAACGTGCGATTTATTCGGACAAGACACCATTCGGAGTGCGGACTATAATGGAACTGAGCAATTGCCGTCAGGCATGTTCGTATACAGATTTCGACAATCCGAAAAGACCGGTAGGTTATGAAATCAGAGGTGAATTGTATGCAAGCGGAAAGAGCACCGTTACGCAATGGGGCATGCGTTTCGAACTGCATAGACCCGACGGAACATTTGCTGCATCCTCAAAACCAGTATTCTTTGAATTGAGAGACGGCAAGAAGAAGTGGGGACTCAGACTCAACTCAAGAAAGCCTGAGAAATATATCATAAGAATCGTCCCAATTTATAAAACCGGATATGGTAAGAAAGATAAGTTTACGGCTATGGAAGATAAGGCTATGGAAGTGACGCTTGATCCAGAGTTCGGAGAATGCAAGGAACCGACATCGGAGGATCCCAATATCTACTTCGATCTTTTGCAGACGAAGTAGGGCTAAACATAATATTGAGCATTTGCAGTAAATATAGCTGTTTTCTTGCCGTTATCGGCAAGAAAACAGCTATATTTGCATATTATTACTCACTTTTTATGCCGATAACGTATGGAATATATATCAACAAAAGAATATGCAGACTTGCATGGGATGTCAGAAAGAACCGTGCGCAACTATTGTGTGCAGGGAAAGATATCGGGTGCTCAACTGATAGGAAAGACATGGAGTGTTCCTGCGAATGCTCCCTTGCCACAAAGAAAGAATGCAAGGAATAGTGTTTCGCCCCTTCTTCAGTCATTAAGAGAACAAAAAGAAGGGAGGATGAAGGGCGGCATCTATCATCGTACACAGATAGATATGACCTATAACTCTAATCATATTGAGGGCAGCCGACTCACAAAGGAACAGACCAGGTATATTTTCGAAACCAATACCATAGGAATTACTGACGAAGCGGTAAAAGTGGATGATATTATTGAAACCACAAACCATTTCAAATGCATCGACTTTATAATTGACAAGGCAAAAGAACCGTTGACGGAAGCTATGATTAAACAAATGCACGCTTTGTTGAAGGCTGGCACGTCAGATGCCTCAAAGTCGTGGTTTGCCGTAGGCGAATACAAACGATATGCTAATGAGGTGGGTGGCATTGAGACGACAGATCCTAAGTTGGTAGGCAAGGCCATCCGCGAATTGCTTAGGGATTATAAGAACAAGAAGGTGATAGCTTTCGAGGATATTCTCGACTTCCACCATCGTTTCGAAACCATCCATCCATTTCAGGACGGCAACGGACGAGTGGGGCGACTGATAATGTTCAAGGAATGTCTCAATCACGCCATTGTGCCTTTCATCATAACCGACGAACTTAAAATGTTTTATTATCGTGGCTTACATGAATGGAACCGTATCCCCGGCTATCTGACCGACACATGCCTAACAGCGCAAGACCATTTCAAGATGTTGCTCGATTACTTCAAGATTAAGTATTAAAGCACCCAAACCGTAAGACAATACAAATATCGTACAAGAGAGTAAAAACCTGTTACAAAATAAAAATTGATTATAGAGTTATGGATTGCTGTCTTTAGGGTGTTTTGCTGTGCAAACTGCCCCCGAGCCATACGATAGAGCCACTTTTACACTACAATAGTGGCACTATTAGAGTGTAAAAGTGGCGCTATTGCATGATAAAAGTGCCACTATTGTAGTGTAAAAGTGGCGCTATTGCACCCTATTATGCTTGTTTATACCCCTTATTCATTGCACACTTCTTTCCATGTCGGCATAATTAACTGTACGTAAATAAGTTATCGCTGCACGCTCAAAACTCGAAAATTTCGCACCAAAGATTTCTTTGTGCGCTGAACGAGGAGTATTGAGCGTTAGAAATGCAAATATTGTCTGGCTGACTAACCGATAGATAGGAATTTATCTAACGAAGTTGAGAGTTGAGATTTGAAATTTGAGAGTTCTTGCCAAGGCAAGCGGCAAAGCCGAGCGATGATTACTCTTATTAAGTATATTATAATCAATATGATTAACTATCAAACATATCATAACTCTCAACTCTCCATTCTC
>ERZ1023858.54-NODE-54-length-20733-cov-9.037141_pt1 | contig 20733 bp, 17 predicted proteins | sample MGYA00380387_ERZ1023858 | MGnify/ENA primary metagenome ERZ1023858 (study PRJEB33179, sample SAMN07449010) | human gut metagenome | biome: Human-gut; feature: Human associated habitat; material: Faeces | host: Homo sapiens | place: India: Bhopal | collected...
ATAGTTCTTCTACAACATAAACAGTCTCTGACATTCCTTTTAGACTTTTGGTAAATGGATTGTGAGCATAATAACATTGTATCCAATGCTCCAAATATTCCTTGGCTTCATCTTCCGTAATAGAATGTGTAAACCGTGGAATATATTTATCTTTGTCTTCAAGATATAATCCTAACTGACACGCTAATTGATAAGCGGTGCGGAAGAATTCATTCCCCATACGAAGTCTGAAATCTTCTGCGTTCATTTGTTCATGAGGTAACTGTTGTACAAACTCACAAACTGTTTTTGGTGTAGCATTTCGCCATCTACATATTACATCAGCCATTATATCCGTATTTTGTTATATCAATTTGTTTCATTAATGCCATTAAAACATCAACTATAATACTATTGCCTGCTTGTTTGTAAGTTTCTGTATCAGAGCAAACAATTTTGAAAGTATCATCAAAACCCATCAAACGAAGACATTCACGTGGAGTCAGTTTGCGAAATCTACCATATTGAGCATCTATCATGGAGGTATCAACCTCTTCCATAATTTCACAATTTTCTCCACATGGTCTTATTGCATATCTTTCGGAATGATTATCTTTGAAGTAGTTTTCTTCATAATCTTTCAACGCAAATAGATTCTCATCAGTTTGAGGGGTATTGGTATCATCTATCATTTTAGGATGAAAGACAAAATCGCCATGCCAATTAAACTGTTGATTTCTTTTTTGGCACAAAAGAATTTCACCATTAATTTGAGTGTAACTTTTTTGGTAATTTATACTTCTTGTTATGAAATTTACTCCCTTTTGTTTAAGCAAATATTTTTTATCAAATTGCTTTTGAAGATAATCATACACCGTCTTAACCAAAGGTATTGGCGCAGGATATTTAAAATCTGTCTCTTTTTTAAATCCAATACAATATATGCGATCACGACTTTGTGGTACTCCATAATCTTTACCGTTTAAGACTTGATAGTATACGTCATAGTCACAATCATTTTCAAAAGTTTCTTTGATAACCTTCCAAGTTTTACCTTTGTCATGACTAAGCATTCCTTTTACATTTTCAAAGATAAATACTTTTGGTTGGCATTCTATAACGATACGAGCAAATTCACGAAATAATGTACCTCGTGTATCTTCAAACCCTCCATGCTTTCCACGTAAAGAAAAAGCTTGACACGGTGCTCCTCCCACGAACAAATCCACTTTGCCTTTGTATTGCTTTGCGTCAAAATCATGTACATCTGTATGCCATTGAGCTTCAGATATTGGATAATTTGCAAAATAAGCTTTTTTGCAATTTGCATCAATGTCTCCTGCAAATTGTATTTGGCATTTAAGACCTAAACGATGCATGGAATGTTCTATAGCGCCAATACCACTAAAAGATGTAGCAAGCCTTATGGTTCTCTCGGGGTGAGAGAACTCATGAAGCCGCCAATCCGTTTTTGAATCAATATTGGCACTCGTATTTTGTATGTTTGAATATATATTATTCATTTTCTATTCCATATTTCGTTATATCCATCTGTTTCAGCAATGCTATTAGGACATCAACAACAATGCTATTACCTGCTTCCATATATGCGGATGTATTGCTTACAGCTATTTTGAAATCATCTTTGAATCCCATAAGACGCAAGCATTCTCTTGGAGTGAGTTTTCTCAAACCATTAATACCTTTATCTTTATTGTATGTAACATAGTTGTCAACTCCTGCACGATGCATTTTATGCATAGATTGTAACAAAGGACGAGCTATGTCTAAGTCTGTCTTTATCGGTGTCTTAAATGTTTTTGTACCTGGACACAACACATATTTTGCAACTTTTTCTGAAAGATAATATTTATCATCAATTTCTCTCACAGGGAAAATGAAATCATTGAAATTTTCCGATGCAGAACCTTGAATTATCGCTTGGCGATGTTCTTCATTTGAAGACAAAACTTTCACTCCCTTATCCTTCTCAAAATACGCACTATTTGTATAATCCTCCAAGAAATCATACATTTTATAATCAAGAGGAATTGGGGCGGGATATTTGAATCTTGTCTTTTTCTTAAAGCCAACACAATATAAACGTTCTCTTGTCTGTGGTATGCCATAATCCCTTGCATTAAGAAGCTGATAATGTACATCATATCCACAATAGTCCTTGAAAGTTTTATAAATTACCTCCCATGTACGCCCTTGGTCATGCTTAAACAATCCCTGCACATTTTCGAAGATGAAGACCTTTGGTTGGCATTCTTTTACGACTCTTGCAAATTCTCTGAACAACGTCCCTCTTGTGTCATCAAATCCTCTTTGTTCTCCAACAATAGAAAATGCTTGGCAAGGTGCACCACCAACAAACAAGTCTACCTTACCTTTGTATGGTTTTGCATCTAAATCATGTATATCTGTATGCCATTGTTTTTCCGAGATTTTGTAATTTGCGAAGTATGCTTTTTTACAATTTGCATCAATATCTCCTGCAAAAACAATCTTGACATTCAGATTTAATCTTTTGAATGCGTATTCTATAGCTCCTATACCACTAAATGACGTTGCAAGTCGAATGGTCCTGTTTGGATGAGAAAACTCTCGGTCCACCCACGATACACCTTGCAAGTCTAAATTAGCTTGCGTATTCTGTATGTTTTTATGTTCTGTCATTGTTATTTTTCAGCCCAATCTTTTAAATTATCTCTCACCACTGACAAAAAAGTTTATGTCATCAGCAACATCTTCTTGCAAGAAGTTTTTTGAGAGGGTCGAAATAACCTCACTAATTTTATTTATCTGCTCAAACAGCAATTCCTTTTTATTCTGTTCCATCTTATTATCTATTGTTCATATCGCCCTTTACTGCTGTATTCTCAATCGGCCAAAACAAATCCTGTATATCTACATTCAAATATTTGGCTATCTCCACCAATGTTTCGACATTCGGTTGAATGGTGTTGGTACACCATTTTGAAACAGTGGCAGGGTCTTTGCCCAATTGTTCGGCAAGCCATTTGTTGGTTCGTTTCTTTTCAGCCAGGACAACCTTTAGTCTGTTTATATCTTTGCTCATATCAGTCTTTAATTGTTAGATTGTACAAAAGTAATGATTTCCTGTTAGAATAACGAATAAAGGTGTTGAATTATTATGTTAGATAGTGATATTTGTATTATATAGATGATATATACATCAATTTATAGAATATGTGAGCTAATCTACCAGACTGTAGTTTGTCATTTGGTGACTCATAAAATTGGCGATGTCAAGTGAAATGCAATGAAATTATGAGAAATACGGATGAAAACAACATAAACTTTGCCAACCACAACAAATTAGCGACGAATTACGTTGCCAAAATGTTGGCAATTTCATAAATGCAAAAATCCTAACTGCCCAATATCAAGCAGTTAGGATTTCTCTGTGTGCGCCTGAAAGGACTCGAACCTTCACGTCGCAGGACACTAGATCCTAAGTCTAGCGCGTCTACCAATTCCGCCACAAGCGCATTAAAAAGGTTTATGTATGACAGCAAGGTTTTGGTGGCTTTGCTGTCAAACTTGGTGCAAAGGTAAGACTTTTTGTTTATATTGACAAGTGTTTAACCTATATTAAATAATGTATTAAGAGTGGGTATACCACATGTATGGTATAAAAATGATAGTAAAACAACTTTTTTCATGATAAAACGTAAGAAAACACGAAAAATGTTTTGCTGTTTAATATTTAATCGCTAAATTTGCAACAAGAAAAAGCAGTTAACGTAGGGTCTCCCCTAAGGGAGGTCGTGCACATTTATTAACAAAAATAATGTCGCTTATGAAAAAGATCTACACTGCGTTTGTAGCAGCAATGTTTGCTACATCGTCTTTTGCACAGCCCCTTGCTAAAGTTCAGGCAAACGGACCGTTTGCCAACAGTTCGCTGAGATATCAGCCTAACGTCAAGAAGCCGGCAGGCAAGCCAATGAACTTCATTATGCCTACGGTAGGCAATCAGACAGCTCTTCCTGCACGTGTGAGCAAGGCAGCAAGCGAATCGGATATTATTCTTGATCAGCCGGCAGGCACATTGCACGACAACCTTTATGGTACGGGCGAGGGTTACTTGGTATTCTTCGGATATATATTCCCGACAGCTATCGACGGTACAGTTGAGCGTTATGTAGAGGGAAGTAATGGTGAAGTTTATATCCAGAATGCTATTGGCACAATACCATCGGGCTCTTGGCTTAAGGGCTATAAAGCTGAGGGTGACACCATTAAGCTTGATCTCCCACAGAAATACTATGTTCAGGATGCTGTTGATGACGATGGCAATCCTACAGGCGAAAAGGAATATTTCTACGCTTTCCGTGCTGTTCTGAATCAGGAAGGCAACTCTATAGTTCCCGATTCTACATCGCAGACTATGAGCTACGTGCTCCGCAACGACTCGCTCATCCGTGTAGACAATCTTGACAATGATGTTTATCTTGCACTCTGTGCTGACGATGGTGGTTGGACGGGTTATGCCGACTACTATCAGGCTTGGTACAAGATGAAGGAGGCTGCAAGTGTTCCTCCAGCATCAGCCGAAGTTTCGAAGTATCAGGTTGACTTCATCAACAAAGATGGTCAGGAAGACGCTCGCGTAATCAACGTGGCTGTTGACGGCAAGGATTTGTATCTTGGCAATCTTTCGGACAATGCTCCTGAAAACTGGGCAAAGGGTAAGATTGACGGTGACAAGGCTGTCTTCGAAGGTAAGATTTATATGGGTGTAGACCCTGTGAACCAGACGCATACTTTCTTCGCTGCTTTGGGTAGCGAGAAGGTTTGGGACGAAATGTATGGACAGGAAGTTGACAGCTTCTACTTCGAGAAGTCTATATCGTTTGATTATGACGCTGCTGCCAAGACATTGAAGTCGGACGGTATGTTTGATGTAAACAACGGTTTGAATTCTGTATACTCAACTATGTCTTATGAAGCTCCGCAGATGAAGCCGTGGGTAGAGATTCCTGCAAGTCCTAAGGATCCTGAGTTGCTGCAGTTCGTGTCATTTGATGAGGCCCGTGGCTATGGTGCTCTCCAGTTCTGGTTTGACAAGAATTCGGTTGACGGCAACTTGCTTGATGCCAATAAGCTCTACTACAATGTATACTTCGATGGCGATTTGTTCACAGCTTATCCCGATGAGTATCAGAATATTTCTGAGGAGATTACTGATATCCCGTATTACTTCTCTGACAATTCATTTGACTTTATTGCAAGTGGCGACATGCACACATTGTACTACTACATGACTGGATTCACAAAGCTTGGCATTCAGACATTCTATAAGGATGGTGACAAGGTGTACAAGTCAAACCTCGTAGAGTATGCTATTGACGAGGAAGGCAACTTCACTCCTATCGAGACAGCTATTAAGGGTGCAACAGCCGAGAGCAACACAGTCAAGAGCGTAAGCTTCAGCGACCTCAGCGGTCGTCGCGTAAGCAACCTTGCAAGTGGTGTATATCTCAAGACCATGAAGATGGCCGACGGTACACAGAAGACTGTGAAGGTTGTAAAGAAGTAATTAAGACTTATAAAAACAGAGAAAAGAGTCTTTTAACATAAATGGAAAATGGCATTCACCCTATATATTATATTGTGTGTATAGTGGGGGTGCCATTTTATGTAACAATAAAAACACGAAGGTTATGAAGAATAACAAATGTATACTCAATTCCATGCTGCTTGTGGCGGCTTTGTCAGGATTCTGTGATTCCGCTTATGCTGACAACGACAAGATTGTATTCAGTGGCAATATGGGTTCGTCGTCGTTGGTGGCTTATGGCACACAGAAGAAGGAGAACTATGATGTGGCTGTGATGCTTGCAGATAAGAGTCTCAAGGGCAAAAAGATTTCGGCTATACGCGCTCCATTCCAGAGCAGCGACAAAATAAGCAATGTGAAGGTGTGGATTAGCAAAAAGCTCACGGTTGAGAGCAAGAAGAATGTGCCCGATGTGATGAGTCTCGACGCTACGTTCGACGGCAATACAGCATCAGCCACTCTTGCTACTCCTTACACTATCGACAGCGATACTCTGTATGTGGGCTATTCGTTCAACGTGGATGCGGTAAGCTCTACCACTAAATATCCAGTGGTTTTGGTTGAGGATAAGAGTGAGGCAGGATTCTTCCTCCATACATCGCGCACTTACATGAAATGGAAGGATAAGTCGAATGTTGGTTCTTCGGCTCTTGAAGTTGACATTTCTGGCGTTGAGGCCAATGCTGCCAATATCTCTGAGATAGGAACCGTGTATGGACAGGTGAACACAACCACCGATCTTACTCTTAGTATTAAGAACCATGGCTATAATGGCGTTAAGTCGTTCAGCTACAGCTATACGGCAGGCGACGTGAATGGTTCGGGACAGGTGGAGCTTGACAAGCCGCTGCCAGCTATCTTCAACGCTTCGACTGACGTGACCATCAAGCTTGACGAGATTGCAGCAAAGGGTACTTATCCGCTTAAGCTTACCATTGACAAGGTGAATGGCGAGGCTAACAGCGAGGCTGTTGCCAATGAGGGCAAGTTTGTAGTGTTCAACGTTATGCCTAAGCACAATCCGGTAATGGAGGAATATACTGGCACATGGTGCGGATGGTGTCCGCGTGGATACGTTGCCTTGAAACTTATGAACAAGTATCATTCCGATTTTATCGGACTTTCTTATCACAACGGTGACGCAATGGAGGTGATGCCTTCTACTAACTTCCCGTCAAGTGTGTCTGGATTCCCGACAGCTGATATGGACCGTGCTTTTGGTGCAAGTGTTGACCCATATTACGGAGCTTCAAACTCTGGTTTCGGCATTGAGGATATTTGGAAGGCACAGGCTAAGAAGCTTGCTCCTGCAGCAGCTGCTGTTAAGGCAAGTTATAAGGATGGCGAGAAGAAGATTGCCGCTAAGGCAACATTCGTATTCCTTGAGGATTTGACAGATGCTGATAAGTATAAGGTGGAGTTTGTGCTCGTAGCTGATGACCTTCATGGAACAGGTTCTGCATGGGAACAGCACAACTATTATACAGAAGCCAACGCAGGATCAATGCCTTCGCCAGAGGCTGACCCGTTCTTTGCAGGAAATTCTGTTATCCCAGGTCTTCATTTCGATGATGTTGTAGTAGCAACAACTCGTCTTGCAGGTGGACTCGTATCGCTGCCAGCAACAGTTAAGGCCGATGAGCCAGTAGAGGTAGAAGGTGAGTTTGAGACGGCTAAGGTTGTCAGCACCTCAGGAGAGTCGCTCATTCAGGACACTTCAAAGATGCGTGTCGTAGCCTTGTTGCTCAACGCCGATGGCACTATCGCAAATGCCGCCAAGGCAAATGTTGAAGGCTATACCACTGGTATCTCTACCATCAACAACAATGCAGGCAAGACTGATGTGCCGGTTGCAGTATACGATGCTCAGGGTCAGCGTCTCAGCTCTATGCAGAGAGGTGTGAACATTGTGAAGTATGCCTCTGGCAAGACTGTTAAGGTTGTGAAGAAATAATGAAGAGAATAGAAGAGGTTAGGATAAGTTTTGAATAAGCTATAATGCAATTAGGGGGTGCGGCTTAAAAACCGTACCCCCTAATTCTATTTTGTTTGTTCAGTTGTTTTTATTATTTGTTCAGGCTCTCGATGAACTGCTTCATCTCTGCCTCATGCTCCTTAGCTTTGAGGAAGAGGTGCCACTGGTTCTTGGCACGCACAAGGTTGTGCTCAGGATACTTGCACTTCCAATAGTGGTCGCCATTGAGGTAGTCCCAAAGGAAGCGTACTGCCTGCATATATGGGAACAGCTCGGCAGCGTAGGGCAGAAGAGAGATTTCAAGCGGAGTGAGGAATGAAGAAGCCGACTCTACATAGCCACGTGTGAAAGCCTCGAAGATGTCCATACGGAAGTCAATCTTCTCAAACTCGGGAGAGTCCTCTGCTATAGTGTTGGCAGCTGTGCGAAGGAAGTCGCCGTAGTCGCTTACGAAGAGCGAAGGCATAACAGTGTCGAGGTCAATGACGCAAAGCACACGTCCTTCCTTGTCGAACATCATGTTGTTCACCTTAGTGTCGCAGTGGCACACATGCTTCTGGAGCTTGCCATCGCGGAACAAGCGCTCGCCAAGACACATTTCTTCGCTATACTTCTCAAGCTCGTCGATAAAGTCCTGTACACCAGCAACACGTCCTGCACGGTCTTCCTTGACAGCCTGGCGAAGTTGGTCGCGACGAAGTTCCATATTGTGGAAGTCGGGGATTGTCTCACCAAGATGGTCGGTGATGTCAGCCACCTGAGCCTCGAACTTACCAAAGGCCTTACCTGCATGGTAAGAGTATTCAGGGTTGACAGTCTCCACTGTCACGGCATCAGGAATGAACATGGAGATGCGCCAATACTTGCCCTCCTCGTCCTTGATGTAGGTCTTGCCGTTGTCGGCCTTGATGAATGTAAGCACACGACGGTCGATATCATCGGCGCCCTCCTTTACAAGCTGCTCGCGGATGTGTGTTGTCACTTCCTCGATGTTGTGCTGCAAGAGGTCTACGTCGGTGAATATAGAGTCGTTGATGCGCTGGAGCACATAGTCAGGAGCGTTGTCTTCAACGGTATTCACTTTGTAAGTGTCGTTGATGAGTCCGTTGCCGAGAGGCTTCACCTCTGCCACGGTGCCATTGATTTGAAAATGGCCGATAATTTGTTTGAGATTGTCCATTTTTTAGTTAGTTATTAAAATAATTTGTCTCTTTTATCGTTAATATATCATACAGTGCGTAAAGGCATGTGACAATACAACGTGCAAAAATACGTAAAAACCTCTATTTTACAAAATAAAGACAATCATTTAACAATTAATAATATGAAGAAATTATTTAGATTTTTATTTTTAGCGTTAATTTTCGTAGTTAGTGCCAATGCCCAGTTGTTGTACCGTGTGTCGGGCAATGGGCTTAAGCAGGCTTCGTATGTGTTTGGAACATTCCATATAGCCAACACTTCTTTCGTTGACAAGGTGGCTGGTGTGCAACAGGCTATTGATGCCACATCGCAGGTGTATGGCGAGATAAAATGGGATGACATGCTCAATCCTGATACTTTGCTACTGATGCAGAGCAAGATGTTGTTGCCCGAAGGCAAGACTTTGAAGACTATTCTTACAGCCGACCAGTATAAGCGTCTTGATACTGTTGTGACTGGTCTTATGGGCGTAGGTTTCAGCAATCCTATGGTAGAACAGCAACTGTCGATTCTTTCGCCTGCCGCCCTGCTCACTCAGTTGACCATGCTGCAATATCTCAAGGCTCACATGGGTGAGTTTGATCCTACAAACACTATCGACCAGTATTTCCAAACTCAGGCAAAGAATAAGAACAAGCTTGTAGGTGGACTTGAGACAGTGGCTTTTGAGTCAGATGTGCTCTTTGGCACTCCACTCGACCGACAGGTGGTGCAGCTCGACTGCTTCCTTGGCAATCTTGAGTATTACGCACAGCTCACTGAGCGTATGGCTAAGGCCTATTATGCCCAGAATGTTAATGCTCTTGCCGACATAATGAATGAGAAATTATCTGCCACATGTGATGCCACTCCCGAGGAACACGATATTCTGATAAATAATCGCAACAGCGACTGGGCAAAGAAGATGCCTACTATTATGTCCGCAGCTCCTACACTCTTTGTTGTTGGTGCTGGACACTTGCCTGGCGACAAGGGAATATTGAAGCTCTTGCAGAATGCTGGGTATACGGTAGAGGCTGTGAAGTAATGGTCGTTGTGGAAAAATATGAACCGTATGAAAAAGCGATTGATATATTCGTTGGTTGCCTTGCTTGTGGTGTTTGCAGCAGCTACAACCTATGGCTCGTTCTATCTTGTTGACTATGCCTTGAAGAGTGCGCCGGAGTCTCATCGCAAGAATTGGGGCAAGGCAATGGATTGGTATCCTGAACTGAAACCTTGGCTTGACAGCATCAAGACAGAAGGAGCATGGAGCGACACGTTTGCCATTATGCCTGATGGCTTGCGTGCTCATGCCGTGTGCATAAAGTCGCGCAAGGCTGAGGGAAGAACGGCTGTTGTGGTGCATGGATATACCAACAATTCTATAGACATGCTGCATATTGCACGTATATATAATAAGGAGATGCACTACAATGTGGTTTTGCCCGATCTTCATGGACACGGCTTGTCGCAAGGCGACGACATACAGATGGGATGGTTCGACCGCCTGGATGTGCTGAAATGGATTGACCTTGCGCCTAAGATGTTCTCGACAGTAGGCGACTCTATGCGTCTTGTGGTGCATGGCATATCGATGGGTGCTGCCACTACGATGTGTGTAAGTGGTGAGCATACCCCCGATTATGTGAAATGCTTTGTGGAGGATTGTGGCTATACGAGTGCCTGGGATGAGTTCGCACATGAGTTGCGTGGACGCTTCTCGCTGCCTGAGTTTCCTTTGCTCTACACAGCCTCATGGCTTACACAGGCCAAGTATGGCTGGAGCTTTAAGGAGGCCTCTCCATTGAAACAGGTTGCCAAATGCAAGAAACCAATGTTCTTTATTCATGGCGACAAGGACACATTCGTGCCCACATGGATGGTTTATCCACTTTATGAGGCAAAACCCCAACCCAAGCAACTGTGGATAGCTCCAGGCAGCGAACATGCCTTTGCCTATCGCGACCATCGTGAGGAGTATATAAAAAAGGTTGAGGCTTTTGTTGGGAAGTATTGTAAATAATTGATGGTGTGTCAAGAGTCGTAATTACGGCTTTTGACACACCATATATTGTTGTCAATTGATTGTGGCAATTTTGTGAATAACTTCTTTATCTCTTAACCAATTCATAAATGATATGTGCCGCACTGTTCGACGGACTGTCATCGCCAATTTTCTCCATTATTCGCTCGTAACCTTCGAGCATACGGTTGCGCTCCAAGCTGTCTGGCAACAAGAGCGACAATTCGTGTGCTATGTTCTCGACTGAGAAAGTGTCTGCCACAAGCTCCTTCACCACCTCGCTGTCGTCGATAAGGTTGACAAGCGAAATGTATTTCACTTTCAGAACATGACGGCGGAGGAAGGCTATCAGCTTAGGCACAGGAGTCTCGTAGCACACTACTTGTGGCACATTGAACAGGGCAGTCTCAAGCGTAGCCGTGCCACTTGTCACAACAGCGGCACGGGCATGTGAGAGTAGGGCATAGGTGTCGTTGTCGATAAGGGTGACATTCTTTCCATTAATGAATTGCCCGTAATATTCTTTCGTTATGCTTGGTGCCCCAGCAAGCACAAGCTGATAGTCGGGATATTGGCTTGCTGCCTCAATCATAGCGGGCAGGTTGTCTTTAATCTCCTGGCGTCGGCTGCCTGCAAGCAGGGCGATTATAGCTTTGTCGCTTAAGCCGTGGCGTTGGCAGAATGAGTCCTTTGTCTCGTGATAAGTATTCTGAAACTGTCTCACCTCCTCGGCAGTAGGATTTCCCACATAATGGATGGGGTAGTGGTGCTTCTGCTCAAAGAAAGGCACCTCGAAAGGCAGTATGGAGAACATCTCGTCAACGTCACGTTTTATGTTCTTTATGCGCCACTCCTTCCAGGCCCATATCTTAGGCGAGATATAGTAGTAGACGGGAATGTCGGTCTTGGCATGCACGTATTTGGCAATGTCGAGGTTGAAGCCCGGATAGTCGACGAGTATAACCACATCTGGCTGCCACTCCACAATGTCGCGCTTGCACATGGCCATATTGCGGAATATGGTGCGCAAGTGCATCAATACAGGTATGAATCCCATGTAGGCAAGCTCGCGGTAGTGTTTTACACGCTTGCCGCCAACAGCCGACATTAGGTCACCTCCGAAGAATCGAAACTCTGCATTGTTGTCGGTTTGGCAGAGTGCCTTCATCAGATGCGAAGCATGCAAGTCGCCAGAGGCTTCGCCAACTATCAAGTAGTATTTCATTGTTTGTGTCTAATGTTATAATTTCCAGCTCTTCAGCAACTCATAGTCAGTCACATCGATGCGTGTGGGTGTTATTGCCACATATCCGTGGGTCAAAGCCCAGTTGTCGGTATCTTCAGCCTCAGGTTCGTCGTTGCGGTAGGAGCCAGTCATCCAGAAATAGTCGTAGCCATGAGGATGCTGCATCTTCACACACTCGTTGTACCATGTGCCGTAGGCCATGCGGCACATCTTCACACCCTTGAACTCCTTGAGTTTAGGGAAGTTGACGTTAAGGCACACTCCCTTAGGCAGTCCTTCCTTCAACACCTTTGCCACAATTTCCCTAACGTAAGGGCGAAGTGGCTCAAAGTCGGCATCGTCGCGATGGTCGCACAACGAGAATCCCACAGAAGGAATATATTTCATGCAACCCTCGAGTGTCACACCCATTGTGCCGCTATAATGCACGTTGACAGAAGCGTTGTCGCCATGGTTGATGCCGCCTATCACCATGTCGGGCTGGCGGTCGGCGAATAGCTCCTGAAGAGCAATCTTCACGCAGTCAACAGGTGTGCCGTTGCACGACCACATCTCCATGCCCTCTTCCTTGCGGCGCAGTTTAAGTCGCAAAGGCACTGTGGCAGAAAAGGCTGTGGCAAATCCCGAGCGTGCCGACTCCGGTGCGCATACTATGATGTCTGCCATGTCGCGAAGCATGGCTATGAGCTGGTTTATTCCCTTGGCATGATAGCCATCGTCGTTGGAAATAAGTATTAATGGTCTTTTAATATTCATAAATTTGTCTTTATTTCATCTGCAAATGTACGAAAAAAGGTTTAAACTGACCGTATCTCGCATAAAATATGTAACTTTGCCAAATAATTTTGATGTAAATGGGAAAGATAATAGCACTCGCCAACCAGAAAGGTGGGGTTGGAAAGACAACAACAACGATTAATCTCGCGGCTTCGCTCGCCACTTTCGAGAAGACAGTACTCGTGGTAGACGCCGATCCGCAGGCCAACGCTTCAAGTGGACTTGGAGTGGATATTCAGGAAATTGACTGCTCGCTCTACGAATGTATAATCGATCACGCCGATGTGCGCGACGCTGTGTATACAACCGATATAAATGGACTTGACATCATTCCCAGCCATATCGACCTTGTGGGCGCAGAGATAGAAATGCTCAACCTCAAGAACCGCGAGCGCATAATCAAGAATATGCTCGACAAGATACGCGACGACTACGACTACATTCTAATCGACTGCAGTCCGTCGTTGGGACTCATCACCGTAAACGCTCTTACAGCTGCCGACTCGGTGATTATTCCGGTGCAATGCGAATACTTCGCGCTTGAGGGCATCACCAAACTGCTCAACACGATAAAGATTATCAAGAGCAAACTCAATCCGGGACTCGAAATAGAGGGATTCCTGCTTACCATGTACGACGGACGACTCCGACTCGCCAACCAGATTTATGACGAGGTGAAACGCCATTTCCAGGAACTGGTGTTCAAAACCGTCATTCAGCGCAACGTGAAGCTAAGCGAAAGCCCAAGCCACGGACTGCCCGTGATTCTTTATGACGCCGACTCGGTGGGTGCTAAGAACCACATGGCACTTGCCAAGGAAATTATCAACAAAAACGAAACGCCCAACGAACAATAATGGCTGTACACAAGAAATACAATAGAAGCGTGCTCGGACGCGGACTCGACGATATAGAGGGCGGAAAGGGTCTTGACGCTCTCATCGATACCGGTGGAGTGCGCACACAAGGCTCTTCCACTATCAACGAGATTCCACTCGGACAAATAGAGGCTAACCCCAATCAGCCGCGACGCGAGTTTAACCAAGAGTCGCTGCAGGAACTGGCTTCAAGCATCCGACAGATAGGCATCATACAGCCCATCACTCTGCGTCAGGTGGACGAGGAACGCTACCAGATTATTGCTGGAGAGCGACGTTGGAGGGCTTCGCAATTGGCCGGACTCTACTCAATACCTGCCTACATACGCACCATCAGCGACGAGAACATCATGGAGATGGCTCTCGTGGAGAACATTCAACGCGAGGACCTCAACGCCATTGAAATTGCTCTCGCCTATGAGCATTTGCTCGATGCCGAGGGAATGACTCAAGAGAAGGTGTCGGAGAGAGTGGGCAAGAGCCGAACTGCCATTACCAACTATCTGCGTCTGCTGCGTCTGCCTGCACAAGTGCAGATAGCCTTGCAGAAGAAGGAAATCGACATGGGACATGCACGCGCGCTGCTTGCCGTGGATTCGCCATCGCTGCAGATTAAGCTCTTCAACGAGGTGATAAAGCATGGCTACTCGGTGCGCAAGGTAGAGGAAATGGCCCAGATGCTCAAGAATGGTGAGGATGTGGAGAGCGGACGCAAGAAGATTGTGGCTAAGGCCAAGCTTCCTGAGGAGTTTAATGTGCTGCGCAACAGCCTTTCTGATTTCCTACAAACCAAGGTGCAGATGACTTGCTCGCCAAAGGGTAAGGGCAAAATCACTATCCCCTTCGACAACGAGGAGGAACTCGAGCGCATAATGAGTGTGTTCGACAAAATGAAACAACAGTAAACAACGACAGTGAAAACTATTCAGTCATACATATTCCAGACATTGCTTGTAGCTGTTTGCATGTTGATGACGACCATCAACGCGACGGCACAGACTGACGTTGCCGACATGAAGTCGAATAATGACTCTGTGTCGGCCATCTTCACGCAGCAAGACACGCTACGTATGCTCGCGCAGACAGACTCTGTCAAACTGCGCAAGCATCGCGACTGGAAGACATGGCGTCCTAATCCAAAACGTGCCATGTGGCTTGCCATAGTGCTGCCGGGTGCCGGACAAATTTACAACCGTAAGTACTGGAAGGTGCCTATAGTATATGGTGGCTTTGTGGGATGTGCCTATGCCATGCGATGGAACAACCAAATGTTCCGCGACTACTCCCAGGCTTACATGGACATTATGGACGACGACCCCAACACGCAGAGCTATAACCAGTTTCTGCATCTCGGCGCGAAAATCGACGAGTCGAACCTGCAACGCTATCAGGAGCTCTTCCGCAAGCGCAAGGATAGATTCCGTCGTTGGCGCGACCTGAGCTTCTTCTGCCTCGTGGGAGTCTATGCCTTGAGTGTGGTGGATGCTTATGTCGACGCGTCGCTATCTGAATTTGACATCTCGAAGGACCTCAGCCTTAGGGTTGAGCCTACTATAATAAATAATGAACGAGAGCGCAACCCGCTAAGGGCAAACAGCCTGGGTATGAGCTTCAGCTTGAACTTTTAAGAAGAAAACAATAGTATAATTATTTTGATGAAAAAGACATTAGTATTGATTGCCACAGTGATTCTTGGCTTCTCTAATCCACTCCTCGCGCAGAGCGACGACGACGAAACAGAAATCACTGTGACCGATGCCGAGGGCAAGAAGGAAGTCATCGATCTGCCCGAGGCTATGACGTGTGAGTATGACTCGCTGCTTACTGCTTACAACAGCAAGACATACCTGAAGATTGGAACCGACTGCAACATGCCAGACATCAACCCGGTGTACAGCAAGGAAGTGTACAAGGAACGCTTGGCGCGCATACCGTCGGTGATAGAGCTTCCTTACAACGATGTTGTGCAGAAGTTCATCGACCGCTATAGCAGTCGTCTGCGCCGCTCGGTAAGCATAATGCTTGGTGCGCAGAATTTCTACATGCCTACCTTCGAGGAGGCTCTTGAGGCTTACGGATTGCCACTCGAACTGAAGTATCTGCCAGTTATTGAGTCTGCTCTTAATCCTAACGCAGTGTCGCGTGTGGGTGCTACAGGACTTTGGCAGTTTATGCTCACCACAGGCAAACGCTATGGACTTGAGGTGAACTCACTCGTGGATGAGCGTCGCGACCCAGTGCGCGCTTCTTATGCAGCAGCTCACTATCTGCGCGACCTGTATAAGATTTACGGTGACTGGAATCTTGTGATTGCCGCATACAACTGTGGACCTGAGAACATTAACAAGGCTATACACCGCTCAAACGGTGCCACCGACTACTGGCAGATTTATCCATACCTGCCAAAGGAGACAAGAGGTTATGTGCCGGCTTTCATAGCTGCCAACTATATCATGACCTACTATTGCGACCATAACATCTGCCCGATGGAGGCCGACTTGCCCGAGAAAACCGACACGGTGGTTGTCAACCGCAACGTCCACTTTGAGCAGGTGGCCAAGGTGCTTGGCTTGGACATAGAACAAGTGAAGCAGCTCAACCCCCAGTATAGACGCAATATTGTCAATGGCGACACTCGCCCTATGGCTCTTCGACTGCCGGCTTCGTTTGTAGGCAAGTTCATCGACAACGAGGACTCTATATATGCCTATCGACCCGAAGAATTTCTTGCCAAGCGCACAGAGGTGGAGGTGAACGACGATGCTCCTGCTTACAGCCGCCACACCACCAGCTCATCAAGAAACAAAAACAATTCTTCAAGCCGAAACTCTCGCAACAGCAAGAAGAGCAAGAAGAACAAGAAGAGCAGCCGTGGCGGACGTAACGTGACTATACGCCAGGGAGACACGCTCTCGGAGATTGCCAAGCGCAACGGAACTACCGTTAAGAAGCTGAAGAAACTGAACAAAATCAGTGGAAGCAGCATACGCGCAGGCAAGAAAATACGAATTAAATAAACAACAACAACAATCAGGAGAGGAGGCGTCGCGCCCCGGATATTCAACATAATTTATATCTAAGGCGCGACCCCTCCTTTTTTGGTTCATACCTAAATCAATATTAAACTAATAGGAGACCTGTATCATGGACGACCAGAAATTGAAAGACCAACAGAGAGAGACGGCCGATGATATGCTTATCGAAGGAGCCTTCAAAGAGGTGCTTGACATTTACCTCGCGTCACCCCACCGCAGAAAGGTGGATATAATTAACAAAGCCTTCAACTTCGCCCGGCAGGCCCACAAAGGTGTGCGACGTCTTTCGGGTGAGCCATACATCATGCACCCAATTGCTGTGGCTCGCATAGCAGTAGAGGAGATGGGACTTGGTTCTACGAGCATCTGCGCGGCTTTGCTGCATGATGTTGTGGAGGATACCGACTATACGGTGGAGGATATGGAAAATATCTTCGGACCTAAAATAGCGCAAATTGTTGATGGACTTACTAAGATTTCGGGAGGTATCTTTGGCGACCAGGCTTCTGCCCAAGCCGAGAACTTCAAGAAGCTTCTGCTTATGATGAGTGATGATATACGTGTCATTCTCATCAAGATTTGCGACAGACTTCACAATATGCGCACCCTACAGTCGCAGCCTGCCAACAAACAGTATAAAATCGCGGGGGAGACTCTCTACATCTATGCTCCGCTTGCCAACCGTTTGGGACTTAACAAAATCAAGACCGAACTCGAAGATCTCTCTTTCCGATACGAGCATCCCGAGGAGTACAACTATATCAAGGGTAAGCTTGCCGACACGCAGGAGCAACTCGACTCCATATTTGACACATTCACCAAGCCTATACGAGCGGCTCTCGACCGAATGGGCATACAATACGACATCAAGGCACGCGTTAAGAGTCCTTACTCTATATGGAAAAAGATGCAGAACAAGCACGTCACGTTTGAGGAAATCTACGACATTCTTGCCGTGCGCATTGTCTACACTCCAAAGGATCGTTCTGAGGAAATCAACGAGTGCTTCAGAATATATGTGGCGATAAACCAAATATACAAGTCGCATCCAGACAGACTTCGCGACTGGGTGAACCATCCCAAAGCCAATGGATATCAGGCTTTGCACGTCACGCTTATGTCCAATCAGGGCAAGTGGATTGAGGTGCAGATTCGTTCCGACCATATGGACGAGGTGGCTGAACAGGGGTTTGCTGCACACTGGAAATATAAGGATGGTGTGCCTGCCGAACTGAATGATGATACCGAACTAAACAACTGGCTTTCTACTATCAAGGAAATTCTCGACGATCCACAGCCCGACGCAATGGACTTCCTCGATACTGTTAAGCTGAACCTCTTTGCAAGCGAGATATTCGTGTTCACTCCTAAGGGAGAGATTAAGACAATGCCTGCAGGATGCACAGCCCTCGACTTTGCGTTCCAAATACATACATTCCTCGGCTCTCATTGTATAGGTGCAAAGGTTAACCATAAGCTTGTGCCGCTTAGCCACAAATTGCAGAGTGGCGACCAGGTGGAGATTCTTTCTTCAAAGTCGCAACATGTGCAGGCTTCGTGGATTAACTTCGTGTCTACGGCCAAAGCCAAGGGCAAGATTCTTGCCATTCTGCGTCGCGACAACCGCGAACTTCAGAAGAAGGGCGAGCAGATACTCGACGATTGGTTGCGCAAGAATGAGCTGGAGATAACTACTCCCGTGCTCACAAAGTTGTGCGACTTCCATGAATTTAAGAAGACCGACGACCTTTTCATTGCTATCGGCAAGCGCACAGTGCTTCTTGGTGACAGAGACCTTGATGAATTGCGCGAGAAGAAACCCGAGAGCAACGGGGGATGGCGCAGATATGTGCCTTTCTTCAACCGTACAGAAAGAAGAGAGGAAAGGAATACTGAATATTTCACAGTGGGCGAGGGATTCAACAAGAAGAAGCCTGTCTACGTGAATGAGGAGAACATATCAAAGTTTGTGTTCCCGGCTTGTTGCCATGCCATTCCTGGTGACGACATCTTGGGCTATATCGACAACAAGAATAGAATTGAGATTCATCGCCGCGACTGCACTGTGGCTTCAAAGCTTAAGGCTACATACGGCAAGCGCATTCTCGATGCCAAGTGGGACATGCACAAGGTGATGTTCTTCGACGCTACTATCGAGATACACGGTATCGACCGCAAGCGTATGCTGCATGATGTCTCGGAGGTAATATCTGATAAGCTTGATGTCAACATACACAAGGTTACCATTGAGAGCAACGAGGGCATCTTCGAGGGTCAGATAGAAATACGTGTGCACGACCGCAGCGAAGTGAAGGTCATCATGGATGAGCTAAAGAAAATTGAGGATATAAAAGAGGTGCTGCAAATACTCTGATATAATAGAAAACGAAAAATGGACAACTGATAATTAAGAAACAGTAATTATCAGTTGTCCATTTACCGTTTACAGTTGACTTATTTTTCTTCCATAGCTGCCACAAACTCTCTGTGGAACGTTCCGTGGAAGTGTTGTATTTCCTTTCTTGCTTCCTCTTCAAGCTCCCAGATATTCTCCTCGCCAGCACGATGGGCCTGTACATGGCGCACGCAACGGGCAATCTTGCGCTTGTTGTTGCGAGCCTGGAGTTGGTCGCCCTGAATGTTCTTCTGCGATACGAATGAGAAGGCTGTGAGCTGCTTCATGAATGTCTCGTAGCGGTTGAAGAGCAGAGCCTGACGCATCATCTTCTCCGGATCCTCGTCAAGGCCATCCATGTCGATAAGTCCGTCAAGATTCTCGTGGCTCCAATCTTCCTCGTTCAGCCAATACCACTGGAATGCGTAACGCTGCTCCATCTGCATTAAGCGTTGTGCAAGGGTGTTCTCGTCAACATTCTCGGTGTTGAACTGCTCGAAGGCGAAGCGTGCAAGACTCTTTCCGTTTACCTCTATCTCCGATGCGCCCTCTACGTCCTCACCAGTAAGCTGTATGCGCCAGCGCGACGACTTGTTCTTGATAAGGGCAGAATGCGCACCCATCATAAGACTTTCAAGACTTCCCATGGCGTCAATCTCATCAACAAGAGCAAGACGCTCACGCATGTTTCTTACCGAAAGTCGGCCGTCCTCAGTAAGTACGCACATGTAGTTGAGCTTGTTGTCGTCGAGTGAAAGCTGGAAACGGTCGTTCGACGAATCGCCAACAAACGAGTAGTTGTAGTTGGCAAGGTCGTTGTGCGTAATCTCTATCTCGCCTGTCAGACGGTTGTCGTCCTTGTCGGTAATGGCAAAGCCTACGTAAGGAATCACGAGGCGCAGTGTGAACGGATTGCCTTTTCTTGGGGTGAGTTTCACGGCAATTCCGTCTTCGCCAAAATCGTTTTTCTTAAGCAGCCAACCTTCATCGGTCTTCTCGGCACGGTCGATTTCCACCTTGCCGTAGTTCCATCTGAAGTCGAACACAATGTCGCTCTCGTCGTCGCGCACCACCTTTACGAAGCGGTCGGGCTCGACACCGAGATATACTGCATCCACTGGCTTCACTTCCTCGTCGCCCTCGCCGAGTACGCCTATTTGCAGGCGTCCTATCATAGGGTCGTCTTCCCAGTCATCCTCGTCGGCTCCTTCTGCGCGGAATACAACAAACGTAAGACGGTGCTGCTCGCGTGTCCCGTCTTCACGACACAGGAAATATGAAGTTTCCTCAGGTATATAAATAGGTGTGCTGATGTATGGACTCATGCAGCGTACCGAATATTCCACCTCTGTCCATGCAGTTGCGGAAGTAGATGTATTATTAGTTGACATATATTGTTTGATTACTTGTTTGTGGTGTTATCCTATTTGGTATGCAAAATTACTGCAATTTTATCAAATAAAAGAAAGAACAGACTAAATATTGTTGTTTGTAGGTATTGATGAAAAAATAATTAAATAAAAAGTCGCAAAATATTTGCACAATTCAAAAAAACTCCTTACCTTTGCACTCGCTTTGAAATACATAGCATATACGGAGATCCGCTAGCTCAGCTGGTAGAGCACAACACTTTTAATGTTGGGGTCA
>ERZ1023858.66-NODE-66-length-19131-cov-8.978559_pt1 | contig 19131 bp, 18 predicted proteins | sample MGYA00380387_ERZ1023858 | MGnify/ENA primary metagenome ERZ1023858 (study PRJEB33179, sample SAMN07449010) | human gut metagenome | biome: Human-gut; feature: Human associated habitat; material: Faeces | host: Homo sapiens | place: India: Bhopal | collected...
CGGTGAATGCCAGAAAAGGGACGGTGGTGAAGAACTAAACGGAAAAGGAAGATAGAAGATAACATTGGAAAATCTTAGTTGTAATAATGAATCATATCCCAATGTTTTTTTTTCTATTTAGTAATAAAAGTTGATATAATTATAAAAAAATAAGTCTATATGGATAAAAAGTTGCAGGAAAATTTTGCAGTATGGAAAATATTGCTTACTTTTGCGATGTCTTATCCTAGCTGAAAGCCCTAATAGGGCAAGGGTGGGGGAAGACATATATACATAAAGGCGTAACTGTACGCTTTGGTTTTGACGTTCAGAGAACTTCGCAACTTCATCAGTATGTCAAGAACAAAGCAACGGGAACGCCTCATGGGGATGTTGTTATATACAGCCCTTTATGGCTTTGGACGTATTTGCGTTTGGAGTCTAGAGAGTTCATATATATATGCATCAGCGTGGGGCTTTCGGCGTTGCTCGTTTCGACATACTGGGCAATGCGAAGGCCTTCTGAACGTGGAACGAGTAACAGACTGGCTCCGCGCTTCTTTTGTATATGTACCTTAATAAGAATCAAGACAGCTTTGGAGCCTCTGTCAATATGAATTAACCGAATATGAAACAGGCAGAACGAGCAAGTATCATGAGAATAGTCTCAGATTTGATAGAGGCTGATGGTATAATAGACACTAGAGAACTTCTCTTTCTTGATTCCTTGCGAGAAAAATATGGAATCAAAAAAGAGGATGAAATTCTTGCGGCCTCATATACCTTTGCAGATGCTCTTAATGAATTACAGAAGTCTGATGATAGCCTTAAGCATGATTTGATAGGTGACTTTAATCAAGTTGCTATGTCTGATGATTATTGTGCAAGAGAAGAGGCTTTGTTAATACTGGCTCTTAGATGTTGTTTGACTATCAACATTGGTTCGCAGGTGTCTGTACTTTCTATTGATACTTCAAATATTCATTTTGAAGATGCTCAAATTTTATACGTAGAAAGTGAATATGATGAAAATATCAACAAACAAATTCAAGAAAAATATCGAGAAATTGCTGCTGAAATTCGATTGGCAGGATTCGATTTTGTATATTTGCCTAAGCTAGCTGAGCATTATAATAGTATTTCGGAGACTGACTTATTTCAAATAACTGATTTCCTGTATCCCAAAGTTAGTTATGAACGTTTGCAAACGATTGTAAATCAATTGAGAGATTTATCTACGGAACGTTTTTGTAAAGATCAGCTTGCGGCAAAATTGAATGTGAAGGAGTTTGGTATGATTTCGTCTTCTTTCATGATAAAGGTTGGAGATACATTTGTCAATGATAATTTAATAGCAAATTTTTTAGTGGTAGAGATTGAAGATGATGCTTTGGGTACAATCCGTGCAATCTTGGATTTGATGGCAGAGAATTATCACAATTTACAACTAAACTATTTAAAGGAAGAAAGTGGTAGATTCATCTTCAAAGGATTCTATAAGCAAATCTTTGATATTCTTATGCTTCGTAAGGGGGTGAAGAGTTCTGTGGTGGTTGATCCTATGAGAGAACAAATCTTTTTCCCTGAGGCAGATGTTAAGTTAGAGAAGATTCATCGAAGAGAAAAGGCCCTTTATGCTTTATTTTTGTTGGAGTCTGCTAGTGGTGGTATAAATTTCAATAAACCAGAAACGCCGAAGCAGTTAGAACGTTATGAAAAACGTATGAAGGCTGTTATGAGAAAGTATCAGATTATCTATAAAAAATTTGGTGGTGATGAAGAAAAAGCACCAAATATTATTATATATGAGATACGTGCTCCGATGATTGCATTGTTGAAGAGGCAATTGATGAAGTTGAATGATGTACTCTATCATGCAGAAAATTACATTATTCAGAGAAACTTATATGGTAATTATGGAGTGAAAATCTCTCCATCCTTATGCAATTGTTGCGAGGATATGAATGACGTTAAATTGATGTCTGATTCAGAAGATTGGAAGAGAATATCAGCCTTGTAAGGTTGCACCCATTATCTGAATCTTCGCTAGTGATTATGTTGTAACGTTTGAATATGTGATAATGTGTTGAAAAAAATGTGTAGCTTTGCATCGTCAAAAAGAAAATAGTAACATTAAAAAGTAATTATTATGATAAATCTCGAAAAAGGACAGCGCATTAGCATGGATAAGAGCCTGTCATTGGTTGGTGTAGGACTTGGTTGGGATCCAAATGAGGGTTCTGGCTATGATTTCGACTTAGATGCTTCGGCATTTATGTTAGGATGTAAAGGAAAAATTCCAGCAGATGAATACTTTGTTTTTTATAACAACCCAAAATCACCTGATGGTTCTGTAGAATCTACTGGTGATGACTTGACTGGTGGAAATAGTGATGGTGGTGACGATGAGACTCTCAATGTGGATTTGACAAAGGTAGATTCACAGATTCAAGAGATTATCTTTACTGCTACGATTTATAAAGCTGCAGAACGCCGCCAGAATTTTGGACAGGTCAGAAATTCTTATATTCGCATTTATGATGCTAAGACCAATACTGAGATTGCTCGCTATGATTTGGATGAAGACTTTTCTATAGAGACAGCTGTTGAATTTGGTCGATTGTATCGTTACAATGGAGAATGGAAGTTTGAAGCTATCGGTAATGGTAGTAAGGGTGGTATGGAATCCCTGGTGAATAAATATGCCTATTAAAAATGGCAATCATTTTGGAGAAAAGCGGTGATACTCATCGCATAAACTTAGAAAAACCAGCTGTTGGTATGCCCTCGGTAGGTGAGATTGTAATCAATCTTGATTGGGGTAAAGGAGGGTTCTTTAAGAATCTCTTTGGTAAAGCCGTAGACTTGGATTTAGGGTGTTTTTACGAACTCCGTAATGGTAAGAAAATGCTGATAGATGGTTTACAGTTCTCTCATGGTAGAGGAGGCGACCGTCATCATATGACTCGTCAAGGCTGCTATGATATGGCTCCTTATATATGGCATCAAGGTGATGACCGAGGTGGTGGAACATCTTCTGGTGAGACTATTCTTGTAAATCCCGTAGGAATCAATGAGATTAAACGTATAGTAGTTTATACCTTTATTTTTGAAGGTGTAGCCAAATGGTCGGAAACCAATGCCGTAGTAAAGGTAAAAGTTCCAGGCAACCAAGATGTGGTTGTTGAAATGGGACAACAAACAACTAACAAGAGGTTTTGCGCAATAGCCCAACTTGATTTCGGAGGAGACAATTCCATCACAGTAAAAAAACTTGTGACTTTTCATGACGGGCATAGTGATTGTGACAGAATGTATGGCTGGGGATTTAATTATAGCCCTGGAAGTAAAGATTAATTTAAAAACTTGATAATTATGGCAATTAGGCTTGAAAAAGGACAACGTATCAATCTTGAAAAAGAGACTGGTGCTAAGCTAACCAATTTTTGTGTTGGTTGCAACTGGGGTATGATTGAAACTGGGCGTACTCTTGAAATCGTTGACAAAGAGGGATTTTTGGGTTTTGGAAGACAGACTCATATAGAAAGAGAAAAGATAAGTGTGGATTTAGATTTAAGCTGTATCATGGTAAATGCTGCAGGTGATATTGTAGATCACATTTATTCTCCTGAATATCGAGTTGATTTTCTTGCTCAATATGGTATGCCTCCAGGAAAAGTAGATTCTAGAGATTATGCATTGCATCATTCTGGAGATGATAGAGAGGGAGATGCTGATGGAGATGATGGATTAGACAATGAAATCATTAAAGTTGATTTGTCTAAGATTAGTTCCGATGTACATCAGATATTCTTCTTCTTGAATAATTGCGGCACAGAGGATTTTTCCCAAATTCCTTATGCTGCTATAAGAATGTATGAAGGAACTCCTGATAAAGTTCATCATGTATTTGCTCAGTATGATGTTGCTGCAACTCCTCAATATAGAGGTAAGCTAGCCTTAATCATGGGAAAACTTTATCGTCGTGGAAATGACTGGAAGTTTGCTGCTATTGGTGATGCTTATGAAGATGCCAATTTGTGTTTAACAATTAGACGTATATTAACTAATTATTCTAAATAAAATGAGAAGATTACCTGTATATTTACTTCTTGATACTTCAGGTTCCATGTACGGTGAACCAATCGAGGCTGTGAAGAATGGTGTTCAGACACTTATCTCCACATTAAGAAGTGATCCATACGCTCTTGAGACAGCGTATATTAGTATTATAACTTTCAATTCAACAGCTCAGCAGGTTTCTCCATTAACAGAGTTGGCTGCATTTCAACAGCCAAATATTGAGGCTAGTGGTTGTACCGCGTTAGGTGGGGCTTTGGAATTGTTATCTCAAAAAATTGATAGCGAAATCACCAAAACAACTGCTGAGGTTAAAGGTGATTGGAGGCCATTGGTTTTCATTATGACAGATGGAGAGCCTACGGATTCCGTTACAAGAGGTCTTGAGGAGTTTAAGAAGCGTAAGTGTGGCATGGTCGTGGCATGTGCAGCTGGTCAGGGTGCCAATACAAACACTTTGAAGCAAATTACAGAGAATGTGGTTCAGCTTGATACTGCTGATAGTGCTACAATTAAGGCTTTCTTTAAATGGGTTTCTGCTTCCATTAGTACAAGTAGTAAATCTATAGAGGATTCTGCATGTGAAACGACTACTATGAGTGAATTGCCACCACCTCCTCCAGAGGTAAATGTTGTAGTTTGATAGTATAATTATAGTCTGGACTTTGTATATACCAAAAGGCCAGACTCACATATTTAAATAGTAAGAATTATGGGAGATTATAATATCGATAAATTGGAAAATCCTCAGTATAATGTGACAAATGGGAATGAACCAGAAAAGAAGCCTCAGTTTTTAATGGCCTTTTTAGCAGGTTTCGGTGCTTCTGTTATAGTAGGAGTCATATTGGCTTTACTTGGAATGTGGTTAGAGGCTGAATATTTTTTGGTCCTGATAATAGGTGCTATAATTGTAGGCTGTGTCATAACTAATTTTGTGCCTCATAAATCTATAGGTGGAGCATTGATTGGTATGATTTTATGTCCGGCAACCTATTTTATATACCAAATGATAATGGCTTTTAATGGATATGAGTACGAAAAGGACGGAGAATCAACATTTTGGCTGTTGTTGATTGGTAGTGCTTTGTATGGAGCTTATATGGGGTATAATAAGAAAAGTGATAATTAATATGACAAGAAGATTACCTGTTTATATATTGATAGATACGTCTGGTTCAATGAAGGGAGAACCTAAAGAATCAGTAAAGGTGGGACTTTCTGATATGATAGCCTCTTTGAGATTGGATCCATATGCTTTGGAGACGGCTTGTATCAGTATAATAACGTATGACAAGGATGTTAAACAGTTGCTTCCACTTACAGAGTTGGAGAGTTTACAACTTCCAAATATAGAATGTCCTGAATCTGGACCAACACATACAGGAGCTGCCCTCAATATGCTTTGTGATTGTTATGATCGTGAAGTAAATATGGGTAGTCATGAACAGAAAGGTGATTGGATGCCTTTGTTGTTTGTTTTGACTGATGGAAAACCATCTGATTTGATGGCTTATGAGCAAGCTATTCAGCGAGTTAAAGCGCATCAATTTACGAATATTGTAGCTTGTGCTGCTGGACCAAAGGCAAAAACTGAACCATTGAAACAGTTGACAGATAATGTGTTTACTCTTGATGCAATGGATAGTAGTACGTTTAAAAAGTTTTTCCAATGGGTAACTATTAATGTACAACAAGGTGGACGAACAATGGGAGTGTCTGATAATGTAGAATTACCACCTCTACCAATAGAAATAGATGTTGTAATATAGAATAAGTATGAACTGCAAGATAATAGGTTATGAGTATAAAACTCTTGAAGTGACCCTGGCACCTGGGGAGTCATTTTATGCAGAACGTGGAAGCATTGTCTATGTAGATGAGGCTTTGCAGCGTGAATCGGAATGGAATGGCGGAGGTAATGGAGGCGGATTGGGCAATTTGATAGGAGGCGTATTGAAAACGGCTCTATCTGGTGAGTCTATCTTGATAATTCGTTTTTATAATTCGACAAATACAGAAAGAAAATTAGTTCTTTCTGGAAGTTATTGTTCGCTTGTTCCTATTCGTTTGCAAGGAGAAAAATTGATATGTCGTCGTGGACATTATGTTGCTTCAACTAGTAAAGTTAGTTTGAATCTTAATCTAAACTTGCAGGGGATGCTTGGAGGCATAGGCTTGTTTCAAAAAGTAGAAGGTAATGCAACTGTCTTTTTAGATTCGTTGGGTTCGCCAATAGAAAAAATCTTGCAAAATGGTGAAGCTATAGAAATTGATGAAAATCATATTGTTGCCTTGCAAGGATTTTCCACTTCTCAAGTACAAGCTGGCTGGTCGTTTGGAAATGTCCTAAGGGGCGAAGGATTGAGTTTAATGAAAGTTGTTGGTCCGGGTAAGGTTTATTTAAGCCCATTGCCAATGATAATGACAACTAAATAATAAAAAAGTAATAAACATGAGAAGATTACCTATATATTTCCTCGTTGACGTTTCTGAGTCAATGGTGGGTGAACCTATCCGGCGAGTGCAGGATGGAATGAGAACAATAGTGCAGGAGTTGCGTACTGACCCTTATGCTTTAGAGACAGCATATGTCTCTGTGATAGCTTTTGCAGGCAAGGCTATGAGTATATCTCCATTAACAGAGTTGTATAAGTTTTATCCTCCAACATTTCCTATTGGTGGTGGTACGGCTTTAGGTACAGCTTTGAATTTTTTGATGGATGATATGGATAAGACATTGGTGAAAAATACTTTGGAGCAAAAAGGAGATTGGAAACCAATTATATTCCTTTTTACAGATGGTACTCCAACGGATAATCCTAATCAAGCGATTGCTCGATGGAATCACAAATATAGCCGTGATGCTAATATTGTAGCAATATCTATAGGTGATAATGCTGATACACAAATATTAGGTCAAATTTCAGAAAATGTACTTCGTTTGAATGATACGGACGAAATGTCTTTCAAAGCATTCTTCAAATGGGTTACTGCTTCTATTAAAGCAACAAGTGTTTCTGTCACAGATATGGGAGAAGACGATGTTAAGTTGGCTCCTACTTCAGGTATTAATTTAGAAAAAGTTGATACGGATAAACCTTGTATTGTTGATGAAAACTATGCCGTATTATTGGGTAAGTGTTCAAATACCAAGAAAACTTATTTGGTGAAATATGCTAAACGTATGAATGAATACCGCAATATGGATTTTGGAAATCTTGGTTTGTTGAAAAATGAATTCAAGTTAATTGGTGCTTATCCTGTAGATGAGGAAACTTATAATAGTTTATCAGACGGTAAGTCAAATAAGAGTATTAATACAACTACTTTACGTGGTGTACCAGCTTGTCCATGTTGTGGAGCACAGTTAGGTGTTGTTGTTTGTGATTGTGGTAATATCATGTGTTCTGATGGTGATACTACTGCTTGCCCTTGGTGTGGAATGGAAGGCTCTTTGGGAGAAATCGCAACTGGTGGTATGGATATAACTAGAGGAAGGGGATAAGTTATGAATATAGAAAAGATAATAGATATTTTATGTCAAGATAAAAGTAATGAACAAACGGAGGGATTCTTGGCGTTTCTTTCCGATAAATTATGGAATCTGTATAATGAACATCTTATGGATAATGTCTTAGTTGTAACAAATAAGGTTAATGCTTTGGCTTTGAGTGTTCCGAATGCCAAGGAAAATCAGGAGTATTCACAAACTGTAGATATTCCTGATGAAAACATGGTGTTAGTAGCCGTAAAAGGTATCTCTGAAGAAGAGTATGGATTGAAAGTGGTTGTTTCTGAAGATGGGCATAGTTTTACTGTTAGTGGAACACCTTCTTTGGAATTCTTGAGGAATGGTGGGACTACAGTTCCTCAGTCTACTTTTGATTTGACTTTACTTTATAAATATGAAGGTATTGAATTGCCGGAAGATAAGAAAGTACTGGAACGCAAAGTTCCTTTTGTCATCAATCAGGACCCTCGAAAACTATGGCGTAATATACCTGTAGATTGGGAGGGTATGTCTGAACCAAAGTATCTTAAAGAAGATACCCAATGCGAATATGTCAAAGTAGAAGCAACTGCTGATGGTACACCTCAAAAGGATATGGTTGCAGCAAGTAAAAGAGGACGTAGTCATGCTCAGGATGGACGACCTCGTGATGATCATTTCCGTATGGAATATATCGAGTCTAATGGCTGGTATATTATGAGTGTTGCGGATGGAGCAGGTTCTGCAAAATATTCTCGTGCAGGTTCTGAAATAGCTTGTAATACGGCAGTAGAACGTTGTAAGTTGAAACTGACAGATAGTAAGATATTGGAAAATTTTGAGGATTCTATTGTTAATTATCAAGCATTTGACGAAGATAATAAGGATGATGCTAGAAAGATAGTTGGCGATTATTTATACCAGATTATAGGAACTGCAGCTTTTAATGCTCATAAAGCAATAAATGCTGAGGCTGCATTGCAAAAGATTCCAGTGAAACAATATGCTACAACTTTATTGTTAACTATCTGTAAGCATTTTGAGTTTGGATGGTTTGTAGCTTCTTTTTGGGTAGGTGATGGTGCGATCTGTTTATATGATAAAAATGCCCATATGTCAAAGATTCTTGGAGCTCCTGATGAAGGAGAGTATGCAGGTCAGACAAGATTTCTTACGATGCCAGAAATATTCAAGGATGCGACTGCACTTTATCAGCGTTTGAGATTTTATATAGTGGATGATTTCACAGCTTTGTTCTTAATGAGTGATGGCGTTAGCGATCCAAAGTTCGAAACTGATGCAAATTTGAATAATCCAGATAAATGGGATGCACTTTGGGATGACCTGAAGGAAAATGGCGTAGAACTTATTGATGATAATGAGGCAGCAAAGGAGCAACTTCTTGATTGGCTTGATTTCTGGGCTCCAGGCAATCATGATGATAGAACCATTGCAATTTTGTATGAGGGAGAAAATAATGTAGATTCTCCAGAAACAATTCGTATTGAACAAGATTCTGAAAATATGTAATTTTGCTTATGGCTAATAAAGTAACATTGACAGCTCATGATGGAAGCACCATAGAGTTTTATGATGAAATCAAAGCTCAAGGGGGAGTCAAAGATGTGTATTTCTCAACAGACAAGACTTATGTTGTTGCATTTTATCGCAAGGAACTATCTTCGAGTGACAAGGATCGTTTAAAAAACATCGTAGGTCCTTACCACAAGCGTATATTTGAAACGGATGAAGGTAAATATTGGGATGATTATCTTATTATGCCAGATCGTCTAGTCGATTGGAATGGAAAAATAGGAGTTGTATTGCCTTTCTATCCAAGGAAATTTTTCTTCAATGGTGGTCCTTTTGATGGTAAGGAGAAGGAAGGAAAATGGTTCGCATCTGCAAAATTGAGGAATCGTTTTGTGCCATCTGACCAAAAAGGAACATGGCTTTCGGATTTGCATATGTGTCTGAAACTAGCTCGTGCTGTTAGAAGATTGCATGCTGCAGGATTGGCGCATTCTGATTTATCTTATAAAAATGTATTAGTAGATCCAATATCTGGCAATGCTTGTATAATTGACGCAGATGAACTCGTTGTTCCTGGAAAATATGATGCTGGAGTTTTAGGTACTCCCGATTTTATTGCACCAGAAGTTATGGAGACAAAGAGTCTTAAGGTAGGGGATCCAAATAAGAAGCTACCGAGCATAGCTACAGATCGTCATGCTTTGGCGGTTTTGATATATATGTATTTATTGAATCGTCATCCTTTACGAGGGGGAAAGGTCTGGGATTTGGATCCTTCAAAAGATGAAGAATTGGCTATGGGCTCTAAAGCTCTGTTCATAGAACATCCAACAGATAAGACGAATCGAGTTAAGGTGGACCAGTTGGCAAAGTCGGAATTGCCACAAGGAGACCCAACAAAAATGCCATATACAATTTGTGGTCCTTATCTGAAAGAACTCTTTGATAAAGCGTTTATTGACGGACTTCATAATCCGTTATTGCGACCTACTGCTTTGCAGTGGGAAGATGCATTGGTTAAAACATGTGATTTGGTGCAACCTTGCCAGAATCCAAAATGTGAGGCTCATTGGTTTGTATTTGATAATACGACAAAACCACGTTGCCCATTCTGTGGAGCTGAGTATAAAGGACAACTGCCTGTTCTCAATTTCTATTATGCTCCATCGCATGGTAAGTATATTTCAGAGCATTATCGCTTGATGGTATATGATAATCAGACATTATATAAATGGCATTCTAACAATCTTGTTCCTTGCAATGAAAAGACAAGTGCTGAGGATAAGAAGCCTGTAGGTGATTTTCATTTTTTCAAAAATCAATGGATACTCATCAATCGCCGTTTGCCGGATATGTATGATGTAACCGATGGAAAGGCTATTCCGATAGGACAGGCTGTTCCTCTTACTGATGGTCGCCAAATCTTATTGGATAAGAGTCAGGGAGGTAGATTGGTGATAGTTCAACTTGTAAATAATTAAGGTCATAAATGTTATTTGGTATAAAATAATCATATATCGATTAAATAGAATAGTTGAATAGAAGATGAAGATTTACATAATACGAAATAACCAGCGCTTTGGTCCATACGATGAGCAAACTTTGCTCTCGTATGTGAACCAAGGACTGATTTTGAAACAAGACAAGGCTATTGCTGACGGGGATAGCTTAGAACAGACTGCTGGCTTTTATTTGAAACGGGCCAACTTGCAATGTCATGTCTCTAATAAAGGTAACGTGATGTCACAATTGGCTGCTATTGGTTCAGAATTAATCTTTCCGAAGGCAAAATTGTTTTCTAAACAGTTTCTCTCAGATCAAAGATTCTTGATATTGGCATTGGTTGGTCTTTTGCCGATGATCATTATGAATATACCATTAGGAGGTTTCTTCTTGTTTTACGAAGTATCCTTGTACTTTTCTATAATATGGGGATTGTTTTTCTATGCCTGTTTTAAGACAAATCAAGTAAGGTTAAAGACAACGTTGTATGTGTTCTTTCTTACGCAACTTTGTGTGTTTGTAGTTTGGGACATAGTGGGGGTTCCAAAAGTGAATTTGTTTTATGCATTTACGGAAACGGCTTTCCCATTTAATATCCTTGGCTATGTCTTTGGAGTAGGATTGACGGAAGAATTCGGTAAGATGATACCTCTCCTTATTATATTAAGGAAGGCAAAAGAACCCTTGATACCACAAACCATGGTATTTTATGGCTTGATGTCGGGAATTGCATTCGGAGTGTTTGAGGGTGTACAATATCAGATGACGGTTAATGCAGAGCAGGCATATGATGTTTCGTTCTTTCTAAATATTGCTCGATTGACTAGTTTACCATTTCTTCATGCATGTTGGTGTGGTATAGCTGGTTACTTCTTGTCCTTTGCGCAACTATACCCAAAATATCGACGTGGATTATACGTCCTTGCTATCACCATTCCTGCATTAGTGCATGGATTATATGATTCTTTGGCAAATTATTGGCTAGTTTCATTGGTTATGGTCTTCTTTGGATTGATGTTGCTGACTGTGTATTTAAAGCAAAGTGTTGATTATCAGTCAAAATTGAGACAATGATATTGTGGCTATAACCTTGCAAGCAAACTAGATTAAAACTATCTATGTAATATATGCAACGTTATGGAATCATATTCAAGTTGAGAAAATTGTAATACCTTTGCAGCAGAAAATAAAAACAATTAAAAATAAAGATTATGGGATTCTTTAATTTTCTCAACAAGAAGAGTGATAACGAGAGCGCAGCTACCGTTTCACTGCCAGTAGTAGAACCTTCTGAAGCAAAAGAGGAGGTTGAAAGTGTAGCACCAGTTAAGGCTGAAGACTCGAATGTTAATAAGCCGTTGACAGTTTCTTATGCTACAGGTTGGCCTATAGATGTTATCTATGGTTATCTTCATAAGAATTATGAGGATAAGGGCTTTGCTGATGCTATGGTCAAGAGTGACTTGGCTTTCCGTGATTTAAATATGAGTCTCATTCGTAATAAGATACTCATGGTGTTCAGAGAAGTCAACCTCAACTATGATGTGATGAAGCAAGACTTGCAAGTCCGTATAGATAATTGTAATGCTGCAGGCTTACTGACAACAGTTGCCGAGATAGAGAAGACGATGTCTCTTATTAATTCTCATAAGGAAGAGTTAAAGCAATTAGAGATAGATTTTCGTAATAATGCAAATGAGGCATCAATTCCATTGCAATCGTATGATTGTGGATTCTTGAGAGGTATTGCAACTATCGCTTTAAGTGGTGCTAAAGGTTCTGTTGTGCCGCAGGTGCCTAATAATAATGTAGCAGCAAAGCAAGCTATTGCATAATTGGAAGTTGAACTCATAAAATTGATAGCATATGAATTGGTGGATTAAATTAGGATGCAAGTTGACTGGTTGGAGCTCTAGTGTATTGAGTCAGTGTTCTGAGGCAAGTAAGACTCAATTGAGTAAATATACATCAGCATTGCTTATTCTTATGATAGTATGGAGCATTACTGGCTTTTGTTTCGCTCAGAGATATATTGGTCTTCCTATTTGGGGCTGTATTTTGGTATCTTTGGTATTTGTAACGATTGTGGTTATGATTGAACGCCAAATTCTTTTGGCGTTGCATCCTACTAAAAAGTTAGCTACGTTTAGATTGGTTATAGCAATAATAATGGCAATTGTAGGTTCTTCTATCTTTGATCAAACGATGTTTGGAAAGGATATAGACAAGCAAATGGCTGATACGATAGAATTGCAGACTGCTGATCTTACTCAGAAGAGAGTCAGCAACATAGATAGTAAACTGATGGCGTTTCAGATAGAAAAAGATTCTTTGAATAAGGTTAATTCTGAATTGCAGGCAGATGTGAATGCTCATCCTTGGATTATTCAAAAGTCTGTCACTAATAGTCAGGATCGTCTTGTAGTCAATGGAAAGATTAAGGTTGTGAATAATCCATCAGTGACGACAAATCAAGTAGCTAATCCAAAACAGATAGCTATTGCTGCAAATAATGAAAAAATCAAGCAGATTGTTTTACAAGAGAATGACTTGAACAAAAAGAAAATGACTGTTGAAGAAGATACTAGAAAAGAATGCCAAGCCAATGTTGGTTTCTTGGAAGAATTAGAGGCTATGGTATCTATAGTGACAACAAGAACTGTTGCTGGTATCTTTTATGTGATCTTCTTTCTATTGTTGATGAGTTTGGAGCTCTTTGTCGTTACGAGTAAGATGGGAGATGAAGAATGTGATTATGAATTGGCTATAAAAGGAGCTGAAAGAGTAAAAATGGCTCAGTTTAATAGTGCCTTTAGTAAGGTAAGTGTTTAATTTAAAATGAAATAAAATGAAGAAATTATTAATGTTACTTCTTGGTATTTTCGTATTATTGCCAATGAAAGCCCAGTTTGATTTTGGAAGAAATAGTTCTGCTATGCAATCGTCATATGCAACTATGACTTTCACGAATCAATCTAGTTATACTATGACTTTGAAGATTCTTGGAATTTATGGAGGATTATACTCCGTGGTATATCTACCAGCACATTCTAGCAGGGTCGAAACTTTTGCTAAGAGTGCTAATTATAAATTGAAGATTAAAGCTGTAAATGGAAGAAGTGTATCATATCATAATGCAGGAACGTTTTCGGTTACATGTACAAGTACGAGACGCTCTGAAGGAAGAATGAGCTTTCAGTTGTCTTCATATGGTAGTGGATTAGGACCAAGTATTTCTGCAAAAGAGTTTGAAAGTAACAGATAAAATATAAAAAATGGAAAAGAAACATCATTACACAGGCTTAACCGATGCCCAAGTGCTCGAAAGCCGACAAAGGTATGGCGTCAATGTTTTGACACCTCCAGAGAAAGAAACGATTTGGGATACACTCAAAGAAGCATGTACACACTGGATATCCATATCCATGTTTTCTTTAGTGGTGCTTTCCGTTGTTGTTGCAGGTGTTTTGGTTGGTGGCATGGGACCAATCATTTGGAGTATGCCAGCTATTATAGCTCTTGCTACGGTTTTAATTCTTATTGTGGGATTCTTTGGAGGTTTTGGAGACCCTCTCTTTAAAATTCTCATAATGGCATTTGTCCTTTCTATGGGCATATCTATCTATGAGTATTGTTGGGTAGGTACAGGCTTTAAAACTTTTTTTGAACCAATAGGTATTATAGTAGCATTGATATTAGCTACAAGTATAGCCTTTGTTTTGGAGCGAAGAAACGAGAAAACATTTCAAAGCCTTAATGTTGCTAATGATGATACGCTGGTTAAGGTCATTCGTAACAATAATGTATGTCAGGTGCCACGCAAGGACATTGTGGTTGGTGATATTGTTTTGTTGGAGACAGGTGAGGAAATTCCTGCAGATTGTGAACTTTTGCAAAGTTTGAATCTCAATGTGAATGAGTCTTCTCTTACAGGAGAATTGCAATGTGCTAAGACAACAGATGAGGCTTGTTTTGATAAGGAGGCCACATATCCTTCTAATCAGATTATGAAGGGTACAATCATTCTCGAAGGATATTGTGTTGCTAAAGTCAATAAAGTTGGAGATGCAACGGAAAGTGGTAAAGTCTTTGAGGCTGCCCAGGTGGAAGAAGGTGGTAAAACTCCATTGAGTGAAGAACTTGACAAATTGGCTGATTTGATAACAAAGACAAGCTATGTATTTGCTGTATTAATAATTATTGGTCGTATTGGTATATATTTCTATATGGGTAATGCAGACTTCTCTACTGGTGAAGGATGGATAAACTTTGTGACATATGTATTGAATACTATTATGATTGCTGTGACTCTCATTGTTGTTGCAGTGCCAGAAGGTTTACCGATGTCTGTAACATTGAGTCTTGCTTTCTCTATGCGTAAGCTTATGAAAGAGAATACATTACCTCGTACTATGCATTCTTGTGAGACGATGGGTGCTACGTCTGTAATTTGTACAGATAAAACTGGTACACTTACGCAGAATAGAATGCAGGTTGCCGATACCCATTTGGAAGATATTTCTAATAATCTCTTGGCAGAAATGATAGCCATTAACACTACGGCAAATTTGGACTTTACAGATCTTAAAAATATTAAGGCTGTAGGTAATCCTACGGAGTGTGCGTTACTTTTGTGGCTTAATAGTAAGGGCTTTGACTATATAGCTCTACGCGAAAAAATAGAGGTAATAGATCGCTTGCCTTTCTCTACGGAAAATAAATACATGGTTACTGTTGCTAAGTCTGTAGAACTGAATAAGAAGGTCGCTTATGTGAAAGGTGCTCCTGAGATTCTTCTTGGTCTTTCCAACTTATCAGCTGAACAGAACCAAGCATATAGCAAGCAACTTTTGGACTACCAGAATAAGGCTATGCGTACACTTGGTTTGGCATACATAGTTTTGGATGAAAATCAAGAAGTATTTAAGGATGGTAAACTCAATATGGAAGGGTTTACATTTGCTGGTATTTTTGCAATTTCTGATCCAGTACGTAAGGAAGTTCCTGCTGCTATTAAGGAATGTTTGGATGCTGGTATTCAAGTGAAGATAGTTACAGGCGATACTTCTGGAACAGCAAAGGAAATTGGTCGTCAGATTGGTCTTTGGAATGATACTGATGGTGAGAAGAATATTCTTACAGGTGTTGAATTCGCAGCTATGTCTGATGAGCAATTGGTTGACCGTGTAGAAGATGTGAAGATTCTCTCTCGTGCGCGTCCTAACGATAAAGAACGATTGGTAAAGTTGCTTAAGCAGAAAGGAATGGTAGTTGCTGCCACGGGTGATGGTACTAACGATGCCCCGGCGCTTAATGCTGCTGATGTCGGTCTGTCAATGGGAGATGGTACTGCTGTTGCAAAAGAGGCCAGTGATATGACAATACAAGACAACTCTTTTTCAACTATTGCGAATGCTGTTATGTGGGGACGTTCCCTTTATAAGAATATCCAGCGCTTCCTGCTCTTCCAGCTTACTGTCAATGTAACGGCTTGTTTGTTGGTTCTTTGTGGTGCCTTTATGGGTACGGAGTCTCCTCTTACAGTAACGCAGATGTTGTGGATAAACCTTATTATGGATACCTTTGCTGCAATTGCTCTCGCCTCATTGCCGCCTTCACGTAGGGTGATGGAAGATAAGCCACGTGACCGAAGGGCTTCTATTCTCACTCCTACCATGCGTAAGGATATAATTGGGGTCGGATTATTCTTTTTCTTCTTACTTGTGGCAATGCTCTACATCTTTGAGCATGGTGACTATACATCGATGAGAGAACTCTTCTTGAATTTCCAGTTAGGTGAACGAGATGGATTGAGTACATACGAGTTAACGCTTCTCTTTACGACGTTTGTGATGACGCATTTCTTCTATCTCTTCAATGCTCGTGCATTTGAAACTGGTAAGAGTGCATTTCATTTTAAGAGTTGTCAGGGATTACTTGTCATAGTAGTTGTTATCTTTGTAGGACAAGTACTTATGGTTGAAATACCAATGCTGCAAGATTTCTTCAATGTTTGCGGATTGAAGTTGGAAGATTGGATAATAATTATCCTTGGATCGTCGCTTGTGCTTTGGATACGTGAAATCTGGCATTTGTTGACAAAGAAATAATGTAATAAATGGAACTGCACAATATTTTTTGTGTAGTTCCATGAATTTGAAAATCATGAGAAAGGCTGATTTTATTAGCTATTTGAAATAAAGTAAAATGATAAACATGGCAAAACGAAAAACAAATACGGGAATACCAGGACTTTCGTTTTCTTGGAAACGAGCTTTGGGTATCACGCAGGCTAAACAGAAGTTTGCTCGTGAAACGGGGATTCCAACCTCTAAGGCAGGATTGGAAAGAAAAATTGGAAAGATGGTATTGAATGCCATTTTTGGTAAACGAAAATAAAAAATGCAATGTATATGAAACGAATACTATTATTATCTTTAATTTTCTCATGTTGTTTGGCTGTTTCTGCTCAGAAATCTGCTGACTATGAGAATAGTTATAATTATAAGCATGCTTTGGAATTGTTGCAAAGTCAGGATGAACCAGATGAAAATGGGGCATTGGAATCTTTAGGAAGTGAACTGCAAGAACATCCTAAAAATGGATATGCTTATTAATATAGGACTCATCAAAATGAACAATGAGAGATATGGTGATGCATTGGCTGCTTTCACTAAAGCCATTGAATATCTCAAAAAGAATAAAAACTGGATTTCATTTGCCTATCGTCAAAGAGCTTCAGTATATTTGAATCTTGAAAAGGATGTGTTGGCTCTTAACGATTGGACTGCTTCTTTGAAGGCGAATCCTAATGATGAAAATACATTATTTGATAGGGCTGAATATTATTATAAGAAGAAAGATTTTCGCAAAGCTGATGCCGACTACGATCTTATCATTAAGAATAATCCAAGTAGTGATATTGCTTACTTGGGTAAGGGACGTAATGCTAGTGAAGAAGAAGAGTACCAAAAGGCTATAGATTTATTGAACTATGCGGTGAAGTTAAATCCAGAGTCTTCAAAAAGCTTCGCTTTTAGGGCTCAGGCTTACATGGGCTTAAAAAAATATGCAGAGGCGGCTGATGACATGATTTCTGCCATGAGTATTGACCTCAATAATTCGGCTTTCTATGCTATACAAAATTGGAAAATTCCAGAAATGAATACATTGATTGCTAAGCTCAAGATACAAGCTGCAAAAAATAAGGCAGAAGGTCTGTGGCCTTACTGTATAGGTATGGCATATGAAGCTAATGATATATTTGTAAAAGCCATTGATGCTTATGAAAAATCATTAAAGATAGAACCGAATGATGTGCTTTATTGTAGATTGGCAAATTGTTATGATGAACTAGGTGATAGTGATTTGGCTTTAGATGCGATAGATAAAGCCATTGAAATCGATTCTACTGATGTTGATTACTTAATATCAAAAAGCAATATTCTTTATGATATGGGACGGACTAAAGAGGCAATAGCTACCATTACTGCTTATATTGATAAGAATCCAGATTATTTCGGTGGATATTATCGACGTGGATTCTTCAAGGATAATACTCATGACGTTGATGGTGCTATTGAGGATTATTCTACATCAATCATGCTTGACTCTACATTCACATATGCTTATTTAGGTAGAGGTGATATGTATGAGCTGAAAGGTAATAAGGAAGCAGCTATGGCTGACTATCGCAAGGTAGTAGAGCAGGATACTATTTATGGAGAGAATAATACTGCCCAGTATGCACTCTTGGCTTTAGGAGAAAAAGATAAAGCGATAGCTTTTTTAGATAGTATTCTTGTTCATTCAGAGAATAAGGGTAATTTGTATGATGCTTCTTGTCTCTATGCTAGAATGGGAAATAAAAAGCAAGCTCTTGACTATCTTGAAAAGTCGTTTGAAAAAGGGTATCGTAATTTTGTTCATATAGGCAATGATGACGATATGGATGTATTACGCGAGATGCCAGAATTCAAGGCTTTAATTGAAAAGTATAGGAAGATGGCAGAGTCCGAAAAGCGCAAGCAGAAAGAAGAATTGGGAATCAAGGATGATTTAAAGGAGTATACTTGCGAAATACCTTTTACGAAAGAAAATGGTACTTGCTATGTAAAATGCAAGATTAATGGTTTGCCATTGAAATTTACTTTTGATACGGGAGCTGCTGATGTGTCGCTTTCTATGGTGGAGGCTAATTTTATGATGAAGAATGGTTATCTCAATAAGGGGGATATCATTGGCAAGGGATATTATAGTGATGCTACTGGGACAATATCCGAAGGCACTATTGTAAATATTCGTAAGGTAGAGTTTGGTGATTTATCATTGGATAATGTAAGAGCCAGTATTGTGAAAAATCAAAAGGCTCCTTTATTGTTGGGACAAACGGTTTTGAGTCGTGCAGGTAAGATAGAAATTGATAATGAGAAGAATGTTTTGAATGTGAAGTATAAAAAGTAATTTCATACTTCCAGCCCCCCCCTCATACATTTATCCCCCAACTTTCTATGCTGTTTCGGATAAATTCATTATCTTTGTCC
>ERZ1023858.67-NODE-67-length-19022-cov-7.876786_pt1 | contig 19022 bp, 17 predicted proteins | sample MGYA00380387_ERZ1023858 | MGnify/ENA primary metagenome ERZ1023858 (study PRJEB33179, sample SAMN07449010) | human gut metagenome | biome: Human-gut; feature: Human associated habitat; material: Faeces | host: Homo sapiens | place: India: Bhopal | collected...
AAATAGCTCAAAAATGCAGGTGCAAAATTGCGGAACTTATTCTTTCAACATTACTGGAAAAGCGGAGCGGAAGTTTTCTGCCCATTTGGAGCAAGGCGTTTTTGCCCGATAAATCTGTAGCAAACTGATTGAGAATAATTTTTCAGAGGGGCGTCGTTTTCCTTTGTCGGACAACAACGGTGCCCCATCAACCATGAACGACAAACAAAAAACAGCAAATGGCTAAACTAAACACCATCTCAAACGGAGAAATCAGCATCACGGTCAGCACGGCTGGCGCAGAAATGCAGAATCTCAAGGTTTTGGCTGGAGAACGGGAAATGCTCTGGCAGGGAATACCTGAATATTGGCACGGACGCTCGCCGATTCTCTTCCCCGCAGTGGGCGGACTTTGGAACGGCACTTACCGGCTGAACGGCAAGTCTTACTGCATGCCGAAACACGGTTTTATGCGCGAAAAGGAATGGACGCTTGAAAAGGAGACGGCCGACAGCCTGACCTATGTTTATAAGGACTGCGGAGAAAACCGCGAAGCGTTTCCGTGGCCCTACGAAGTGCGCGTAAAATATGCCTTGGAAGGCCGCCGGATGAAGGCCACGATGACGGTTCTGAACTTGGGCGACAGCACCATGTTCTTCCAAATGGGCGGACACCCTGGCTTCGTACTCCCCGATTTCGACGAAGATGCTGCCGTGGACGGCTACTTGAAACTTGAAGGCAAAAACATCTCCCATGTGCTTCGCGCCACAGAGCAGGGATGCACAGAGCCTCAGCATTTTGATTTCCCGAAAGAGGCCGACGGACTGGTGCCGCTTGGCGTTGACACCTTTGCCAACGAGGCTTTGATTTTCGACGAGCACCAAATTGAACGTGCCATTGTGCTCGACAAGGCAAAGCGCCCTCTGGTAGCCGTAAAGAGTTCGGCTCCCGTTTGGCTGTTCTGGTCGCCGCAAGGTGTGCACGCACCATTCATCTGCGCCGAACCGTGGTATGGTCTTTGCGACCCCATCGGCTTTGAAGGCCCCGTGGAGAAACGCCCTTACATCAACACGGCCGAACCAGGACAGACTTGGACTGGTTTTTATGAGATTGAAGTGCTCATTTGAGCAGACGGAAACCGATGACGGGCCAACGCTGGCATATCATCGGTTTTCAAACAACGGCCTCTCTATGGCCAAGCAGCCTCAACAGGGAAAGGCCGCGACGACACTCCATAAGAGAAAAAGCACAAGATGCCCCATCGAAAGGCGCATCTTGTGCTTTTCTTTTATTCCGACATCCTTCTTAGTAATGGTGAAAGAATAAGTTAACCATTACCAGACAGATATATAGGGTGCAAACGTCACAACGTTTTCTTTGGCATCTTTGATTTCATACAAGGGGACACCGTCTTCGCTCTCCGTTTCTTTCAAGCCCACATTAGGACTGAGGCGGAAGTCTTTGCCTGATTGTTGCGGCACGTATTCCAACACACCCCTGAAGAGATGGCAGGCGGCAACCGACGCACTACCCTTCCCCACTTCCTTAACAAAATAGGGCAGCATGGGAAATTCAACCATGACTTCGTCTCCAGAATTCCACGTGCGGTCAATAACAAAATATCCGTTCTCCACAACGGAGGTGAGGCTCTCACGCCCGTTGATGTAGAATGTCGGTGTCTTTGTTCTGGAAGATGCGGCTCCCATCTCCACGCCGTCAAACTTTGCATCGTTGGAAAACACATATTTCTCCTTAGGTTCAAAATGGCCTACGGCCCATCCGGGAATGCGCACATGCAGGCGGACATGGAAACGGCCACGCGAATAGCCCGTCAAACGGATTTTCACCCGTCCTTCAAGGGGCATACCCGTCATCTGGTCGACAATGATGTTAAGCTCATCCGACAGGACGTGTGTCGTGCTATTGGTAAACAGGTTCACCCAAAGGTCTTCACCCGACGTGGCATAAATCATTCCTGTGGCATCCACCAATGCTTGAGACGCCGTATGCTTCTCAAAAGACACTGGCGACGGAGAAATCACCTCGCGCATCAAATCGCCCCAAAGAACGCGCTCAGAGAGATCCATGAAGCGACTGTCGGCTGATTCGAGAAACAATCCTCCAGCCTGCTCTATGAGAAGAGCGTTCCGAAGCATGCGCTCGCTCAGCCCTTTCTCACAAGCTCCTGTCAGTGTGGCTGTCGGCAGCGTTTCTTCCATCCACGCCTTCAAGGCTTTTTTGTATGCCTTGCCAACAGGCTTAACCGCTCTTGCCTGCAATGTTTTGTTAACACGAAGCGCCATGCCGCGCAAGTCGTTATAACTTTCGCCCCACAAAACGACACTGTCGGCAGGCACGAAAGCAAGCGGCGTTTTCAGGCGCTTTTGGGCCGTTGACAGGATGCAGGCAGACAACAGAATAATCAATAAGGTATAGCGTTTCAGTGATATCATTTTTTAGAAATGGAATGTGAGGGATTTAGGATGCAGGACATAAAAGATGCAGGACATAAAAAAAGACGGGAAGGAAATCGCTGGAATACTTCATCGCGCTGAACTTCCCTAAACAGGTCGTTGCCGAAACGGGCCAATGACACGATTAAATCAAAAGAATTGCCCAACTCATACTTCTGTCTTTATTTAGCCCGCTTCTCAAAACGCAAAAACCGAAGCTAACGACTGATAAACAGTTTGTTAGCCTCGGTTTTGTCGGAAAGAGGCGACTCGAACGCCCGACCCCTACGTCCCGAACGTAGTGCGCTACCAACTGCGCTACTTTCCGATTTTGCGATGCAAAGTTAAGTAATAAATTCCAAGTGGCGAAATTTATTTGTCTATTTTTTTATGATAATATCTATAATTATTTTCGGGTTGGCTGGGTCGTTGGTGATGAGAAGCACTCTTCTGCGGCCTTTAAATCCCTGGTTGGTCGGACTGGTAGAGATTTTCAGTTTGTCGCTCTGCCCCGGTTTGAGTGTGCGTTTTCCGATGCTGACGCTGAGGCCGGGGTTGTACACCTGCAAAGCGGTGACCACCAGGGGCGACTGTCCGGCATTGGTGAGTTTCACCTCGCGCTTCTGGCGCTTCGTGCTACCGTTGAAATTGAAATGGATGGTGGTGCTATCTATCACGGCCGATGGAGCCGTCGACAACTGTTCGTCGGTGTATTCCTGTTCTGGCAACAGCGTGGCGGAGATATTTAGCTCGTTGTCACGACTGACGCGGTCGCCGGCAAAGCGACTGACGTAGACGCTGGTCTGTGTCAGTCCGTAGTTGCGCAGGAGTTCACTGTTGAGCGTCAGATAGAGGCGTCCGCTGCGTCCCGGGCGTATGACTTCTGGTTCCGAAACCACTTTGAGATACTTCGGCAGGTGCATGAGCTGCGGCGTAATCGACTGGCGCCCGCTGTTGTACACTCTGATTTCCTTCACGGGGTTGTCGCCTCTATAAACGTCGTCAAACTCGACATTGTCGGTCTCCAGATATAAATCTCCGACATGGTAGGGCAAATCTGTCTTTCCGCTGTTGAGCGTTTGCGCAACACTGCCGCTGAGGGTGAGATAGAAGGGCTTTTCCTTGAGATTGGTGTAAACGGCCACCTGCTTCTCAAAATGGCCGAGCAATTCGGCATCGAATGTTGCCGAGATGAGGCCGTACTCACCGGGCTGAATGGGATTCTTTGTCCAGTCAACGAGCGTGCAACCGCAATCGGGATGCACGTCTTTGATGGTCAACGGTTCCTTGGAATCGTTGAAGATTTTGAATGTGGCCTTGCCCGGGGCGTGCCAAAGGAGTGTGCCAAATTCATGGCGCACATTGTCGAAGCGCACTTGCGCCGAGACGCTCGCCGCAGCAGACAAACCGCAGATGGCGGCGGCGATTATGTATTGTTTGATGCGTTGCATAGATAAACTGAAAGTCTTGCTTTTTGAAAAGGAACCTCCCGCTGAACCATCCGTCTCAGGTGCTTCAACGGGAATACTTATGGCAAAGTTAGGAAAAAAATCGGAATACTTTTGGTGTTTCGGCAGATGTTGCCTACTTTTGCCTTACAGATTTAACGTGCGTTGAAAGTTTGAGGCTTTCAGCGTACATTTTGACATGAACAGTCATGCCAACGTAAACATTGGCGCCACCAGCCAATGAGTCTTAACAAACGGCCTGGAATATCCCCAAGCCACACATAACAGAAAACCACAATGACAAAATTCATATCTTGGAACGTCAACGGGCTGAGAGCCTGTAACGGCAAAGGTTTTAGCGAAGCCTTCAAGGCCCTTGATGCCGATTTCTTCTGCTTGCAGGAAACGAAGATGCAGGCCGGACAACTCGACCTTCAGTTTGAAGGCTATAAGAGCTATTGGTCGTATGCCGACAAGAAGGGCTATTCTGGAACTGCCATCTATACGCGCCATGAGCCCTTGGCCGTCAGCTACGGCCTCGGCATTGACGAGCACGACCACGAAGGACGCGTCATCACGTTGGAGATGCCGGAATATTTTGTGGTTACGGCCTATGTTCCCAATTCGCAAGATGGCTTGCGCCGCCTGGACTACCGCATGAAATGGGACGAGGACTTCCGCAACTACCTCATGGAGCTACGAAAGAAGAAACCTGTCATTGCCTGCGGCGACTTCAACGTAGCACACCAGGAAATCGACCTGAAAAATCCGAAGTCTAACCGCCGCAATGCCGGCTTCACCGACGAGGAGCGCGAGCAGTTCACCCATCTCCTCAATGCGGGCTTCACCGACACTTTCCGCTTCTTCCACCCCGACGAAACGGGCATCTACTCTTGGTGGTCCTACCGTTTCAAGGCGCGAGAGAAAAACGCTGGATGGCGCATTGACTATTTCATCGTGTCGGACGACCTCAACGACCAACTGGCCGATGCGAAAATCCATACGGAAATCTTCGGCTCAGACCATTGCCCGGTCGAAGTGGTACTAAAATAAGAAAGGGAAGAAACGGCAAGAAGTTGTAAACATCTGCTGGCAACGGCCTTACGCTTATTTCGCCACGCCTGTTTCTCCAAAGCCTCCCCACCCCATTCCGATAGACATCAACTCAATCCAATAGAATCTAATGAAAACATTTTTCAAGCAAGTGCTGGCCGTTGTGGTCGGCATGCTGATTGTTTCTGCCTTCACCTTCCTGATGGGCTTTATCATGCTGGGCGCCATGCTGAGTGCGGGCGACAGCAAACCGGTCATCCAAAATGGAAGTGTTTTACGCATTGACCTCTCTGGCAATCTGCAGGAACGCGTACAGGACAATCCCGTCAGCGCGTTCCTCGGCATGTCTGGCACGGAAGAGCAAGGACTTGACAACATTCTGAAATCCATCAAAATCGCTGCCACCAACGACAAAATCTCTGGCATCTACCTTGAAAGCGGCATATTCAGTGCCGACATGGCCTCGCTGGAAGAAATACGAAAGGCACTGACCGACTTCAAAAAAAGCGGTAAGTTCATCATTGCCTATGGCGACAGTTATTTGCAAGGGGCCTACTATGTGGCCAGCGTGGCCGACAGCCTCTACATCAATCCGAGCGGCATGCTCGACTGGCACGGCATCGCCTCGCAACCGATGTTCTACAAGAAACTCCTGGAGAAGGTCGGTGTGAAGATGCAGGTGTTCCGCGTGGGCACCTTCAAAAGTGCCGTCGAACCGTTCATCCGCACTGACATGAGCGATGCCAACCGCGCCATGGTTCAGTCGTTCATCAACGACATCTGGACAGTGGCCTGCAAGGATGTCTCTGCCTCGCGAAAAATCTCTGTCGACAGTCTGAACGCTTTGGCCGACAATTATATGGCGCTCACGGATGCCAACGACTATGTGCGCACACGCCTCGTTGACCGCACCGCCTATATCGACGAAGTCAGAGAGACCTTGCGCCGCCTGACAAAAACGGAACACCTGAACATGGTGTCGCCCGCAGAATTGGCCGCCTATGATGAAAGCGCCAACGGGGCGAACGGACAGATTGCCGTTTATTATGCCCAAGGCGACATCGTCGGCAGCGAAGTCGAAGGCGTGATATCAAGCGGACAGCAGATTCTTGGCCCGAAAGTTGTTGACGACCTCGACCGTCTTTGCAACGATGAAAACGTGAAGGCCGTGGTGCTCCGCATCTATTCTGGCGGCGGAAGTGCCTATGCCTCAGTGCAGATGTGGCGCGCGGTACAGTTGCTTAAGAAGAAAAAGCCCGTTGTCGTGTCAATGAGCGGCATGGCGGCTTCTGGCGGCTATTATATGTCTTGCGGTGCTGACTACATCGTTGCCGAACCGATGACGCTAACTGGCAGCATCGGCATCTTCGGCATGGTGCCAGACGCTACTGGCTTGCTGACGGAAAAGCTCGGCCTGCATTTTGATGTTGTGAAAACCAACGAAGCCTCGGATTTCGGCGCTATGGGACGCGGCATCAACGCTGGAGAGGCAGCGGCCATGCAGCGCTACGTGGAGCGTGGCTATGCCTTGTTCCTCCGCCGCGTGGCCGACGGCCGAAACATGACGACGGCACAGGTGGACAGCATTGCACAAGGACGTGTATGGACGGGCCGCCAAGCGCTGAACCTCAAGCTTGTTGACAAACTCGGAACGCTTGAAGATGCCATTCGCGAAGCTGCACGCCGCGCCAAAGTGGCCGACTATGGTATCGTGGCTTATCCGGCACCCGCGGACTGGTACACGCAACTCTTCAGCGACGTGAAAGACGACTATATGGAAAACCGCGTCAAAGGTATGCTGGGAGTTTACTATAAGCCGATGCAATTTGTCTATACGCTTCAAGGCACCGACTGCCTGCAAGCCCGTATGCCGTTTGACCCTAATCTCAGATGATGCACAAGAAAATGTCTGCCGCCCAGCGCTTCCAAAGCCTGCTGTGGCCTTTGGCCTGTCTTTACGACCTCGTCATGAGTTTGCGCAACGCTGCCTTCAACCGCGGCTGGCTGCCCTCCCGGCGCTTTCCATGCGCCACTATCGCCATCGGCAATCTGGCCGTTGGCGGCACAGGCAAAACGCCACACGCGGAATATCTCCTGCGCTTGCTTTCCCCGCAACACCGCGTGGCGCTCCTAAGCCGTGGCTACGGACGCCGAACGCACGGTTTTGTCATGGCCAACGCGGAGAGCACGGCCGCCGACATCGGCGACGAACCGCTGCAAATGCAACGCAAGTTTCCCAACGTACAGGTGGCGGTCGACGAGAAACGTTGTGAAGGGATGGAACGCTTGTTGGCGCAAGCCAAGCGCCCGGAAGTCGTGGTGCTCGACGATGCCTATCAGCATCGCTACGTCTGTGCGGGTCTCTACATTCTCCTGACGGACTTCAGCCGCCTTTACGTTGATGATTTCGTGCTTCCGGCAGGCCGCCTGCGCGAATCGAAACGAGGGGCGCGACGGGCGCAGATTGTCATCGTCACGAAATGCCCCGAAGGGCTCAACGAAGCGCAACGCTCCGACATCAGGCAGCGCCTCCGCCTTTCTCCGTTGCAAAAACTCTTCTTCACCACGTTTCGCTATGGCGAGCGCCGCCCTCTGTTTGCAGAGGGAAAGCAGTGTGCCACGTCTGGCTCCGTCTTGGCGCTGACCGGCATCGCACGTCCGGAACCTCTCTACGAACATTTGCGCCGAGAGCGGTTTCAAGTCACGCCATTGCGCTTCCCCGACCACCATGCGTTCACGCCTTCCAGCATTGCCTTGATGAACCGCACCTTCTCGGATATGCCCGAAGACACGATGGTGGTGACAACGGAGAAAGACGCCGCCCGCCTGCGCTCCATTGCCAATCAGCTCTGCCCTTCACTGCGCCGCCAACTCCTGGTGCAACCCATCGAAGTGGCCTTCTTGAAAGAAAACGGGAAACCAACCGAAGAATTATTCACCCAAATCATTAATAACTATGTTACAAGCAATCAAACAAACGGCTGAGTGGATCAAGCAACACACTGCCTCTCGTCCGCCAACAGCCATCATATTAGGCACAGGTCTCGGACGCCTGGCCGCCGAAATTGAAATCATCGACGAATTTCCTTACGCCGACATCCCCAACTTCCCGGTTTCAACCGTTGAGGGCCACAGCGGCCGTCTGCTCTTCGGTCGCTTGGGCGGCAAGGAAGTCATGGCGCTCGAAGGACGTTTCCATTATTATGAAGGCTACGACATGAAGCAGGTCACCTTCCCTGTCCGTGTCATGTATGAATTGGGCATCAAAAACCTCTTCGTCAGCAACGCCTCTGGAGGTGTGAATCCGGAATTTGAAATTGGCGACCTCATGCTCATCACCGACCACATCAACTTCCTGCCAGAACATCCGCTCCACGGGCCAAACTTCCCGACGGGTCCCCGTTTCCCGGATATGCACGAAGCCTACGACAAGGCATTTTTGCAGCAGGCCCGCGACATCGCCAAAGAAAAAGGCATCAAGGTGGTTGAAGGCGTTTACCTCGCCACGCAAGGCCCAACTTACGAAACACCGGCAGAATATCGCATGTATCGCACCTTCGGTGCCGACGCCGTGGGCATGAGCACTGTGCCTGAAGTCATCGTTGCCCACCATTGTGGCATCCGCACTTTCGGCGTGAGCATCATCACGGACTTGGGAGTTCCCGGAAAAATCGTTGAGGTGAGCCACGAAGAAGTGCAGCGTGCTGCCAACGCCGTACAACCGCTCATGGCGGAAATCTTCCGTTCTCTCATTGCCAAATTGGAAGAATAACCCAACGGGGGTTCCCCATGCCTGTTTCCGAACGAAAAGGGAATGGAGAAGGAACGAGCAATCATAACTTGGAATCCAACGCCCTCATCTGTAAATAAGTAAAGATGGAAAATATTTTTTATTTAGACGCCAACCGCCAAAAGAACGGTCCGCTGAAAGACAGCGAACTCTTGGGACGCGGCGTAACGGCCTCCACCCTGGTGTGGATGCCAGGACTGACGCAATGGACGCCAGCCGGACAGGTGCCGCAGCTTGCACACCTGTTTAACGGACAACCAAGTCCGGTCGCAGCCGAACAGCCGGCTGCCGAACAGCCTGTTTACCACACAGAAACAACTGAAGCTGGCACGGAGCCGGCCTACGCCGCCACAGAGCAGAGCGGGGCCGTCGTGCAGCAGATGGTGGTCAACACGGAGTCGCCAACGAATGTCTGCGGCGCCATCGGCATGACTTTGGCCATCCTGCTTTTCGTTCTTTGGATTCCAGGTGTCGGCCTGGCCATCGCATGGCTTGTCGCCCTGATATTCTCAATCATCGGCGTCTGCCGTCCGAAGAAAGGCATGGCCATTGCTGGCCTCATCATCACGGTTCTCCTGCTCCTCGCTGGAATCGTTTCTCTGATATTCGGCTTCACCTTGTTGAAGAGCCTCTTCTGATAAGTCGAACCCCGTAGGCAGCATTATTTTTACATTATGTAAGAATAATGCTCTGGCATATATCATAAAAATAATTTTGAACACCAAATTAACATCCGCCGCGTGTGCATACAAAGCATCACGCGGCGTTTTTTTAGTACACCGTTAAAAATGCCAGTGAAAAACATAGATTTAATCAGATATTATAATTAACTTTGCCATTGGATTATATGGATGAGACGTAACAAAAAACACTTTCATTCCTAAACATAGACTACAACAAAACATTTAATATCTAATCAATCAACCTATGAAGTTTAACAAAATTGTAGCGTTAGCATTTGCTGCAGTACTGGGCTTCGGTGCTCAAACTGCTAATGCACAGTCTCTTTCGCCTTCAACAAAATGGCATTGGGACAAGGGTACCATCGTAGTTGAAACTCCGGCACGCCCCGCTGGTCAGAAGAACGTTCTCGGCCTCAAGTTGCCAAAGTACAAAACCGTACGCATCGGCCTCGTTGGTCTCGGTATGCGCGGCCCTGGTGCTGTCGACAATTTCTGCGTTCTCCCTGGCGTTGAAATCGTTGCACTCTGCGACTTCGTTGAAGCTCGCGCCGTTGCGCAAAACTAAAAGCTCCGCAAGAGAGGACTCCCCCCCGCAGCCATCTATTCTGGCGAAAACGGTTATAAGGAACTCTGCGCTCGCCCTGACATCGACCTCGTTTACATCGCAACCGACTGGGCACACCACTTCCCTGTTGCTGAATGCGCACTGAAACACGGCAAGAACGTTGCCGACGAAGTGCCTTCTGCAATGAACCTCGAAGAATGCTGGAAGCTCGTTGACCTTTCGGAGAAGATGCAGAAAAACTGCATGATTCTCGAAAACTGCTGCTACGACTGGTTTGAAATGCGCACTTTGAACATGGCACAGCATGGCGTATTCGGAGAAATCCTCCGCGCTCAGGGTGCCTATATCCACAACCTCGACGACTTCTGGGATTACTACTGGAAGAATCCTGATGGATCAGACCCCGAACAGCTCGGCTGGCGCTTGAAATACAACCGCGAAAACCGCGGTGACGTTTACGCCACTCACGGCCTCGGCCCTGTTGCACAGGCCCTCGACATCCACCGCGGCGACCGCATGACAACACTCGTTGCCATGGACACGAAGAGCGTACACGGTAAGGAACTCGTTGAGAAGAAAACTGGCAAGCCTTGCAACGACTTCCGCAACGGCGACCACACGACAACGTTGATTCGCACTGCCAACCACAAGGTGATTGAATTGCAGCACGACGTTATGAACCCACAGCCATACAGCCGCTTGTATCAGCTGACTGGTACTAAGGGTTTTGCAAACAAATATCCTGTTGAAGGCTACGCTGTTGACGCCAGCCAGCTCAAGAACGCCGGCCACCAGCCACAGGTTGACAACCTCTCTTCACACAGCTTTATGCCAGAAGCTGAAAAAGCTGCCCTCGAAAAGCAGTACGAACACCCAATCCTTGCCAAGTTTGGTAAGCTCGCCAAGGAAGTTGGTGGTCACGGCGGTATGGACTTCATCATGTGCGCTCGTTTGATCTACTGCCTCCAGCACGGTTTGCCACTCGACATGGACGTTTACGACCTCGCTGAATGGTGCTGCATCGCTGAACTCGGTGCCCTCTCAATGGACAACAACTGCGCTTCTGTGACGTTCCCCGACTTCACTCGTGGTCACTGGAATGACGTGAAGGGCTACAAGCACAAATATGCTTCTGCAGAAGAGGAAGCTGCCGTTGAAGCTTCTTCAAAGGCATGGACTGCTGCTTGGAAGGCTGCCGGCGAGAAGAACAACCTCTGGAAGCTCTTCGACGCTATGACTAAGGCCGACGCCAAGAACAAGGCTAAGGCTACCAAGGCTTACGCAAAGGCATTGGCCAAGACTCGCGCTGCTGCCGCCAAAGCTCTCTAATTGAAACGAAATGGCTTAAAAGCCAAGACATAAACCATCCTAAAGGCATATCAAGGATTTTTCCTTGGTATGCCTTTTTTCTATGCGAAAAAGAATTACCACATCTTACACACTTTCTTATCTCTACCAGCCATACCCCCCTGCGCGTAATAACAATCAAGCTTACATGTCATCTACTCGCGGCCGCGAGTAGCTCTACCTTCGGCCGCGAGTAGCTCTACCGGCGGCCGCGAGTAGCATTGCCGGCGGCCGCGAGTAGCATTGCCAGCGGCCGCGAGTAGACAACTTATAAGGCTTATCAGAATATGAGAAAAAGCGGACAACCACTTACACCACGATGAAACTGTTTTCTGGCATAAAAATGTGTGTACCATTTCCATAACACGTCTGCCACCAATATGGGCAATCCTAAAAAAACAGGCCAAACTTGCTCTCAGGCCCGAGAGCAAGTTTGGCCATAATTTTGGAATGCTACTTATTATAATAAGTAGGTGTTCAGAATTAGTTTATATTGAATTGTCGTATTATTTTGTTCCTACAGCTGTCTTGAAGAAGGAGCGTAGCGGGCTACGTGACTGATGAAAGACAGTTGTAGGGGCAAAAGAATGCGGCAAGGCAATATTAAACTGGATTATCCCTACATGGATAGTATAAACTAATTTTGAACACCTACTTATACACAGCATGATGGCTGGGGATGAGTTCAAGTCATCTTTGCCTTACAGTGGAATCCATCCACCTGCCATCACGCATTCTCCTTCTCGTAAGCCGTTTTGATGTCTTCTGGCGTCACACCAAGCTGACGCATGCGCACAACGAGTTCGGGGAGTTCGCTGTTGAAGAAAGTCTCTCGCCGTGTCTTCAGGATTTGCGATTGTGCATCGGCGGCCACAAAATAGCCGAGTCCGCGCTTATTATAGATCACGCCACGCTGCGCCAGTTGTTCGTAGGCCTTCACGGTGGTGTTGACATTCACCTCCAGTGTGACGGAATAGTCGCGCACCCCCGGAATACGAGCGTCTGCTTCATATTTTCCGGCCAGTATTTCATCGCAAATGCGCTCCGCAATCTGAATGAAAATAGCCTGTCCTTCCTTGAAAATCATAGGCTAAAGAATTTTCTAGGAATCACTTGCAGCCGCTTCAAATGGCGATAGCCGAAGTAGGTGAAGATGACATACGAAACGGCACTAACAACGCCCGTTATGGCTGTCGCCGTTTCCATGCTGAAACCATGCGCAGGCTTCATTCCCAGTTTTACAAACTCAAGAAGAGTGAATGCGAAAGCAATCATGGCACCGATGAAGAGCAGAATCCCCCACAGGAAGGCACGCTTGCGGAACATGGCGCTTGAGAAGACGGCATAGAAAACGGCCATTAAATATAAGAGAAGCAGCGTAAGAATCTTATAGCCAGCCCATGCTTGGTAAGACCCACCATCGTAGTAATACTCTGTTGTGGATGAGAAACGCTCAATGATGAAGCAGACATTATTGTATATGCCATCGACACAGATGCTCGGGAGCAACGAGCCCATCGTGACATCGAAAAACGGCATGATGGCCATGCGCGTCAGGTCGGCCAAAACGACACCCACGGTCATGAAGAGGAAGGTTCTGACAATGGCCGAAAGAATGCCCGTCAGGTATTTCTCCATATTGGTGGCAGGGAGCATCAGGGCGCTGATGCGCTGCTGCTTGGTGGAGATGCCGGCAAAGGACGTTGAGAGCACGAAAAGGAAGTAAAAGAGGCCGATGCCAACGACGGATGATGAGATGTATGCCTGCTTCTGCTCCAGATATGCTTGTAACATAGCTGGGTGGGAAGCCTTGAACGCTTCGAGGTCGTATGGACTAAAATATCCATAGTATTTTCCACAGAGGAAAACCGTCAGCAAAGCGTAGATAATGCCCAATTGGAGCAGATGGCGTTTCCAGTTTGAAAACAAGTCGCGACGCAAAAGCAGCGTCATGCGGGATACAGAAATATTTTTCATGAGATGTTCCTCCTTTGTATATTATGGTTTGAGAGACGTTTCCTCGTTGCCTTCCATCAGTGCGTTGTTTTCCATCAGCGCGTTGAAGAGCATTTCGAGGTTGATTTGTGAGTCGCGTCCGTCAGTGTTTCGGGCGATGATGGCGTTCCCCATCATGTTGGGCTGTGCATAGAGCGCATCGCTGGTGTCTTCACCAGCAGCCCGTTGTTCAAACACCAGGCGCGAAGTGATGTCGGCCGTGGAAGCGTTGAGCAGGATTTTTGAATGGTCCACCACTGCCACATGGTCGAGCAAGGCATCAACGTCGCGCACCTGATGGGTTGAGATAACGATGGTGCGGTCTTCACGCATCTGCCGCGCCACGACGCGGCGGAAGCATGCCTTTGCAGGAATGTCAAGCCCGTTTGTCGGCTCGTCCATCAGCAGCAGGCGCGTGTTGGTGGCAATGGCAAAGGCTATGAACGCCTTTTTCTTCTGCCCCATCGAGAGTCCGCCCAGATTGATGTCTTCAGGAAGTTCGAAATCCTGCAGACACTGGCTGAGGAGTTCCTCACTGAAATGCGGATAAAACGGAGCATTGATCTTCACGTATGTTGAAAGTTTCAGCGGCGGAAGCTCAAACTCCTCGGGAACGATGAAGATGTCTTCCAGAATTTCTGGGCGGCGCTCAACCACGGACTTGCCGTTGAACAAAGCCTCGCCGCTCTGCGGACGCAGCAGTCCGCACATCAGATAGAGCAACGTGCTTTTGCCCGCGCCATTTTTACCGAGAAGCCCGTAGATGCTGTCGGGCTCGAGATTCATGCTGAAATGGCTGAACACAGGATTACCCCTGCGCTTGTAGCCGAAAGTGATGTCATTAAGTTGTATCATATTATATAGGGTTTTGATGTTGTTATTTCCGTTAATAATTCCGCTGCTCCAACACGATTGTCCCGCTGCGCGTGGCGCCAGATAAAAGAAGTGGAAGCGAATTTGTTTGCTAAGCAGGTGGTCAAAAGCATTCTATAAATGCCGAGACCTACTTAAAGAGATGAAGTTTGATAGCCACCGCCCTCAACAGCCACAGACATGAGTCTCAAGGATTTTGGAAGGCGCCTCGCGATGGTTTTGATAATTGTTCTGGGCGCTTGAAGGATGTTCATTAAATGCGGTTCCTGACTTTCGGGGCGCTGTTTTGAATGAAGAATCCCCTTTAAACAATGCGTTTAAACACTGAGTCTCAACAACATAACCAACTAAAAGGTTTCGTTGCCGTTCGACGTTTGGCAGCCATTGACTCTCTGCGCCTTTAAGTCTGAACGCTTAGGAGACGTTTTATTTTATAGGCTTGCTTCGCGGTGTACTATCAAACTATGACACCGCAAAGGTAGAGACTAATTTTTGAACATGCAAGCGATTTCAAGAAAAAATCAATTATTTTTGAAAATAATCCATGAAAAATTTGGAAGTTACTTAGAAACTCTGTAACTTTGCCATCGAATAAAAATAATAATGATTACAAATTAATTATGAGTAACGCTGAAATTCTTGATTATTTTGCCCAGCACGGGGTTAAGCCGTCGATGCAGCGTATGGCAGTGATGAAATACCTGCTGACTCATCGCACACACCCAACGGTGGACGAAATCTACAACGATGTTGTTCAGGAAATTCCAACGCTCTCCAAGGCCACCGTTTACAACACGCTGCGCTTGCTTGTCAAGCAAGGGGCGGCCTTGCAGATAACGATTAACGAGCAGTGTACCTGCTACGACGGCGACATCACGCCCCACGCGCATTTCTTTTGCCGGAACTGCGGAAGGGTGTACGACATGCCGCTCAATTGGCAAGACATCTCGGAGATGGCCGATGTGCCGGCGGGCTTCAAAGTGGACGAGGCCGCGCTCTATTTCCGGGGATTGTGCTCAAATTGCAGCGAGACGAACTGAGGGGCATCCTGCATCGCTCTGCTTCCGGAAAAGCGGTTGACGCGGCCGAGCATGGCGGCACTAACCAACTCCCTCCAACGGCAAATGGCATCGGATGCCACCGATGATTGCCTCTGATGATTGACATTTACATTGACATAACATATTAAAAATTCTACCATTATGAAAAAGAAATTCATTTGCACCGTATGCGGTTATATTCACGAAGGTGACCACGCTCCAGAAAAATGCCCAATGTGTGGCGTTCCTGCTTCCAAGTTTAAGGAGTTGAAAGAAGAAAGTGGCCTTTCTTTTGTCTCTGAACACGAAATCGGCGTAGCCAAGGGTTGCGACGAAGAAATGATTAAGGACCTCAACAACCATTTCATGGGCGAATGCACCGAAGTGGGCATGTATTTGGCAATGAGCCGTCAGGCCGACCGTGAAGGTTATCCTGAAATTGCTGAAGCTTTCAAGCGCTATGCTTGGGAAGAGGCAGAACACGCTTCGAAGTTTGCCGAACTGCTCGGCGACGTGGTGTGGGACACGAAGACCAACCTCGAAAAGCGCATGAACGCTGAATCTGGTGCCTGCGAAGACAAGACCCGCATCGCCAAGCGTGCCAAGGAACTCAACCTCGACGCCATCCACGACACAGTTCACGAAATGGCCCGCGACGAAGCTCGTCACGGACGCGGTTTCGAAGGTCTCTTCAAGCGCTACTTCGGCGAGAAGAAATAAGACTCACAACCACCAAACATCAAAGCAAGAGCCGCCTGCTTCCTCTCGGGAGCGGCGGCTCTTTTTTATGAATAAGTGAACAGCTATTTACCATCACTTAGTCTGCCCAAATCTTCCACTTGTCGTTTGTATTCCACAAGCCTTTGACCTTTTCTTCCGTATAATCCTCTTCCGGCGCTTGTTGAACGGAGGACGTGGCAAGTGCTGCCTGAATGTCAAGCTGGAGAACACAGATTTCGGGTTTTATATATACTTTCTTTTTCATTGTCCAAATGGTTATTTGATGATTACCTTCATTGTCTTGTTGCCGCGCTTCACGATGTTCACGCCTTTCATTGGTGCGTCAAGGCGTTTGCCGTTGAGGTCGTAATATTCCGCATCGTTGGCGTTGAGTATTTCGAGCGGCGCAACGTTGTCGATGCCTGTGGTGGAATCGCCGATGCGCATAGAGAGACTGGGCGAAGTATTTGCGGTTGTTCCTTCGAGCCAGGAGCGGAACGGACCCACCATGACGGCCTGCGTTTCTGGCGCTGCAGCTTTCAGTTTTGCCACATTCCAGAAGCGGTCTTGGGCGAGAATATATCCGTCGGTCACTTCCTTTGCTTGATACGTGCCGCTGAACTTCAGATTTCCCACTTCGGCAGGTTGCATCTTCATACGGATTTCAACCGAACGGTCAGGCGAGAAGGTCAGTGTTTTCTCCTCACCATCGCGACGCACAATATACGCAACTCCAGGGTTCAAAATAAAAGTGCAGCGCTTCAGAACAACCTCGTCGTTGGTCATCTTTTCAATGGTAAACACACTGTACGGCGCATCGCTGGGAAGTAGCATGTCGTATGGCAACACGAGAGAGCCCCAGGTGTTAGTCATCGTGCGGACATAGGAAGCCCCATCCAAATAGGCGTATGCATCATCGGAAACGTAGGAAGCATCGCTGAGGTTGACGTATCTTCTCATCTTGCAATCGTGATAGCCATTCTGCATGCCTTTGGGCAACGACTGGAACACGAGTCTGTTCTTATCTTGTGTATTAGCAAAAGCATCCGTGCCGATTGATTCCAATGCAGAAGGCAAGACAAAATCGCCAGTAAATCCTGTACAATTATAGAACGCATAAGAACCAATCTCCTTTACAGTTTCGGGAATGCTGAGAGGGCCACTAAGATTTATACAACGAGCAAAGGCTCCAAACTCGATTTTGCGGAGATTATTAGGCAGACTCAAGCCCGTGAATCTACTGCAATCAGAGAACGCCTCTTGGCCAATCTCCGTCACACTATTGGGAATGACGAGGTCACCAGAAAAATTTTCGCAATTCGCAAATACCTTACTTCCAATCCTTGTCAGTTTTCCCGGAAGTGTCAGTTTACCAGAGAGCATAGAGCAGTTTCTGAAAGCTCCATCGCCAATCTCGGTTACAGAATTGGGAATCTGAAGTTCGCAATTAAGTTTCAAGCAACCATCAAAAGCATAAGCACCGATTCTTTGTAAACTATTTGTCAGGGTCAGCTTTGTAAGATACTTGCAACCACTAAAAGCATAATCGCCAATCTCCGTTACATTTCCTGGTATTTTAAGAGTACCCGAGGACAAGCATCCCATAAAGGCCCTGCTTCCGATTTTTTTTAATGTCCTCGGAAGAGGCAATTTATTAATATTATAGCATTTCTCAAACGCCCCATCGCCGATTTCTTCCAGTCCCACAGAAAGGGAAATCTCATTACAAGCAGTATTGGCGAAAGCACGAGCGCCTATATATTTCACAGTACTCGGAATAACAAGACGGCCGTTAATCTTAGTCCCAGAAAAAGCATTGTCTGGTATACGGGTGATGTTGTAGTCAAAATCTATCAAACAATTGCCTTTGCCGTCAGCAGTATGCGACAGCATTTTGGCACCAAAATCCAGATTATTGGCAAGAGGCACTGGTTTGCCGTCTGATGTGGTGTAAGTAAATAAAAAATGTTTGCAAATATCGCAAATATTATTTGAATTGATGACATGCTCTTGTGTAAGCGTTGCTGTCAGACCATTGATAATTGGGGTATTGCTAAGCGCACTGGGGTTGAATGTGACATAATACGTAGCACCGCAGACGAAATCACGACATTTAATAGTAAGGACTAATGAATTACCAACTTTAACTTCGCCTATTTTTTCAAAATTAGATGAGCCTTTCAACTTTTTATACAGCACCCACTTGCCTTGTCTCATCGACTCATGGAGACCTACAGTAGTACCATAGTGCCATTCAAAATTCAAATCATTACCTATTCTTCTTGCAGTAAAGTCATTGGGATCGGGATAGCAGAAGCCGTTAATTTGGTTACTGATGTCCCAGACTTTATCTGCCACTTTACTGTCACACCAATCGCGCCACTTGCCCTTCACATTTATGCTGTGACGGCGGTAGGAAAGCGAATTATTGAAAGATAGTTTGAGGTCTACAGTGGTCCACTTGTCTTCTTTATAATATTTATTATAATCGCACGTCTGATTTTTCTTGACGTTGCAAAACTGTGCAGTGCCGATTTTCACGCCGTCAAGCATCATCGTGCCCTGGCTGCCCACGTTGCCACGGTTCTCATATTCCTTAATTTTGCCCTCATTCTTGGCATAGACATTGGAAAACAAGCTCCACATACCGTTTAGCTTAACCACATTGCTCCCATCAATAGTGAGATAGACATCTCCGATAAAGTGGGCGTTGTCACCATCGTAGTTATACATCCAAAGTTTGAGCGTAACTTCAGTGCCGTTGTCCGAATAGGTCGGGCCACTGATGATTTTCACAATCGGATCGCGCGGCACTACTACTTTGCCAGAGGCACCGCCAATACCAACCATCCACATCAGCAAGGAAAGCAGCGTGCAAAACATCGCACGGCGGCTGTGGTCAGAGTTAAAAATCTTCGTCATATTTGTTTGTTTTTTGTTGTTCGATTGGTTGCAAAATTAGTCCGCAATCGCCACGCAACAAAAGCCCCGCCGCCGTAAAACGCCTTAGGGGGGGGGTAAAACGGAGGGTAAAAAGGGGTAAAACCAGTAAAAAAGTACTACCTTTGTATGGTAG
>ERZ1023858.75-NODE-75-length-17947-cov-22.129332_pt1 | contig 17947 bp, 5 predicted proteins | sample MGYA00380387_ERZ1023858 | MGnify/ENA primary metagenome ERZ1023858 (study PRJEB33179, sample SAMN07449010) | human gut metagenome | biome: Human-gut; feature: Human associated habitat; material: Faeces | host: Homo sapiens | place: India: Bhopal | collected...
AACACGAGAAGAAATTCCGCCTGTCTGAAATAAAGGCTGGTGCCAGAATGCGTGAGTATGAAGATGCTTTCTTTTGGCTGAACGAAGCTATGGTTGCAAATATCTGTTATGGGGCAACAGAGCCAAGCATCGGGCTTAATCTCAAGTTGGAAAACTCGAGCTTGAAATGTTACATGGCTGATACTGGTTTGTTAATCAGTATGGCTTTCGATGAGAACCGAATCATGCAGGAATCACTTTACAAGAAACTGATGATGGACAAGTTGGAAGTAAACGAAGGGATGCTTGTAGAGAATGTCGTGGCCCAGATGTTGAGGGCAAAGGGGCATAAACTGTTTTTCTATTCCAACTATTCTCGTGAAGCAGAAGACAGAATGGAAATCGACTTTTTGATAGCCAAACCTTCGATTACGAGCAAGCACAACATCTCTCCTATAGAGGTTAAATCAACCAATCGTTACACCATTTCTTCTTTGGAAAAGTGCATTAAGAAGTATAAGAATTATCTATCGACCCCTTATGTCATTCACACCTCAGACTTAGCGGAAAAGGATGGAATAGTATATCTGCCACTCTATATGACATCCCTGTTATAAGCCAGAACTTAAAAGGGCGTGCAAGATGTTATCAATGCACGCCCTTTTCTTTTTCACCATCAATTATCAACAGAAAGCTTTTCAACCATACAGTTCTGCATGATTCTGATTATTCTTTATGATTATTTTCTACGATTCTCCCCTGGTTTTCTTATCTGCCACATACATGCCTAGCAGGATGCAGGTGGCGCCCACCAGGAAATAGGGGGTGATTTTCTCATCGAGCACCCACGAAGCAAATATCATGGTGGTGATGGGATTGAAGTACACCCAGTTGGTAGCCTTCACCGTTCCCAGTTTCGAGATGCACCAGTTCCAGGTAAGGAAACAGATCATGGAGGCTAGACAGCCCAGGAAGAGTAGGTTGCCGAAGACCTGCGGACGGCTGAAGACTTCTATCGGAGGGAACCCGGGGATGAAAAGATAATACGGCAGGATAGTCAGCACACCATAGAAGAACACCTTCCGGGTGATGAACGCCGCACCATAATGATTGCTCACCGACTTCATCAGCAGCGAATAAATGGCCCAGCACATGCAAGCCGTAAACGCCAGGGCATCGCCCACCGGAGAGAGATGGAGCACGAAACGGCCGTTCAAGACCACGATAATCATTCCCACAAAAGCCAGCAGCGAACCGAGCAGCTGCACGATGTGAATACGGGAAGAATCCTTATAGACCATGCGCACCAGCAGAGTGGCGAAGAGAGGACAGGAACATACTATCAGCGAAGTATTGGTAGTTGTGGTGAAGTTCATCGCCTCGTTCTCGCTGTAAAAATAGAGCGAGCCGCCCGTGATACCCAGCAATGCCATCTTAGCCTCATCCCGCCACGAATCGGCAAGGAAACGGCGGTGGTTGAAGCAGAGCATCAGCACGTAGGCGATGGAAAAGCGCAACGTGAAGATCTGGGCTGGCGAAAGCCCATTCAGCATCAGCACCTTGGTAGCTACAAAGGTGGTACCCCATATCGCCACTGTGAGGAAAGCGACGAGGTGATAGAATATATTGCTATTTCTTGTCATATGTCATATACTTTTTCTCTTAATTGCTTTTGTACTATACTATCATAACAAGTTGCAAAAGTAATCATTTTATAGGAAATTAAGCACAAGAATCAGTTTTTTTTTCATGAGAAACAAAATATATCATCATAAATTTGAAAATATATGCGATACAGAAAAAAAGAGTGCGCCATTTTCACATGACACACTCTTCTTTTTAATAATTTTATTTCACCTCATTGCATTTTTAAGTTTAAAATGCAAATATTTCATTCTACTTAACCACAAACTTCTTTCCGCAGATGATGTAAACTCCCTTCTTGAGTACCTTGTCAAGCTTGTCAACTTCTACGTTTCTCTTAACAAGAACACCATTGAGGTTATAAACATCCACTGCCTTTTCGTCTGCAAGGATGGTTCTAATAGCTGTTACAACAGAGAAGCTACCATAAATTTCTACATCATGTGCAGGCATGGTCTCTGGAATTTCGGTCCAACCATCGAAGGTGTAACCGGTCTTCTCTGGATCATTCTCTGGAGTAATCTCTGAACCATACTCTACATCATATTCTGCATAAACTTCGCCATCCAAGATATAAACTAGCTTATAAGAGTTAACTGACCACAATGCTGTGAAGCTCATATCCTCTGCAGGGATTGTCTCTGGAATGTCCATATCCCAACCTGCGAAGGTATAGCCTTCTCGAGTAGGATCAGCAGGAGTATCAAACTTAGTTCCATAATCCTGGGTAATCTCTACATTCTCTGTGCCATTGTCGGCATTGAAGGTAAGGGTGTATTGATTGATGGTCCACTGAGCCTTGAAGCTCATGCTTTCTGCTGGCATGGTCTCAGGAATCTCGTTATCCCAACCGGCGAAGGTGTAACCTGTCTTGGTTGGTGCAGCAGGAGTCTTAATCTTGGTACCGTAATCCTGGGTGATTGCAGCAACATCACTACCACCATCTGAATCGAAGGTAAGAGTATATTGGTTTGCAATCCACTTTGCAGTGAATCTCATATCCTCTGCAGGGATTGTCTCTGGAATGTCCATATCCCAACCGGCGAAGGTATAGCCTTCTCGAGTAGGATCAGCAGGGGTATCAAACTTAGTTCCATAATCCTGGGTAATCACCGTTGCCTCTGTGCCATTGCCGGCATCAAAGGTAAGAGAGTACTGATTGATAGTCCACTGAGCCTTGAAGCTCATGCTTTCTGCTGGCATGGTCTCAGGAATCTCGTTATCCCAACCGGCGAAGGTGTAACCTGTCTTGGTTGGTGCAGCAGGAGTCTTAATCTTGGTACCGTAATCCTGGGTGATTGCAGCAACATCACTACCACCATCTGAATCGAAGGTAAGAGTATATTGGTTTGCAATCCACTTTGCAGTGAATCTCATATCCTCTGCAGGGATTGTCTCTGGAATGTCCATATCCCAACCGGCGAAGGTATAGCCTTCTCGAGTAGGATCAGCAGGAGTATCAAACTTAGTTCCATAATCCTGGGTAATCACCGTTGCCTCTGTACCATTGTCCGCATCGAAGGTAAGGGTATATTGATTGATAGTCCACTGAGCCTTGAAGCTCATATTCTCAGCAGGAACGGTCTCTGGGATTGCAGGAACCCAACCAGCGAAGGTGTAACCCGTCTTAGTTGGAGCAGTAGGAGACTCAATCTTTGTACCATAGTTCTGGGTGATTGCGGCTACATCACTACCACCATCAGCATCGAAGGTGAAGGTGTATTGGTTGATAGTCCACAACGCCTTAAAGCTCTTGTTCTCAGCAGGGATGGTCTCAGGAACCTCACTATCCCAACCAGCGAAGGTATAGCCCGTCTTGGTTGGAGCGGCAGGAGAATCAAACTTAGTACCAAAGTCCTGAGTAATCACCGTTGCCTCTGTGCCATTGCCGGCATCAAAGGTAAGAGAGTACTGATTGATAGTCCACTGAGCCTTGAAGCTCATATTCTCAGCAGGAACGGTCTCTGGGATTGCAGGAACCCAACCAGCGAAGGTGTAACCCGTCTTAGTTGGAGCAGTAGGAGACTCAATCTTTGTACCATAGTTCTGGGTGATTGCGGCTACATCACTACCACCATCAGCATCGAAGGTGAAGGTGTATTGGTTGATAGTCCACAACGCCTTAAAGCTCTTGTTCTCAGCAGGGATGGTCTCAGGAACCTCACTATCCCAACCAGCGAAGGTATAGCCCGTCTTGGTTGGAGCGGCAGGAGAATCAAACTTAGTACCAAAGTCCTGAGTAATCACCGTTGCCTCTGTGCCATTGCCGGCATCAAAGGTAAGAGAGTACTGATTGATAGTCCACTGAGCCTTGAAGCTCATATTCTCAGCAGGAACGGTCTCTGGGATTGCAGGAACCCAACCAGCGAAGGTGTAACCCGTCTTGGTTGGAGCAGTAGGAGCAGTAATTGCAGAATTATAATCCTGCGTTATACCAGCCACCTCAGAACCGCCATCCGTATCAAAGGTGAACGTATATTTGTTGATGGCAAATGTACCATTAACCGTCACGTCACTCGTTGGCATGGTAGCAGGAATCTCACCCCATCCAGAGAAAGTATATCCCACCTTTGTAGGAAAAGCCTCTGGAGTAATCGTACTTCCAAACTTTACTGGAACCTTCTTATACTCCACTCCATCTACCATATAAATAAGGTTATACTCTTTGGCATCAAAAGTAGCTGTCAAAGCCAAATCCTTATCTACTGCAAAGGTATATGGGTTCTCGGTAACATCATTCGACCACTTCACAAAGTGATAGCCTTCATTAGGAGTAGCAGTCAAAGTTGCCTTGGTTCCATTGCGATAGTTACCACCACCTGTTACTGTACCCATGGTTTCATTGGCAGATGTAGCAGTGATGTTGTAGTCCTGATAAATCGTTATTGGAACATTAATATCCCCTTGTCTAATCTCCTGCATATCATCTGGACAAAATGCTATATTTGAAATATTAATAACATAATCTCCAGGTTTCATATTCGGATCAACCTTTAACTTCATAGTTAAAATATCTCCATCATTTCCTTTGAATGCAGATTTGCCATCAGTTGGTTCGCCCATCATCTGAAGCGCTTTCGTGATTGTAACATCCAAATCTAATACATGTCTGGTCTTTTTACGACTAGTCAAGTCTGCATCAAATTCCAATTCATTATCTGCATTGGTTCTTTGATTCACGGAAATGCCATCCGGTAGAGTCAACCAAAGCTGGAAACCTAATATGTTCTTAACATTACTCATTGCAATATTAAAAGTAATGGTCTCACCAGCTTTTGCTTCCACCTTATTATTTACATAAAGATATGCATCCGCAGCATTGATTGATACACAAAATAATGCTGCAATAATAAGTAATAGAATTTTTTTCATACTCAATTCTCGTTATTAGCCACCAGCTGACGAATTAAGACAACATCAGTAACACTAACTATACCATCTCCATTAACGTCCGCAGCAAGTTTATTATATTGGTTATCGTCTTCGCCTGCCATAATCTTACGTGCAGCAACCACATCGGTAACACTAAATATTCCATCCTCATTCACATCACCCAAGGTATAAGATGGTTTTTCCAGCGTCACAGGACTACTTGGTTTTCCAATCATGCCTTGCGATGAAAAAGCAATGACTTGCAATGGTTTGATAACACTCGTTCTTCCGGTGCTTTTATCGTAAAGCTTGAATATCAGCTTTTCACCACTCGCCTGATTGCTCCTGACACGAAGATATACCCAGGTGTAAGAATCCTTGGTCTGCACATCACCCACTCCTCGACATTCATTGCCCACAAAGGCACCAATCTCGTAGTTGGAATAATCTGAAACCTCAACTCCCTCATACACCACCTTGGCATAAACCGTCATGTCATACTTATAATCATAAGGATTCACACTCCATTGACTATCCTGCGCATACAGGATAGTCATAGAGAATAGAACGCTGATTAAACAGCAAATTGTTCTTAGTTTATTCATTACTTGTTGTTTTAGAGTGTAAAACATCATTTAACAACACGCTTCTTCATCGTTGCCTTGCCATTCTTATCTACCGACTTGATGACATAAACGCCAGGCTGCTGAGGAGTCGTTACACGCATACCGTTGATATGGTAAATACCCTCAACTGTGCCTGATTCGCCTACAACATGATTGATACCTGTGGTTGAGCCGAAATGAAGGGCATAAGGAGCCTTAACGGTGCCAAGCATATCTGCCTGGAAGGCTACAGTTTCCTTCAAATCATACAACTCATCGGTATTCATATCCACAGCCACAAATCGGATAGCCTCGTTAGCCTCGCCATATACAGAAAGGTAGAGAATGCCATTCTCAAACTTTCCTACACCACGGCACTCGTCGCCAGAAATGGCTGCCACGTAGTAAGAACCTCCGAATACGTCGCCGTACTCATCATGGATGCTTGCCACTACTGGCATCATGTTCGGATACTTGTGCTTGTTGACAGCCCAAGGAGCTGACTTCAATGACAAACGATGTCCATAGAGAGCCTTCACATTAGCTACAGTCGGTACTGCATTAAAGACGAACGACTTGTCGGATACTGACTTGTAGAGATAACCGATACCCGGCTCCAACATCTTCAGTTCTCCTGTCCAAGCACCCTCTGAATAGGTAGCAAAACCACCCGTCAGCGTCTCAATACAATCGCCTTCCTCAACATCCATCATAGAGAATGCATCCTCAAGCGACAGACTCAAGCTAAGCGGATAACCCAACCAGTTCCAGCCCTTATGCAGATAAACTGGAGCCGCAGTAGGATTATACTGTTCACCGGTGAACGACTTCGTAGCAGCTGTCTGAACATCCATCTTCATGGTTGTTGCAGCATCCACTACCTTCAGCTGGCCCGTCCAGCCCAAGTTATCATCCTTCACAGCCTCCTCTGTCTGGGTCAGGATTCGTGATGCTACATCACTGAATTCTGTAATAGGCAAAGAAGTAGAGAGGTCATGGGCATTCCAGTTCCAACCCTCAACCAGGTCGAGCTTCACATCCGACTGACGGATCTGATAGGTAAACTCGCTGGTTTCACTCTCGGCAGCAGTTACACCCACAGCCATCGCCTTGATGGTGATACCATCGTTGATGATGATAGGACGCTCATACTTGATGCGGCTAGCCGATTCGCATGGACAAGTACCATCAGTAGTATAATAGATGGTAGCATCCTCGGTCTCGGTAGAGAGCGTGATGGTCTGACCGCGATATACAGCCGTACCACTTACGCGAGAAGCCACAGGAGCCTTCACCTCTGCGAGCAACGCAGGATCCACGACATTGACCATAGAAGTGGCCTTCATATCATTGTCAAGAAGTGTATAGTTCAATGCGGTAGCACCCAGCAACTCACCCTTGACCTTCACTACAGCCTGACCTTCAGCATCGAAGGTAACCTGAGCCAGATTGATAGAAGCAATCTGCTCTGAAGCAGAACAGATGGCAAGCTTCTTGCCGGCAGCAGCCTCAGCAGGAGTAGCAGCAATGGCAAACTGCAAAGAGTCGCCGTAAGCCACATTGAGTACAGAATCAACGAGGATTTCACGCACCTTCTTCTCCACATCGAGCTTCTGGCGGAAGTCTTCTGTCATGTTGATGCCAGCATAGCTGCTCACATTCTTGGAAACAATGACATAAGCCTCATCGTAGTAACCCAACTTATCGGTGGCCAGCTTCATCTTAGAAGCATAGTGAACGGCACTGCCCTCAACGGCAGCTTCCTCATCGAGCATAGAGATGACAGCATCCTTAATGAGCGTCTCCTCATTGTTCTTCACTACCTTCAGATAAACATTCTCAGCATTGAGCGTTTCAAGATTCATGTACTTAGAGAATGTGATTTCCACACCATCCTCATAAGCACGGGCACCAATCACGGCAGGCTGAGTGTTCTGAACCATACCGATGTTCACATCCATCTGTGGAGGAGGAACTGGCAGCCATTCAGACTGGGTAGGCGTATAACCTTCCTTCTCGAATCTTACCTGCCACAATCCCTGTGGAACATCCCACTGGTACATACCATTCTCATCTGTGAAGAGAGGGTTCTTCTGAGCATATTCCTCAGCATTCCAGAGAACGATGTTCTCATGAAGGTCGCCATACATATCTTCTACCACTTCCTTGTAGTAGCAGGTGGCGGTAACACCCTGCAGGCGGTTGGAAGATACTGCCTCATATACATAACCTGATGGGTCATGGATAGGGTTGACGATAGGATAAGGAGGTTCATCCTCATTTACAGGAGGCGGAACAACACCTGCACACTTGAAGGTTCTCAGGAATTCATCTACCTGCATCTTCAATCCGGTAACCTGTGCATCATATACCTTGCTCACAATCCAGTTGACACCTACCTTAACCAGAGATACTGCCACGGCAGACAGAGAAGCACCCTTTGTTGCAGGTACTGCTGCCATTGCCTGGGTTGCAGACTGGATGGAAGCGATGTCAGAAGCCAAGGTCACACTGTAATAAGTAACGGCCTTCAAAGCAAACTGCTTGATGGTTTCGCGCATCTTCTCGTCCTCCAAAGAGGTTGGGCACTCTGGGATAGAGTTGTACATCTTGATGTAATCGTCGATGTCGTCGAGCCAACCGGTATAGGTCTTGAAGATATTGAAGAGTGATGTGGATGCTTCGAGCAACTTACCTACCTTGGCACTAGCCAGGAAGTTGCGTGCGTTACCCAGACTGTTCACTCTGGAAACCAGATAAGAACGCATGTCTCTTACCTGAGTATAACGCTCACCGTAAGCTGCGGTCCACTCGCCCTGAGCCTTCACATTGTTGAGTGCGGTATATTCCTTCTCGTTGGCATCCCAGGTAGAGATGGTGGTCTGATATACCTTGCCCACAGCCTCATAAAGGTCTTCCGTTACCTTGCAGAAAGCAGCGATAGCCTCCTTTGCCTTCACGATGTTCTTGGCCAAGCCTGCCTTGTAGGCATTCATCAAGACCTCAAACGAATCGTTGGTCTCCGGCTTCATCGCCTCAAGCACCTCAGGGTCTATCTGAGTCAGGTCGAGGGTCATCGCCAGGTTCAGGTCGAAATCAACAAAGCCAAAGAGCTTCTCAGAAGCCTTCAGATAGGAGTATTTGCCATTGGTCTTCTCCAGAGCCACATAGCCATCGCCAACCAGAGCGGCGGCGCTCAAGCCATCGGCAGAGGTGCATGTGAATCCGGTAAGATACTTGGCACTCTCCTTCAAATCCTTCATGTTCGTCTCCATCAGTCGGTCGAAGATACCCATCAGTGGATTTTCCTGCAAGGCTGCATATTGCTCAGCCAACTTCGCAAAGTCTTCGTCGGTCATTGGCTGCAGGGTTGCATCCTGCTCTGGATTCATACCGATGATGGCTGCCAACTGCTGGTTCAGCAGGGCAATGCGTGTCCAGTCTGGATTCTCGCTTTCTTCCTGCTCCTTCAACTGAGCCAGCAAATCACTGATGGCCTTGCTGGAAGCAGCATAGGTCTGCTGGAGTTTCACGAAGCTGGAAATCACGTCGGTCACCTCATTGAAGTCGATGACTGGGTTGACCGCTGCCAATACATTCACCTTCAAGCCTAGAGGCAGATTGTTGGTCTCAAATCTCTTCACAGCCACCCATCTGTCCAGTCGTTCATTGTAAGTAGCTGGCAGATCATACCATCTGTTTCCTTCGGTATAAACCTTGATCATCACCTTCTTCACCTTCTCAGGACTATTGTTGCTGAGGTTGGCGGTGAAGGTGAAATTGGTAGAGTTATAGAACATATAAGAGTTCTCGCTCGCACGTTTCTTCTCCAAATCAAAGGTGAGAGAGATATTTCTTCTCAACCATCCATTGTAGAATGACATCTCTACGGTCTTTGCAACAATCTTATCCTTATTATATATACAAGGTTTGGTGTCTGTCTGTACTTCCAGACCCGCCTTGGTTACCACCTTGGCAAAGAGATCGAACTCCTGCAGGTTGTAAGGACTAGGAAGAGACGTCTCCATACTCCAATAGCCATTGGCAAGGGCACGGGTAGTACCCACTACCTCATTGTCGGCATAGAGCGTGATATCTGCTCCTCCGGCAGCCACACCAGAAACTACGATGTCTGGCGTATTGGTCTCGTCAGGAACATTGATAGAGAGGTCGCGAACGGTGTATCGGGCACTACCGATAGGCTGCTCCACCTTCTTATCCTTCAGATTGAAGGCAACCATTGCATTAGGGGCAAACTTGCCGCTAACGGTTGGGATGATACAGAAGCGAACGCGATCGGAAGCCACATTGTTTTCGAGAGGGATGGTAAGTGTGCGACCGTTCAACTCATAGAAGGCTACAGATGAGCCTACCATCACTGAATTATCCACAAAGGTGGTACCCTCTGGCAAATCAACGCTCAGGCTTACGTTCTTCACGTAATCTTTATAAACGCTCTTAAAGTCAACCTTGGCAGTGAGGGTGAGGTAGTTACCAGCCACAATGCTCACCTTGTTGACCGTGAACGAAGTATTGCTTCCCGTATAGTAGAACTTGCTCTCGTCAAAGTATGGCACCACGGTGTTCTTAATAGGAGTGATGATACCGCTCCTTACACTCACCTTGTTTGCCACATAATCTTCCACATTCTCCAAACCAGCCTGTTTAAACTGGGCAAGGTTAGAGATGGAGCCGAAGAACTCGCTCTCACCCATGGTAACAAGCGTATATTCTCCGTCCTTCAAATCCTTGATATCCAAGTAAGCAGAATTGTAGGAGTACTTGTTGATGAGCTGACCGTCGGCATCATAGAGGATACCCAAGACGCTGCTGTTTCCGGTAGTTGTAAAGGTGGCACGGATTCCACCTAACTGAACCACAGGAACATTGACCGACATCTTGCCATCTGTACCAACTCTTCCACCAGTAGTGACATCCATGAACGATTCGTTCTTGCTCTTAGCCACGATGGTGAGAGAATCGTTGTCGTTCACCTCCTCCAGGAGGACGATGTTAGGATACTGCACATTAAACTGGGTGATAGCCTTGCGGGCTGTCTCATTATAGATGCTATAGCTTACGTTGGCATAGTCTGAATAGTAATCCACCACATTAGGCTGGGTAGTTTCAGCCACGCTGCCGGCATAGCTATAGTGGGTAGTGATGGTGACACCCGTAATAGGCTTCAACTTCACCTCTGCCAAAGTAGCCTCTGGCTGTGAGAGCAGATCGCTTGGCAAATCACAGGTATAGCTTACATAGTCGGAATAAGCATAGGTCAGCACCGAAGGAGCTGCAAATACCTCTATGCTGTACTCACCCTTGGCATCCGTCTTGGCAGCGAACGACTTGGAATACTTTCCGTTCAAGGTCTGCGAAACGGTAACGGTTACACCGCCGATGGCCTGCAGGAGCTTGCGGTCGATGACCTTACCTTTCAGTTTCATCTTAGGCAACGCCGCCAAGTTCACCGTCAGGTCGTTATCGCCTTCCACTACATCATATACCACATCGGCTGGCCAGACATACTCCATACCCAAAGTCTGAGGCAGCGTGATGGCACACTTCACCTTGGTATCAGAAACCTGACCGGTGAGCGTTGGACTCTGTGCCAGGAATGTGCCCTCTTCATCATACCAGGAGAAGGTACACTGAGAAGTTACATCCACATTGCTGCCCGCCAGGATGCGAGGCTTGATGGTGCGCAACTGCTTCATCTGTGCCAGGTTGAAAGTAACGCTGGCATTATTGCCCTCCATGCTGATGGTATCGGTTTTCGCCAACACGGCACCAGAAAGGTTCTTCAATGTTGCCACATATCTTGTTTCCTTGACAAGGGTATTGAAGGTATAGTTAAGGCGGTCGGTGATGACATACTTATATTTCTGTCCCGACTTCACGTTAACCAGTTCGAGCATCATGTTTCTATATCTGCCATCCTTGCAGGCATCAGGCAGATTCACCTCCAGGCTGGCAACATTGCTGCGGATAGGCATGATAACGATGGTACCATCATCCACATAAGTCTTCCAACCATCGGCATTCTCGTAGAGTTCCACAACAGAAGCTGGCACATAAACCACCAATCCCTTATTGACTCCTGTGAATACATTATTACCCAAAGTAGGAGGAACCATCGAGAAGCAGGTCAACTCTGTGAGAGCCGTAGCCTCATGGAAAGCCCAGTATTCTATCTGGGTAATGCCTTCCGGCAACAGCAGACGGCTCAAGCTCTTATTGCCATTATAGCAATAGCTTGGCACTCGGGTCAAGCCCGTGGTACGGCTCAAGTCAACCACCGAACAGGTACTGTAGTTATTGGCGATGGAGAAATCGTTGCTGTTGATTTTTCCAGCCACAATAATCTTGGTGATGTTCGATGTGTTATGCTTCGTTACCTCGTAAATAGCCGAACTCAGATTTCCCGGATTAAAGTTATCTACGATAACCTCTCCCGTAAAGTTATCATACGCATTCGCACCCGGAGGTTGCGGATTAGAAGGATCATACTGATAGATGGCATACAACTGCGTGTTGCGTGCAGGCACCGTATAGTAGAAGCTCTGGGCAGTAGAAACCAGATTGCCCTTTGCATCCTCCCAGCGTACAAACTTAAAGTGGGTATTGGTATAAGCATAGAGATGCACAGAAGCATTCTCCTCCTGGTTCACCTCGCTGGTGTTGAACGAGCCTGCACCGGCAGGCTTGCAAGCCAAACTTACCTTATAGGTAGGTGCTCCCTGCTCTGGGAAAGAAGGGAGAGAAGGATTTTCCGGCTGATACTTATATACTGCGGTGACTGTGGCATTACGCTTAGGCATCACGTAGTTGAGAGTAGAAGATGTTGACAGCTGGTTGCCCGCATCGTCCATCCAATACTGGAATACATGATGACTGTAGTTGTATGCATACAGATAGACCGTAGTACCCACCTTATATTTACCACCCGTCGAATTGAGGCTTCCTCCTACAGGAGAAGTAGCCACCGTCAGCTGATAATAGACGGTAGTATCCTTCTCCGGGAAGTTAGGAAGCGGCGGGTTGTCAGGGTTATAGCCCTCTGTCTGCGCAAAGGCAGACAGGGAGCTCAACCACACCATGATGATAAATAAAAATCTATTCATAACTCACTCTCATTTTATTTCTTGATAATCTTCTTACCATTCTGGATGTAAACGCCCTTCTTAGCGGCATTCATCTTGATACCATCCAGACTGTAAACCTCCTGCTTCTCGCCGGTCTCGGTAGTGATGCCGTTGATACCTGTGGTATCATCGCCACCTCCTATGCTACGAGTGATATGGAGTACGAATCGAGAGTCATCATCACCAGCCTCAGCTTCGAAAGAATAGCCCTTATCGGCTGTGATTTCTGTAGATATATTCATGAGTTTATCCTCGAGAATCACCTGTCCATCTACGGCATTTGCCAAAGCGATGGTATAGGTGCCCTTGGTTCCGCAATGTACACCGAGGTTTACGATGCCTGAACCAGTAGGGCGCTCGTTGATGGCATAGCGGCTTTCACCATTCCAAGAGTAAATCTGGGCAACGGCAGGCACGGTGCTGGCAAACTTAGCGGCATCCTTGTTCATCTCGTAGGTCATACTTGCTTCATCGTTGAGTACGACACGGGTGCGGTCGGATGTGTTCTCGCCAAAAAGGGTCAGGTTGAATACAGAACGCTGAACACCTTCCTTGCCTCTAGCTCTTGCCTGGGTAGTCTCGTCAATCAGTGTGCGGGCATACTGGTTAATCTGGCGACCATCCTTCAGGAAGGTAATGTCTTTCTGATCTACAGGGCGCTGCACAAACAGAGCCTCACCTGGAGAGAGGATGTAAGCATCATCGGCAGGATTATAAGCATAATAATTCTGCGCACTGCTATTCCATACCATGAAAGGCGCATCAAACTCCATGAAACGAGTGTCGTAGAAGCTTGGATATGGATTACCAATCAGGTTCCAGCTACGGTTGTGCTCGAACTCAGACAAGTTCTCTTCCAAAGACAACGTACGGTTGTCGGAAGCAAAGAGCAACTGGCGGTTCACGGTGGTAGTCAGCGGACTGATACGGAACTTCACCAGGTCATTATCTGGATTATAGCAATGCATGATATAGCCCTTGCCAGCCTCCAAAACATCATCAGCCTTGAGGTTCACCCAAACTGAATCATTCTTACCGGCGGCACGCATTGCACCCGAATGACCACGAACAACCCAAGAAGTATTCTCGCTTTCAGGAACGATATCGCTCACCTTGACATCGAATGGGAAAGTAACGAACTGCCACATTCCTCTATAATTATAAAGGTTAAGCGTTACATTCTCTGCTCGCATCTCACCTTTCACGATGAGAGAGGTGCCATTATATTGAGTCCTGGAATTATTGTACTGATAATTATAATTTCTGTTCACATCCAGGAAATACTTAGCGTATGGCGAGAAGATCATATCAAAGTCGTTGATGGCAAGCTTACTTCGACTACTAACGGTTAAGTTACCACGGTCATAGTTTGTATTACCATTCACATCTTGAACTTCATGTCCCGACCAGGTCATGGAGATGTTAGGACGGTATTCCTTGTTGTCATTGTCACCCAATGAGAAATAGAAGTCCTTGTTCACCTTGATGCTCTGAGGCAGATAGTTCGAAGCCTGGAAGGTATAGAACGAATTCCAACCATCAGCAAGCTGATACTCACCAACACTCCAGGAAGGCACATAGAGGGTTACTCCTGTCAAATCAACACCGCTCAAAGGGCAAGAACCATCCGTTGTTGGAGGAAGTACCGAACGAGCCTCTATAGTCTTTATATTGCCACATTCATTGAAAGCAAACCCCTTACAATATTCCAACGTACTTGGCAATACGATGTCAGTAAGACCAGTACATCCGCTAAAAGCATAAGAATTGATACTAACAAGACCTTCATTCAATGAAATCTGCTTCAAATTCTTACAACCAGAGAAAGTCGCATCACCTATCGTACGCAAAGTACTTGGACAAACGATAGAGTCTATAGACACACACTCAGAGAAAGCAGTACCCTCAATATTAACTAAACCTTCTCCGAAAGTAAGTTTCTTCAGGTTTTTATTGCGATAAAAAGCATTACTGCCTATATTCTCAACAGAGCCAGGAATGTTAACCTCACTCAAATCCGTCTCACGAAACGCCTCATATCCTATCGACGTTAAAGTTGATGGGAAATTAATTGACTGCAAATGATCACAGTAATAAAAAGCCTGATTGTCTATAAACTTTATACCCTCTGCTAATTCTACCTTTTGCAAATTGCTACATTTATAGAAACTATATGGAGAAATTCTTTCAACCTTACCTGGTATTTTAACACTTGACAAAGAGGCACAATAAGAGAATGCATTATAATCCAACGTTGTTAAACTTTCTGGAAGTTCTATTTCCTTAAGTCCTGTACCACTGAACGCATGATTGCCAATTGCCTCCAGCTTCTTTGGCAGAATTATCTTTTCAAGTCCCCATCTATCAGAAAAAGCAGAAGAAGGAATAGAAGTAACCGTCATTCCAGAAATATCCAACTCTACCAAGTTAGTCATACTCTTCAAGGTCTTCCAGTCATCACTATTCAGATTTCCACTTACAACGGTCAACTTGTTAACCTCCTGTAAATAAGTAGCTTTATCCAGAATAAAGTGACCCAGTTCACCCGCATCTACATGGTCGATAGATACAGAAGTACCTTCACCACCTACCAGAACACAATTGTTCCAAGGAGTAGCCAAGCGGTAAGCATGGAGACTTCCATCAGGAACATAAACCTTTCGCTTATCTGTGCCACTAAAGCTACCTACCATAGGAGGAACTACGGCATTCATCTTGAGGGTCTTCAAGTTGTTCGACTGATAGAAAATGTCTGTGCCCATTGTTGTCACATTCTCTGGAATCTCAAGATATTGCATACTTGGAAGATACGCAAAGGCATAATTACCTATATATCTGAGTGTCTTTGGCAAACTGATGTTTACAAGTTTCTCCTGACTATTATGATTTTTCAAATCGATACCAACCACTGCATAAGTCTTACCATCTTTTCTGACGGTAGAAGGTATCACCAGAGTGGTAATATCAGTACTCTGGTTAAATCCTGCGAACTTAGCTAAACCATTGGTATCATCCAAATAATAACGCAATTCATCTATGGTATAGACGTTATTGGTATCAAATACCCAATTTTCCATAGCAACCTGACTAGAATGCTGAACGGCGAGACTAGTTTCCAGGGCATCATAAGCACGCCAATAATCTGCGCTCTTCGATGTGTTTACATCAATGGCCTTACCCAATTTCACAGCCTCGGCGATATCGACGTATGCTCCATCAGTCAACACAGAGTCTGCTATCACCAAGTCTGACTGGATGATTGGATAAATCTCCAGAGCCTTGCCGATACTCAAACAAGCATTCTGCAACTGAGCCTGTGCAACACTGTCGTTTGGATTCGCATCTGCTGCCTTTTTCGCAGTCTCCAACTCCTGCTTCATACCAGGATAAGGAGTCAAGTCCTCCAAGAATGCTTCCACCATATCATTAATAGGTGAAACCATGATATTGCTGATAATACCACAATCATTATTGTGATTTTGGCTTCCATCCTTAGAATACTGAGCCGTCAAGGTGTAGTTGCCTGCCTTTTCCACCTTATAAGAAAAAGACTCAGACACCTGACCACTTACACGTACCAATTGATTGTCATTCAGCGAAATCGTAAGCCAATCGCAATTAGATTCACTGCTAACAGAATAATCAAAAGAAATGGTTGAACCCTCACGACAATAAAGCTGCCAGCTTTTCTTGCTCACAGAACTATTCTCATGATTGCTGGAAGTCCAACTGTTTACTATATGCAACTGATTAAAGCTAACGGTATCGCCCTGGGCTACAGTAGCAGTACTACCAGTAACATACGATCCTGTCACAGAAGTGATTTCCGGAGATAAAGGTACTGGAGAATTGCTAGCCAGAGAAGCTTGAGGCAAGAGCAAAATACCGAGCAAGGCCAAGTAGCCTACATGCTTTGCGCATGCAGCCAATGGACTGTTTGAAACTGAGCCCACCGGGGCTGAAAGTCGTCCGTGTAACGGAGAACCTTCTACTCTCGTAACGGAATGCATAGAAGTACTATGCTTAGTTGTAGATATTCCCATAATCGTTCCGGGTTAAGTTGTTATTAAAATATTTTAGTTCTTATTTATTCAACACTTTTAGAAAAGTCTTCCGCAAATATAAGAAAAAATTAGTTAAGTTGTTCTTTTTCAGCATAATAATTAAAGTTTATTAGCAGTTCGGCAAGAAAAAAACGATTCTATTCGCCCAAAATGCCATTTTCTTGATTTTTTCTATTACCTTTGCAACATGATTTTCAAGCAAGCAATATGAATACTTTCAAGCAAAATAATACAAATAACATGATACTGCATTCCATCCCTCTTACCCACCTTTCATCGGGCATCGACATCCCCGAGCGCATGAACAATCCGCTCGATTATCAGCCTCATCCTCTTTGCATCGCCGTATGCAAGGAGCTGCAAACCTATCTATCTGAGCGTGAAGACTGGCGAGAGGAGATAGATAAAGGAAAAATGTTTGGCGTACTCATCGTTGAGAATGCCAATCCGGAACCTGGTGCCTCAGAAATAGGCTATCTTGCTGCCTATAGCGGACAGATAGGCGGAAGAAGCGACTGGGATGACTTTGTGCCAGCCGTATTCGACTATCTGCAGCCCGACGGACATTTCAAGACCCATGAGGCTGAAATATCCGATATCAACCAGAGAATCAAGCAATTGGAGGGCAATGAGCATATAAAGGAAGCCAAGAGCCTCATCCTGCAACTGCAGGAAGAGCGGAAGCGTACCATCGCCACCTATCAGGAAAAGATGAAGGAGGCGAAGGCAAAGCGTGATGCCCGACGGGAAGCAGGAAATCTTACCCCGGAGGAAGAGGCAGAAATGGTAAAGGAAAGCCAGTTTATGAAGGCTGAACTGCGCCGACTCAAGAAATCACTCTCAGAAAAGACTAGCCTTGAAACGGAATACGAAGCCTATCAAGCGGATATTCTTAGCCTGAAGCAACTGCGCAAGACATTATCTGATGCCTTGCAGCAATGGCTGTTTTCGCAGTTCCGCATGCAGAATCATGAAGGCGAGAGCAAAGATCTGCTGGAGATTTTCAGAGATGCAGCCCTCAGGGATTATCCGCAAGCCACCATTGCAACAAGCAGAATAGCTGCCCTGAAGATGGTGCCGCCTGCCGGAAGTGGCGAGTGCTGCGAACCGAAACTGCTGCAATATGCTTACCTGCATG